>ERZ773194.3326-NODE-3326-length-13938-cov-3.108118_pt1 | contig 13938 bp, 6 predicted proteins | sample MGYA00511240_ERZ773194 | MGnify/ENA primary metagenome ERZ773194 (study PRJEB29015, sample SAMEA2737774) | human gut metagenome | biome: human gut; feature: human-associated habitat; material: faeces | place: China | collected 2012 ... | reverse complement strand
AAAATCCCCTTTCATATATTTGACTAATCTTTCGGAAGCTATCTTATAAAGTTTATAAGATTTCTCCCGCTCTTCTCCTTTCATGAAATTCATGTATTCTTTTGCAACAGCTTGAAAGGTTATACCTTTTTTCTTTTGTTCATAAGTAATTATACGTATAAGTTCGGTACATGAAATTGCTGGTAAATAGCTGATCGATGTAACAATTTCTTCATACTCATTGATTAGTTTCCGAAGACAGGCATTCATATTCGCTGCATTCTCATGCCTTACTACTCGACCATTTTTTAGTTGATTGGCAGAATCCAAAGTAAATTGGGTAGATATATATCTAGTTTGAGAATGATGTGCTACGGCTATCCTTATTCGATGTCTGCCATTTGATAATTTTTTAGTTGGAACAACTACAATTGAAAAATTCGCCATATCATTTTTAGGTTTATAAATTACTATTTTCCATACAATAAAATAGAAACAAAAAGGTTCATAGTCATTAGGTACTAATCGAAAATCGCTCCTACAGCATGGAATATCGTGCAAAAGACGGTATTTTCCATGCATTTGTACGATTCTGCATTGCTATATCTTGATTAAGTCGTTATGTTTGCAACACTTTTTCACAGGTAGAGTGTGAAAAATTGCTTTTAAAAAGAGAATCTAACTTTTGTTTAACTTAACAGATGTACCTAATAGATATGGAAAACAATAAAAAAAATGCTTCATTTATTTCAATTGCTGCTTGGAAAAGAATGCAGCCATTGTCTTTTTTACTTTACGACGATTTTACTAATCAACAAAAATATGTTTAACTTTAAAAAACATGGTATGAAAAAAAACTATGTCACAACTGCTGTTGCCTTACTACTTTTAGCAGGATGTAGCAACGATATTAAAGAAACTGATATTCAGTTTACCGGTGATACGGGAGCGAAAGTTTCTTTTAGTGCAGTAATAAACAATCATGAGGCAAGCAATCTTGTTACAAGAGCTACGGAAACAAACTGGGAGGCAGAAGACTCGGTAGGAATCACTTGTGGTACGGAACAAGTGAATATTCATTACAAATACAAGGGCAATGGTCTTTTTGCAGCAAAAGGAAGAAATGCAGAAGAAATTTGGGTATTAGGTTCCGGAGAGTATGATGTAGTGGCATACGCTCCATTTTCTGGTACATCAGGTGAAGAACAACCTGTATTGGAAGTGACTACAGCCAGTGACAATCAAGCTACAGCAGAAGAACGTGCGAAGATAGATTTTCTTTTTGCTAAAGGGAAGGCTACATCACAAACCCCGAACGTGACATTAGCATTCAATCATGTGATGAGTCGTATTAGATTGGAGTTTCAAGCTGGCGAAGGTGTGGACTTAGCAGATATAACTTGCTATCTTATTGGGCTTAAGAATAATGGTACATTTAATCCTAAAACAGGGGAGACAACAGTCAGTGAAGACCCTGTTACGGACGAAGATGATATATATTGGGATAAAATAGGAGAGCAGGATAATTATACAGTACAAGCTATTTTACTGCCACAGAAGGTGCAAGGCAAAGTAACTATCCAAGCTAGAATGAACGGTTATCTTTATGAAGCCGAGTTTGCTAACTTGACAGAACTGAAATCAGGATTTTCTTATAATTATATCATCAAGACAAATAAATACGAGGACAATAATTATGTGTTGACAATCACAGAACAAACGCAAATAATAGGATGGGAGGATGAAAACCACGATCCTATAACATCCGACCCGAGTATAGCTGAAACTGGAACAGAGATAACCAATCCTAGTTGGAATATTACAGAAGAAACCGTAACTCCACAGCCTGTTGTGAAGTGATCTGTTTACCAATCTAATATAGATAAAAATGCTAAAAATATAAACATGAGATTTATGAAAATATATAATTATATATCAATGCTTTTTCTGGCTGGCGCAGCCGTAGTTGCGTCTTGCTCGCAAAATGAAGAACTGACCGGAGAAACCCCGGATTCTTTGCAGGGATTTCAGATTAGTGTGTCTGATGAAGGATTTATGGACGAAAGTGGTAAGACACGTGCTACAGAGAATGGATATACTACCCGATTTTCTAACGGAGATGCTATCGGTATATTTGCGGTAAGAGGAGAAACGGTGGTAGAGGATATCAAGAATCGGAAATTCACACTGACAGATGGCTATTGGGAATTGACTGATGGAGGGGATCCTATTGAATACAAAGGTTCACAATTTCAGCGGATGACTTTTTATGCGTACTATCCGTATAATGCGAATGTGACTTTTGATCCTACTAAGGTAGATCCTTTTGAAACGTATGTTAACAATTGGAAAATTGGCGATGAACAAAATGAAGGAAATTATACACAATATGATTTGATGACCAGTACGGGTAGTGTTCAGGGGGATCGTTTGAAAGGGCAGATCGCTTTTACTATGCAACATCGGATGGCTCTTGCGGTAGTAAAGATGCCTAATTTGACCTATAGCTTTACAAATGGCGGTATAGATGATTATCTGTTACCTTTGGCTGCCGGTTCGTTTACAGTGAACAATACTCAAGCAACTCCTTATTATCAGGAAAGTACAAATACATACCGTTTTTTGGTTAATCCGAATAAGGAATTCTCCATAAAGGGGACTTATGTAGGAGTAAGTGAAATGGAATATGAAGCTAAAGGTACCTTGGAAGGAGGAACAGCGAAGATGTATACCATCGAAGATAAGAGTAAGATTAACCATACTTTGCAGGTAGGGGATTATTTTTGTGCGGACGGAAAAATAGTTTCTGTAGATGCGGAGGCGGTGCCGGAGAATGTGATTGGTATTGTTTGTTATGTGGGTAATTCACAGCCCAGTGTAACACATCCCGAACTTTATTCTGCTGAGATTGATGCTTTGCGTCGTGACTTCCCCGCTTGTACGCATGGGATAGTATTATCTACAAAGAACTCATTGGTAAAAGATGATGAACAAAACGATATTGCCTTGCAAATGTTTCATTCTAGTAAGGCTGGTTATTACTCAGATTGGTTTAATTCAGATGAAGATTGGAAGGATAAGTTTGTAGGTTGTAACACCGAGAGGGATGTTAACAAAAATGATGCATCAAAGGTTTTTCCCGCATTGATGGGGTATAATAACACAAAAATACTTACTATGTGTTACGAAGGAATGGGTAGTACATCTACTTGTGATTATGTTTATGACTATATCATGGCTTATCGTAAAGCAGAAGCCGTTCCTTCTGGTGTAACTCCTTGGTATCTACCTTCTGTGATGTGCTGGGATCAGGTTGCCAAGAATATGAGTGGTATTAATAGTAGTCTTCAGAAAGTAAATGGTGATAAGATGGTTACTTCTGATCTACCTGTAAATAACAAGGCTGCTGGGCACTATTGGAGTAGTACACAGCGTTCTGCAGTCAATCAATGGACACATAGCATGGGAAATGGAAGCTTTCACGTCACTTGTGAACGTGCTTCATGCGCCGGCTATTTCCGTATGATGCTCGCATTCTAAAATAAACATGACGGTATATAAAGTCCGTCAACTATACTTATATCATGAACATATACATATATGAATAAGAAAAACTTTATAAAGGGGACAACCTTACCTGTCGCTCTGTTTTTCACTATAGCAACTTTTGCACCTGCATGGGGATTGCAAACAGCTTCGGCAGCCATCGAAGTTGTACAGCAGCAAAGTACTATAAAAGGAACAGTAGTAGATAGCCAAGGCGAACCGATAATTGGAGCAAGTGTACTTGCGGAAGGAACATCTAACGGTACAATTACCGACATTGACGGTGTATTTAGAATAAATGTACGTCCCGGTACTAAACTGAAAGTATCTTTTATAGGTTATACTGATAAAACAGTTGTAGCAAAAAATGATATGAAAATCATCCTGGTAGAGGATGTGACTGCTCTTGAAGAGGTGGAGATTGTAGCTTATGGCACGCAGAAGAAAGTGACTATGACAGGAGCTATCGCCAGTGTGAAGGGAGAAGAATTGACCCGTGTATCTGTAGGTTCGGTTTCCAATGTATTAGGAGGGCAGATGACAGGTTTGACTACCGTACAATATTCCGGTGAGCCGGGAGCGGATGCCGCTGAAATTTTTATTCGTGGTAAAGCTACTTGGGAAAATTCTTCACCGTTAATTCAGGTAGACGGTGTGGATCGTGAAAGTATGAGTGATATCGACCCGAATGAAATTGAATCCATTTCTATCTTGAAAGATGCTTCGGCAACAGCCGTATTTGGTATTCGTGGAGCAAACGGGGTCATTTTGATTACAACTAAACGAGGAAAGGAAGGAAAGGCGAAAATTTCGTTTACTACTTCTGCTTCTGTATTGATGCCTACAAAAATGGTAGAACAGGCAAGTTCCTATGACTATGCCCGTTTTCATAATCAAATGATGTCCGGTGATGGCAAATCTGCCTTATTTAGTGATGGAGTGATTCAAAAATTTGCAGATGGTTCCGATCCTATTCGTTTCCCAAATATACAATGGGCTGACTATATTATGAAAAGCTCTACGCTTCAGAGCCAGCATAATCTGAACATCTCGGGAGGAACAGATAAAGTACGTTATTTCATCTCTGCAGGTGCTTATACGCAAGGAGGACTTTTTAGTGAGTTTGATCTTCCTTATAATTTAAGCTATCAGTACCGTCGGTTTAACTATCGTACAAACTTGGATATGGATGTCACTAAAACGACTACTTTGTCATTCAATATTAGTGGTAATGTGAATAATTCAGATCAACCGCGTACGAGTCAGGGATCTTCCGGATTGATTAAAAATATGTATTATGCTACTCCTTTCTCCAGTCCGGGAATCATAGACGGAAAATTAGTAAATTCGAGCGATGAGACTTATTCGGACGGGCTGAAATTACCATTTACAGGAGGTACAGGTATGGGATATTATGGAAATGGATTCAGCCAGACCAGTAACAATTCGCTGAATGTGGATGTGATTTTAGACCAAAAAATGGACTTCTTGACTAAGGGACTTTCTTTTAAAGTGAAGGGATCTTATAACAGCTCATTTACAGTTAATAAAGTCGGTTCTGGTGGGTCTGTAGCTACATACACCCCTGTATTGATGGATGACGGTAGTATTGCTTATCGTAAGTTTGGAGAGAATACGGATGTGAAGTATTCGTATACTACAGGTAAAGCGCGTAATTGGTATATGGAAGCTAGCTTTAATTATAATCGTACTTTTGGTGATCATACAGTAACAGCTTTATTCTTATATAATCAACAGAAAGAATATTATCCGAAAGTATATTCGGACATTCCTCATGGATATGTCGGATTAGTCGGACGTGTCACTTATGATTGGAAGAGTCGCTATATGGCAGAGTTTAATGTGGGTTATAACGGTTCGGAAAACTTTGCGTCCGATTTGCGCTTTTCTTATTTCCCGGCTGGTTCTATAGGTTGGGTGATGAGTGAAGAGAAGTTTTTCCGTCCTTTGAAGTCGGTAGTTAGCTTTTTGAAATTACGTGCCAGTGTCGGTTTAGTAGGTAACGATAATATTGGGGGATCGCGATTTATGTATATGGCTGATCCATATAATGTCGGTTTAGGTGATTTGGCGAATCGTGTAACAGCAAGTGGAGGAGCGACTAACGCTTGGGGATATGGATTCGGTACAGATAATGGTACTGTTAGTCTAGGGGCACGTGAGGTAGCTAAGAATAATGCTGCTGTGACATGGGAAAAAGCTCTGAAACGGAACTATGGTGTTGATATTAACTTCCTTGATGACCGTCTGAAAACAACCTTTGAATATTATAAAGAACGTCGTAATGACATCCTTTTGCGTGATGGTACAGCTCCGGGAATGTTAGGGTTCATTACTCCCTATTCAAATTTAGGAAGTGTAGACAGTTGGGGCTGGGAACTTTCTTTAAAATGGAACGATAAGATTGGCGATAATTTCCGTTATTGGGCGGGTATTAACCTTTCTTATAATCAGAATGAGATTCTTGAAAAGAAGGAAGCCCCGCAGAATAATTTATATCAATATCAGAAGGGACACCGTATTGGTTCGCGTAGTCAATATGTTTTCTGGCGCTTCTATGATGAGGATACACCTGCGCTATATGAGCAGACATTTAATCGTCCGTTCCCCACTCACGAGAGTATTCTTCAAAATGGAGATGCAGTATATGTAGACTTGAATGGTGACCGTAAGATTGATGCAAATGATGCAAGTTATGACTATGGCTTTACAGACGATCCTGAATATATGCTAGGTATTAATTTAGGATTCAGTTGGAAGAATCTGGAAATAAGTACTCAATGGACAGGGGCCTGGAATGTAAGTCGTATGATTTCGGATGTATTTCGTCAACCGTTTTATTCATCTTCCAATAGTGAGCAGGGAGGATTGTTGGCATACCATTTAGACCATACATGGACACCGGAAAATCCGTCACAATCTTCGGAGTATCCGAGGGCTACCATTGAAAATTCAACGAACAACTATGCTACTTCTACTTTGTATGAGAAGGATGCAAAATATTTGCGCTTAAAGACCCTTCAGGTAGCATACAATTTTCATTTCCCATTGATGAAGAAACTTGGACTGAATACATGTCAGTTGGCCTTTGCGGGATATAATCTGTGGACTATAACTCCTTATTTGTGGGGTGATCCGGAAGCAAGAGCTACTAATGCACCTTCTTATCCATTGTCCAAGACTTATACGTTGAGCTTGAAATTAGGATTCTAAAATTGATAAAGGAAAGATACAATGAAATTACAAAATAAATGGTTTATCGGTGCGATGATGGGAGCGGTAATTAGTCTGGTTTCCACTTCATGTGTGGACGAAATTAAATTCGGAAACTCTTTTCTAGATAAGGCACCGGGCGGAAATGCAACTATTGATACAGTATTCAATAGCGCTGAATATACGCGCCAATTTTTGAATACCTGTTATAGTAGGCAGTATTATGGATTACCTTATAATACAGACAGTAATGGTAATATTCCAGATTCTTCCAGCCCTTATTTAGGAAAGAAAGATGCACTAACAGATTGCTGGTCACTTTATTTTAGCGATGCTGGTGTGTATAAACAGTATTATATGGGAATTCACAATGCTAATTATGGTAGAAACGAGGATATTTTCCCATATACACGGGAAATGGTATGGGAAGTAGTGCGTTGGTGTTGGTTGTTAATGGAAAATATAGATAGAGTGCCGGGTATGGATAATGCTGAAAAAACTCAGTTGGTGGCAGAAGCTAAATGCTTGATTGCAGCACGCTATTTTGATATGTTCCGTCATTATGGAGGTCTTCCATTGTTATATGCGTCATTCACCGGTACGGAGTCAGGTTATGAAATACCCCGTGCTACGGTAGAGGAGACTGTTAATTACATGATAAAGATGTTGGATGATGCTATCAATTCTGGTGGATTGGTGTGGGCTTATGCTGATGCCGATCTTGCCAGCAAGGCCGGACACTGGACAAAGGCCGGTGCGATGGCATTGAAATGCAAAATCTGGCAATTTGCCGCTTCTCCGTTGTTTAACGATGTCAACGGATATGCAGGAGGAAACTCAGAGGCTGAACAGCAACGTCTGGTATGGTACGGCGGCTATCATGCGGAACTTTGGGATAACTGTTTGAAGGCTTGTGAAGCATTCTTTAAAGAGCTGGAGAGTCAAGGCGGGTATAGCCTGAATAAGGCTTCGGAAGAAACACCGGAACAGTATCGTCAGGCATATCGTATGGGGTATATTCGTCAGAACAGCAAGGAAGTCTTACATTCTGTTCGCACGAATATGTCGGACGCTTTCAACTCAAGTTCTTATATGTGGCATTCTTGGGCTGTTCCGTCACTTTGCCGTACTGAATATCCGCCTACACAGGAATATGTGGAGATGTTCCCATGGGCCGACGGCACTCCGTTTGACTGGAAAAAGGCGGAAACAGAAGGTAAGTTGGATGAAATGTTCTTGACCGGAACATTTAAAAATGGAGAACAACTATTGTCGGAAATCGTATTAACTCGTGACCCTCGTCTGTATGAGCATTGCATGGTGAATGGACTACCGAAGATGTTAGACTGGAGTGCCGGAACGATGTCCGGTTTACCTTATGAATTGTGGGTCGGAGGATACGATGAAGGACAAAATGCAGCACTTGAATCTGGTAACTATGCGACCGGTTATAAAAATATGAAATATTATTTGGGAACTGAGTACCAACGTCAGTATACGCACTGGGTTTATCTTCGCTTGTCTGATATTTATTTGACTTATGCGGAGGCTTTGCTTCAAGCTAAGAACGATCACCGGGGGGCTATTAACCAAATGAATATAGTACGTGCCCGCGTGGGATTGAAGAAAGATTTGGCGGAGTGTGTTACAGATAAGAATTTACTTTCTGACAAAGCTGCCTTATTGGAAGAATTGCTGTGTGAACGTGTTCGGGAATTGGGGCTTGAAGATAGCCGTTACTTTGATCTTGTCCGTTACAAACGTGCCGATCGTTTCGAGAAACGTCTGCATGGATTACTTGCCTATCGTTTGGATGATACCGGTAATCGCATGACAGGTAATACAAAATGGAATGAAGGAGATAAGAACAAAGGAGCATTGCAACCTACTCGATTTGAATATGAAAGGTTTGAATTATCTAAACCGGTTCGTCGTTGGTGGACATACGGATTTGATTCCAAATGGTATCTTTCTCCATTCCCGCAAACGGAAATTAACAAAGGGTATGGATTGATTCAGAATCCGGGTTGGTAATGTGAGACAACGAAACAGATTAAAACAATACTTGAATATTGATTTATATGAGAAAAAATAAGATTCTGATACTGGCTTTACTAGTTTGTTTGAGCATTCCGGTCAGAGCGCAGAATACAGACAACAACATTATAGGTATTGTTGTTGATAAATCGGGAAACCCAGTCTATGGAGCGTCCGTTAATGTGGAAGGTGGCGCAGTGGAGACCCGGGTTGAAACTGATAAAGATGGTAAATTTGAGATTGCGGTCGAGAAGGGACAACGCTTGAGTGTCTTTTCTGTCGACAAAGGCTCTACCACAGTTGTGGTAAAGGCTGATGGTCCGATGACTATTGTGATGGGATATGCAGCTCAGACTATTGATGTGGGAGCTAACCGGACATTCAATCGTCATGAATCAACAGCAGCTGTTTCTACCACCTATAATGAAGAGTTTAATAAGCGGTCTTCCCGGAATATATCCAATTCTTTATATGGATATGGATTGGGCCTTACTACTTTGCAGAATGCAGCTAGTACAGGTTTAATGGCAGATCCTACCTTTTATGTACGTGGTTTGCAGAGCTTGTCAAGTAGTACACCGCTTGTGCTGGTTGACGGTTTGGAACGAGACATGAGCTTGGTGAGTCCGGAAGAAGTAGAATCCGTTTCCATCCTGAAAGATGCTGCGGCTGTGGCATTGTACGGATACAAAGGAGTGAACGGTGCGATCTTGATTACGACGAAGCGTGGTAAGTACAAAACAAAAGAGATAACGTTTACGTATGATCACATCATTAACACTCAGTCTCGACGTCCGGAATTTGTAGATGCGGCTACGTATGCTTCTGCAGTGAATGAAGCGCGTGGATATGAAGGTTTGGGAGCTCGATATACTCCGGAAGAAGTCGACGCTTTCCGTAATGGAGTAGGCAGTGGAGGAGCTTCCCGTATGTACCCTTATCTCTATCCTAATGTGAACTGGATTGATGAAACCTTTAAAGACAGAGGAGTTTCTAATAAATACACGATTGAATTCCGTGGAGGAGGAACAAAGTTCCGCTACTATACTATGGCGAATTTATTAACAGACAAAGGGTTTATCAAGACCCCGAATGCAAATGACGGATATTCTACACAGAATATGTATTCCCGTGCTAATTTGCGTACAAATCTGGATATTGATTTAACGGGCACTACCAAATTGAAGTTAAATCTTCTCGGAACATTATCCGAATCTCGGATTCCGGGGGCTTCGGTTAACTTATGGGATATGATTTATTCGATTCCTTCTGCAGCTTTTCCGGTTCGTACGGAAGATGGCAGTTGGGGAGGAAGTACCACTTGGGCGGGCACGTCGAATCCTGTCGCACAATCGCAGGGAGCTGCTTATTCTAAAGGACACTCTCGCAGTTTGTTTGCCGACCTTACCTTATCACAAGATTTGTCTGGTTTGCTGAAAGGATTGGGAGCTAACTTTCGTTTAGCTTATGATAACTATTCCAATATTTTAGGACCGATCAATGACCATAGCAAAACTTATACGTATGCCGGTTATGCAACAAGCTGGACAACTAACGGGCCGTTTTATACTGCCATTTCAGGTGGCGAATCCAGTGAAATGGGTTCGGGTGCGGGTATTGACAATTGGGCGCGTCAATTTAATTTTGCAGGTAGTGTAGATTATAATCGTTCATTCCAAAAGTGGGATGTGTATTCTCAATTGAAATGGGATTATGAATATCGTGATTCATACGGTCTGAACACTACTATTTATCGGCAAAATGTTTCTTGGTATAATCATGTAGGTTTCTCTAATCGCTATTATTTGGATCTGGCATTGGTTGGTTCGGCTTCCAGTTTATTGGCACCGGGACATAAATGGGCTTTTTCTCCTACCATTTCTGCTGCTTGGGTACTTTCGGAAGAAAAATGGTTGAAAGATGTGTCTTGGGTGAACTTCTTGAAATTGCGCGCTTCGTTTGGAGTGATCAATGTTGATTATCTGCCTAAAGACGGAAGTACTACCGTATATGACTATTGGGACCAGATTTATACGACTACCGGTACGCAATATAAGTTTAACAGTAGTTACGACTCTGAATTCGGAAGTACTATTATCGGTCGCTTGGCAACTGCTAATTCGACACATGAGAAAGCGTATAAATATAATGTTGGTGTTGATGCTATGTTGTTCAATGGATTGAATGTGACGGCAGAAGGCTATTATCAACGGAGAAAAGATATTTGGGTTTCTTCCGAGGGTAAATATACCGATGTACTGGGAGTTGATGCTCCGTTCGAGAATGCCGGAATCGTTGATAGCTATGGTATGGAACTAGGACTTAACTATACGAAAAGGTTAGGAGATGTAGTGTTTAATCTTGGCGGTAATTTTGCTTGGAATAAGAATGAAATTAAGGAACAACTGGAAGAACCGCGTTTGTATAAGAATCTTGTGCAAACAGGAAATCGGTTGGGCCAAGTATATGGAATGGTAGCTGAAGGTTTCTTCAAAGATAAAGAAGATATAGCAAACAGCCTTACACAAAACTTTACTACGGTAGTGCCGGGAGACATAAAATATAAAGATGTGAATGGAGACGGAATCATTGATGCTAATGACAAAACTGCTATTGGTTATAGTACGACAGCCCCGGAAATTTATTATTCTTTCCATTTGGGAGCCGAATGGAAAGGGATTGGGGTAGATGTAATGTTTCAGGGAACAGGTAACTATTCTGCTTTATTGAATACGAAGAGTATGTTTTGGCCATTGATAAATAATACGACACTTTCTACTCATTATTATGAGAATCGTTGGACACCGGAAAATCAAAATGCCAAATATCCTCGTTTGAGTTCACAGAGTAATGCCAATAACTATCAGGCTAATACGGTTTGGTTGGCAGACCGGTCATTCTTGAAGTTGCGTAATGCGGAGGTGTATTACAGATTCCCGAAAGAATTGATGAAGAAGACTAAGATATTGGGGAGTGCCAAGTTATATGTTAGAGGAACAGACTTGTTCTGTTCAGATCACATTGATGTGGCAGATCCGGAATGTTATGGTGTAGCGACTCCGCTGAATAAGAGTGTAGTAGTCGGTGTTACGATTGGTTTTTAATCATAAAAACAAAGCGAAAGAATGAAACTGAAAAACATTATCTACGGAATGATGTGTGTAGTCACACTCGGTTCCTGCTCAGATAAGATGGAATATCATGAGTACAATAACTATGATGAGGATTTTGTGAAGCTCAACTTCGGTAATGTGGGAGGGCTGATAACAAATATCTATTTGTCCATGGATGTGGACTTTGGAAACTATAGCGGGGCAATTCTTGGTTCTGCTACTGATGAGGCTGAATATGCTTATTCGGGAAATCAGATTGAAGACTTTTACAATGGTTCTTGGAGTCCGTCAAATGCTAAAAGTAGTATGTGGACGTCCTGTTATGAAGGGATAGCCAATTGTAATTTATATCTGGAGAAGTTTACCGGACTGACATTTCCCGAGTTGGCTTTGAACAGTGATTATGCACAACAAATGTTCCGTTATACCAATTACCAGTATGAGGTGCGTTTCCTTCGTGCATATTTCTACTTTAACTTGGTACGGCAATATGGAGATGTGCCGTTTAGCGACCATATATTAACAGCCGAAGAATCGAATACATTGTCGCGCAGGCCGGCACAGGAGATTTTTGATTATATCATAGCCGAATGTGATGATATAAAGGATAAGATTATTGTCGATTACAGTAAACTGGGAGATATGGCATTGCCTAGTAGTCCGGCGGAAACAGGACGTGCCAACCGTAAAACGGTATTGGCCTTGAAAGCTCGTGCTGCGTTGTATGCGGCAAGTCCTTTGTTTAACCCGACTGATAATAAAGAGCTGTGGTATCGTGCAGCTAAAGCCAATAAGGAAATTTTAGATGACAGTAATGGATTTGCTGAAAAGGCAAAACTCTTAGTGGAGGATTATTCATCACTTTGGAGTAAGGATAATTACAATGACGCTACTAGTGAATTGATTTTTCTCCGTCGTGCCACTACTACCACTAATTCTTTTGAGGGATATAACTTCCCGGTAGGGTTGGAAAATTGTAAAGGTGGAAACTGTCCCACACAGACACTGGTGGATGCGTATGAGATGAAGGATACAGGGTTGCGCCCGGACGAGTTGGATAACTACGATCCTACTAATCCTTATTATACCAACCGCGACCCTCGTTTCTATCTGACTATTGCCAAGAATGGAGACGAAAAATGGCCTAACTGGAATACTGTTCCTCTGCAAACCTATCAGGGCGGATTAAATGCGGAACCTTTGAGTGGCGGAACTCCGACAGGTTATTATCTGAAGAAGTATTGTCAGACGGCAGTAGATTTGCGTGCCGGTACAGCTTCAAAGACCTATCATTCATGGATTACGTTCCGTTTTGGAGAGTTCTATTTGAATTATGCGGAAGCTGTATATAAGTATCTGGGTAGTCCGTATGCAACGGACAGTGAATTTACAACTTCGGCTGTAGATGCTATCAAAGTAGTCCGTACACGTGCCGGAATGCCCGGATTCCCTCAAGGGATGACCAATGATGCTTTCTGGAAGAAATATCAGAATGAACGTATGGTAGAATTGGCTTTTGAAGGACATCGTTTTTGGGATGTACGTCGTTGGAAGGAGGGGGACAAACATTTCAAGAACATTGTTGAAATGAAAATTACGAAAAATGGGGATGATATTTATACGTATGAGCGTAAGGTAAAAGAAAGAAGTTGGGATGATAAGATGTATTTCTTCCCGATTCCTCAGAGTGAAAAATCGAAAAATCCTAATTTGGAGCAGAATCCGGGTTGGTAACTTAACCGGAATACTGATGAATAGAAATAGGATATTCTTGCATAGAACGGATGTTTATAGAATAAAAAACGAAAGAAATGAAGATACATTATATAATATTGGGGCTGTTTTATTTGCTGGCTATAGTTGCTTGCTCAGATAATGACCCCGTCGTTGAAGTGAACAATGGCAATCAAACAGAAGAATTGCCTCCTCTGCCGACCGAAGTCATAACGGGTAGCCGCGCCATGTGGGTGAGTTATGATCCTATTTCGGCTTCTGATCCCAATAACGCATCAGGGATTGCATCCGCATT
>ERZ773194.3322-NODE-3322-length-13948-cov-4.687109_pt1 | contig 13948 bp, 14 predicted proteins | sample MGYA00511240_ERZ773194 | MGnify/ENA primary metagenome ERZ773194 (study PRJEB29015, sample SAMEA2737774) | human gut metagenome | biome: human gut; feature: human-associated habitat; material: faeces | place: China | collected 2012 ... | reverse complement strand
TCCGTAAAGGAGACCGTCGACAGCTTTGCCACCGCCAAGTACCCCCAGTCGATGGGCAGCGTGGCCGGCTCCGGCTCCGGGCCGAAGGCTTTTGTCAGCTCCGTGCGGAAGAAGCCGCCCAGCTGCTGCTGCATCAGGGCTTTTTTCTTCGTTTGGGCGGGCTTTGCCACCAGCAGAAAAAGCGCTACGCCGGCAAAGACCAGAATGCAGATCACAGCGATGTTGCGATATACAAACATCATGATGCACCCGGCGATCACCAGTAAGACGCCCAGCAACATGCCGATGCTCTCCGTCCTCTGATAGTGTCCCAGCTTCTTTGACAGCTCCGCGTCCGTCATGCGCTCCGCGCCGACCGGCTCGAATTTATCTTTTTTCGTTTTCATGGCAGCCTTCCTTTCACGTCTGCTCCGTCAGAATGTCATCCGCCGGCGGCTCATCGACCACGCGGCTCTCGCGGAAATAGGAGTCGGACGGCCGGTAGAGATAGCCGGCGCCCTTTTCCCACTCCCACACGATGTAGGATTCGCTCATGTCCTCGTGAAAGAGCGTGAGCCGCAGGTCGCTGTTGTAGTCTCCGCTGAAGTCGCTGAGGGACATTTCGCCGAACTGCCAGTCCTCATCGCCAAGCTCGTCAGTCGGAAGCACGGCGGTGTCAAACAGCTCGTGCTTTTCATTGTCGTAATAGAGATACACCGCTTTGGGACCGAGGCAGGCGCACACGCCGATCTCCTCCCCGTCCCGCGCGACCGTGCCGTAGGCATCGACCGCGCCGGTGGTGCGCCAGTCGCCGCCCGCGATGTCTCCGTCCGGGCTGCCGCAGGCGGTCAGGCTCAGGCAGAGGAGCAGCGTCAGCAGAAGGGACCGGTATTTTTTCCGCGTCTTCATCGCCACTTCCCTCCCCGCTGCTTATGTTCTCTGGTAGTAGTCGTTTTCGCCGCCCCAGTACATCGCGTTATCGTCCGCCAGATAGAGGTCGTAGCTCACGTCCTCATACGCGTCGGATACCGCCTCGTATTGGCTGTCTCCGTTCGCGCGGAGCGTCCCGTAGTCGACCTCGCTCCAGTCGCCTTCCGCCGAGCGCTCATACAGCGTCCAGATGCCGGAGCCGTCGAGCTCGATCCAGCTCGCGGCATTCACGTCGCCGTCCATATACCACATACCCGCCAGCGCGGAAACGTCGGCGTCGGCATCGCCTGTATCCGACGCGTCCATGTCGCCGGCGGAGGCGTCCTTCTCAAAGCCGCCGAAGCCTTCGATCTGCAGCGTGCCGTCGTCGGCCAGCCAGCAGTGGTGGGCCCAGCCGTCGAACTCGTTGTAGAAATAATCGCCGCTGTACTCCTGCGAGAACTGGACAAAGCCGCTTGCCTCTATGCTCCCGTCCTGATACAGATCAAAGCGGACCTCATCTCCGCTGTCGGCCATCGCCACGATCAGCTCGCTGTTGTTGTCCGCGTCGACCCAGGTGCCCCAGTACATGGCATAGTTCGTCGCCAGCTCGGAGTCCTTGACCATCCCCTCAAAGGAATCCGGGGTGTTGACCTCATTGCCGCTGTAGTCCTCGCCGCCGTCGTCGATGGTATCGCCGCTGCCGCCGCAGGCGGTCAGGCACAGGCACAGCGCCAGCGCCAGCAGCAGGGAATAATAGCTTTTTCGATTCTTCATCGTTTTTCTCTCCTTTTTTGATCCAGATCGTTTGCTTCAATGCTCCTGCTCCGCCATGGAAAGGAGCTCGTCGTGGCTTAGCTCCACGCTTCCGAAGCGGACGAAGATGCCGTTGGTCACGGCGCTGCTCCATACCCGCGGGTCGGAAAGGGAGCGGAAGCGGGTCTTGTCGAGATACGGCTTCATGTCCAGAAGCAGGCGGCTGCCGGATACGAAATCGACCTGCAGAATGTGGTCCGGCAGCGGTTCAACGGCTGACAGGTATCTCCGGTTCAAGCGTGCGTCCTCCTTTTTTCAGCGTATCGGGGGATAAAAAACTCCACCGTACCTTCATTGTACGGTGGATGAAAACGGAAAACCATTAACCAAAGGTTAGGTCTTTCGCGCAGGCGCGTATTCTTTTCAAAAAGGCTGCCGCGCCCCATTGCCAACCGTCCGGAGCTGTGATATGCTGAGCGCAAGGAATCGGGCAAGGAAAGGATGTGCTCTGCATGGCAGCATTTGATGATTTCATGAAGCTGGATATTCGTGTCGGAGGTCCTTGTCCTCGGCACATACAGCGAGGGCGGCGTCGTGCTGGTCACACCGGACAAGAAGGTCCAAAACGGCGATAAGCTGGGTTGACGCGGAGAAGCCCGAAAAACGAATGAAAGTGGAGGAAACTATATGCTCAGCCTGCGAAATGCAGCGGATGCTGATTTCGAAGAGATCCAAAGGATATACGAATACGCGCAGGACTACATGATCCGGTCGGGCAATCCCACCCAATGGGGTCGCTCTTATCCGAGCGCGGACCTGATCCGGTCCGACCTTCAAAAAAAGGTCTGCAAGGTGATATACGATGAGACCGGCATACACGGGGTATTTGCCCTGTTTGATGGCGCGGAGCCTACCTACGCACACATTGAGGAGGGCGAATGGCTGAACGACGAGCCCTACGTCACGATCCATCGGCTGGCCGGCGACGGGCGGGTCCACGGGCTGTTCCAATGCGCCGCCGATCATTGCAAAAGCATTTCCCCCAATGTCCGCGTCGATACCCACGCCAACAATACGACGATGCAGCGGTTGATCGAGAAGAGCGGCTTTAAGAAGTGCGGGATCATCCATGTCAGGGACGGCTCGCCCCGGATCGCATACCATTGGACGGCGCGGTGATTTTCTCGCGCCGGGCGCCGGTGCGCGGACGGCAGTACACCGCGACAGCTTATGCCGCGGCCTTTCCGTCGCTCCCGATCACTCCGGCTTTATCGTTGAGCCCTATTCGATTTTAATTTCCGCAAGGACCTTCTGCGGCTCGACCCACGGATGACCGACAATGCCAACAATGCGCAAGCGTTTCGCTTGCGCATTGTTCTTCCAGCTGATACAATGGACCTCACACAGGGCGCCGCGCGGAAGGCCGCAAAGCGGCCGGATCCGGCGGAGCCGACCGCTTGCGAAGCGGCAAGCGGCGGTATATAATACAGAAAACACGGCGAAGGAGGCGGGACGATGCTGAAAATAGCCATTTGCGACGACGACGCCGGAGACCGCGAGCGGATCGCGGAGGACCTCCGCGTTTACGCGGCCGCGCATCAGGAGCACAGCATCGAGATGACCGTCTATTCCTCCGCCTTTGCGATGCTGGACGCCTTCGAGAAGGCCGGCTGTCCGGATATCGTCCTGCTGGACATTTGTATGCCCGGAATGCTGGGGACAGAGCTGGCGCGGGACATCCTCCGGTGCAGCGAAAATACGGACATCCTTTTCCTGACGGCCAGCTCGGATTACGCGGTGGACGCCTTCGCGCTCCACGCCGCGGACTACATTCAAAAGCCGTACACGCAGGAAAAGCTCAGCGCCTCGCTGGACCGTGTGATCGCCCTACGGCAGGAGCGGACATGGCTCCTGCTCCCCTGCGAGGGCGAGCTGCACCGCATCGCGCTGGAGGACGTGCTGTACATCGAGACCGACGGCAAGCGGCGCAGCTTCTCTCTGGCCTCCGGCCGGAAGCTGACGGCGCGGCTGACCGCCGCCCAGCTGCAGGACTGCCTGGCGGGACGGCGCGGCATGATCCCGTGCGGAGCCTCCTACGTTGTGAACCTTGCACACGTCCGCTGCTTTTCCGGCACGGACCTTGTCATGGACGGCGGCGAGCGCATTCCCGTTCCGCGGCGGCTGCGCGCCCAAATTAAGCAGGCATACTTTGATTTCTACTTAGAGGAGGTCAAAAACGGATGACGGACCCCCGCTACATCGGAACGATCCTCTATGTGGGACTGGCGATCTTCGCGGCGCTGCTGGCGGCCGGGCTGCTGATGCAGGAGCGACGCTGGTCCGTGCAAAGGACAGCGCTGCTGTGGGGCGCGGAGGGACTTATCCTGCTGCTGGATCTCTATCTGTGCTTCGGCCTGCTGCCGGCGCCGCTGCGGCTGCCGGTGTCGCTGACGGTCGGCTTTCTCAGCTATTCCGCCGTTTTCATTGCGGTGTCCGCGGACGGCTTCTGGAAAAAGGTCTATCTGCTCATCACGTTTTTCTGCGTGTGCTGCATCTCCTGGTCCGGCGGCCTTTACCTGTGCTATTTTCTTTTGCCCGACCGCCCGATGGCGGTCAAATACCTTGTGCGCACCGCGCTCCATATTGTCACGGCGCTGCCGATCCTGCTGGCCTACCGGAAATACGGCAGGCCGCTGCTCCGCGAGGTCAGCGGCTTTCGGAAGCAGAGCTGGAAACTCCTGAGCGCCGTTTCCGCGATCTATTTTTTTCTGTTCATAGCCCTCATGTCAAGGATACGGTTGGACGACGGAGTGGAGCCGGATACCCTGTTCGCTTTCTGCGCTGCGGTATGCACCTACGCCTCGGTCAGCGTTTTGAGCATCGGCAACATTTTTTATATGCGCAGAGACGCCAGAGAAGCGCTCGTCAAGCAGAAGCTGGAGTACCTGGCGAGCTACATGGAGACTGTCAGCCGGGCAGAGCGGGAGAGCCGCCGCATCCGCCACGACAAGCGGCATCACGACGCCTGCATCGCCGCCATGGCGCGCGCGGGTGACACCGACGGCATCCTGCGCTATCTTGAGCAGGAGCAGGCGGTCGCCGAGAACTTCCCCGCGTGGTGCCCGCACCCCATGGTCAACGAGCTGCTGCGCTCCTACGCCGAAAAGGCGAAGGCGGCGGGCGTGGCGTTCACCGCGCAGGCGGATACGCCCGCGCAGTCCGACGTGGCCGACGTGGACTTTGTCGCCATTCTCGCGAACCTTCTGGAAAACGCCCTCAACGCCTGTACCGCGGCGCACAGCGCCGGTCCCATCCGCGTCCACATCCGAAACGTCGGGAAAAAGACGGTCCTCGCGGTGAGCAACCCCTGCGTCAACTTGAAGCTGGAAAACGGCCTGCCCGCAGAGCGGAGCGTCGGGATCGACAGCATCGTTTCCGCCGCCGAGCGCTATCAGGGTGAGGTACACTACAAAGTTGAAGCCGGCGTCTGCACCGCCTGCGTCATTCTCAATCCATAGATACGGAATCCGGAAAACCTCCCGAGGGCGGTTTTCTTTTTTGCCCGCGACCAATTCGGGAGGCAGAACGACCAATTCCGGCATTTCTGCTCCGTCGGAGCGCGGCTGTGCTATCCTGTCTCCGGAAAAGGAAGAATGCCGTCCGCCGGCGACAGCGCAGGGGCGCGGAAAGGACAATTTCTATGAACTGGCCTTGGAAGAAGAAAAAGCTCTCCTTTGCGGAGACCGCCAAATTCAACTGGGAAGCGGACACCAACGAGGAGCTGCGGCAAAAGCTCAACGAGCTGGCAAAGCAATATCCGACGCTGCGGGAGGGCGAGTACCGCGAAAAGCTCCTGTCGCTGTTCCGGGAGCGGGGGCTGGACCTCAACGCCGAGCAGCTGGATATGCTGCTGCTTCTGCGGCAGAAAACGGATCAAATGCTGCTCGAGCGGAAGGCGGAGCGGCAGGAGGACAAGCCATAGTCTCCGGCCGGCCCGGTCTGCCGCGGCCGGCGGCAACGGAAGATCTTTATGCGGAGGGACACGATGAACATTCAAAAGACAGTAAGCGGAACAACCCTGACGGTCGCTCTGGAGGGAAGATTGGACACGACGACCGCGCCGAAGCTGGAGGAGGAGCTCCGCGGCAGCGTCGATGGCGTCTCGCGTCTTGTGTTTGATCTGGCGAAGCTGGAGTATATCTCCTCCGCGGGGCTTCGCGTGCTGCTTGCGATGCAGAAGCTCATGAATCAGCAAGGGGAAATGGTGCTTCAAAACGTGAACGAGGCCGTGATGGAGGTTTTTGAGGTCACGGGCTTTTCCGATATCCTTCGCATCGAATGAGCGTTCGTTCGGGAGCGCAGCGGAAAAAGAACGGATGAGCGGGAGGAAATGAGTATGCTGACATCGAAAAAGAAAGGCTATCGGCTGTCGCCGGAGACCGTGGATCTTCTTTCGCAGGAGTTCGCGGATTCTCTGACGGAGGCGGAGGCGGACCGAAAGGATATCCTGCGGCTTCGCCTCTCACTGGAGGAGATCCTGGAGGGCTGGTCCTCCGCCCTCCCCGGCGCGCCGGTCACCTTCTGCGCGAAAAAGCGTCTGGGCAGGCAGCGGATCGAGATCCGCGTCGAGGGGAAGGAGCTTCAGGCCGACGACGTGCTGAAAAACTGCTTGCTCTCCAGCCGCCTGCTGGCGCAGGCGGGCCTTACGCTGACGCAGAGCTATCAAAACGGTGAAAACTGTCTGACCGTCGAGCCGCCCAGAAAGCGGAAGCTGGGGCAGATGCAGAAGCTCCTGCTCGCCATCGTGTCAGCGGTCGTCCTCGGGCTGCTGCAGCGCCTGCTTCCCGCGAGCGCGCAGGCGGGCGTCCGGGCCGTGACCGACCCGCTCTTTACGCTGATCCTAAACCTGCTGCGCACCATCTCCTCGCCGATGATCTTCCTGGCGATCTGCTGGGGCATTTTCAACATCGGCGATATGACCATGATGGGAAGGATCGGGAAGAAAGTGATCGGCCGCATTGCGGCGCTGAGCTTCCTCGTCAGCGCGGGAGCGACCGTCTGCCTTTTATGGCTTTTCCCGCTGGAGCTGTCCTCGGGCGGCGCGGCGCTGAGCGGATTCTCGACCATCTATCAGATCATTTTGGATATCGTTCCCTCGGATATCATCTCTCCGTTCCTGAACGGTAACACGCTGCAGATCATCTTTTTGGGCGCCGCCGTCGGCATCGCCCTGCTGATCCTGGGCGACCGTGCCGCCGCCGTCCGCACGTTCATTGAGCAGACGAACGAGGTGGTCCAGTTCCTCATGGAGGCCATCGGCGACCTGATCCCGCTTTTCGTATTTTTCAGTCTGTTCGCTCTGCTGGGCTCCGACTTCGGCTCCGAGCTCTCGGGCATCCTCAAGGCCATCGTCATCACCTATGCACTTTGCCCGCTGATGTGTCTCGTATTCATCGGCATCCTTGCCGCGCGGCGCCGGGTGAGTTTCCGGCTGCTTGTGCAAAAGCTGCTGCCGACCTTCCTCATCGGTCTCACCACGGCGTCGTCCTCCGCGGCGTTCGCCACCAATTTAGAGACCTGCGAGAAGAAGCTGGGTATCCCGCCGATGCTCGCGCATTTCGCCGTGCCCCTGGAACAGGTCCTCTATATGCCCAGCGTTGCGGTCGCTTTTGTGGCGACCTGCCTGTGCATGGCGGAAAATTTCGGCACGGCCATCACGCCCGCGTGGCTCCTCACGATGATCGTTGTGACCGGGCTTTTGTCGCTGGCGATGCCGCCCATCCCCGGCGGCGCGCTGACCTGCTACACGGTCATGTTCACCCAGCTCGGCATCCCCGGCGAGGCCCTCGCTCTGGCTGTCGCGATCAATTCCATGATCGACTTTATCGCGACGGCATCCAACCTGACCTGCCTGCAGGTCGAGGTCACGACCGTCGCCGGCCAGCTGGGAATGCTGGATACCGAATGTCTCAAAAACCCGGGATAGGCCCGTGCACCGGCGTGTGACCGTCCCGAAGCGCGAAAGGCGGAAAGCAAAATGGGATATGAATACTTGCGGAACGAGTCCATCATACGCAGCAAGACGCGGGAGTTTTTCGGCGTCGGCACGGTGGTGACCGCCTCCGCCTATCTGGTCTCCGTTGTGGACTTTATGCTCATCGGCGCCCTTTTGGGCGCCGATGCCGTCGCTGCCGCGGGCCTTTGCGACAGCTTTGTGGATGTGGCGGAGCTATTCGGCTTCGTCCTCTCCTCCGGCGGCCCGGTCGCCGCGGGCATCCTGCTGGGCAAGCGAAGGCTCCGTCAGGCCAACGGGGTCTTCACCCTGTCCCTTCTTCTGACGCTCGCGGGCGGGCTTCTCTGCTGGTGCCTGCTGCCGTTCTGCGGCTTTTTCAGCGGCGTCCTGTCCAACAACGGCGCGATCGCGAACGATGTGGCGCGCTACGCCTTCTTCACCCTGCTCTCGTCGCCCTTTGTCGGCGTCAATCTCGTTCTCTCCAGCTTCGCCATTCTGGACGATCGCTCCAAGCTCGCCATGGGCTCGGTCGTCGCCGCCAACGGAGTGAACATCGTGCTGGACGTTGTCTTTATGAAGTATCTGCGCACGGGCGTCGCCGGCGCGGCCGCGGCTTCCCTGCTCGGCAACGCGGCGGGTATTCTGGTGGTGCTTCCCTACCTGCTGTCCAAAAAGCGCACCTTCCGCTTTGTCCTGCGCGCCGGCGACCTGCGCGAGACCGGGCGGGAGCTGGCCTCGTCCTGCTCCTCCTTTGCCACAGACAAGGCCTCACGCATCTTCTCCGGCCTGACGGTGAACCTGCTTTTGATGTACTTCGTGGGCAACATCGGCGTGGCGCTCTACGCGGTGTACAGCCAGCTTCGCTTCATCCTGCGCATTCTGGCGGGCGGCGCGCTGCAGACGATCTCCACGCTGGGCAGTATGCTCTACGGCGAACGCGACTTCTACGGGCTGCGGAAGATGCTCTCCCTTTTGTCCAAGTACACCTATGCGCTCGTCGCGGCGCTCATGGCGGGACTGTTCTGCTTCTCCGCGCCGTTTCTCAACTCCTACGGCATCGCCGCAGAGCCGGACACCGTGCTCTCGCTCCGCATCATGCTGCTCAGTCTGCCTTTCCTTTGGCTCAACGACCTGCTCGCCAGGCTCTATCCCAGCGTTCAGCGGCAGCGCCTGTCCGTGCTTTTGCTGACGCTGCAGAACGTGGTGCTCAAAATACTGCTTCTGCTGCTCTGCGTGGCGGCCATTTCGCGGCTCCATTGGCGCAGCGTCCCCGCCGTGGCCGTCTGGTGCCTGCTGGTGGAGCTGCTGTCCCCCGCGGTCACGCTGCTCCGGGAAAAGCGGACCTGTGGGAACGTCGCCCTCCTCGGGCTGGAGGATCAGGCCGACCGGAGCTGCCACAGCTTTTCCATCACAGGAAAGGCGGAAAACGTCGCGGACATCCACCGGGAGATTGACTTGTTCTGCCAACAGAACGGCATCCCCCGCAACAAGGGCGTCCTGCTGGCCATCGCCTTTGAGGAGGCCGCCCTCAACATCATCAACCACAACGAGCATGTGAGCATGATCGACATTTGCCTTCTTTTGGAGGAGGGCAGCCTGATCGTCCGTATCCGCGACGACGGCGCGCCCTTCGACCCGCTGGCGTTCGTGGACGATGAGGATATCCTTCAAATGAACAACATCCGTCTGCTCGAGCGGCTCACCGATCAGAAGACCTATACGCGCATCATGAACATGAACAACACGGTGCTTTCGATCCGACTGGAGGCGGCAGAGAATGACGGAGCAAATGACGGCACTTGCTGAAAATTATCCGGCAGCCGCGGAGCTGCTGCGGCGGCATGGCGGCGAAACGCTGCTTACCTATCTCGGGCAGCTCCACCACCGGCCGCTGCCGGACATTCTGCCCTCGGAGGACCTGCTGACAGAGGTGCGGGACTACTTCACGCCCTTTTTCGGCGCGGAGACCGCCGGGGAATGTGCGGATGTTCTCCGGCGCCGCCGCTGCCTGTCCACCGCCAACCACCATCATCCCGCGTTCGAGTACATGACCGTGCAGGACACGATCCTCTGCGACCGGTGGCTGCGGACGCAGGGCGAGACCGGGGCGGTCGTTCCGTTTCTGTCCTGTGCCAACCCGAGGCTGGACAATAACGTCTACCCGAGGGGTATGCTGGTCTACGACTGCACCGCGCCGGAAGGCTGCCTGCGGCTGCCGTTTTATCCGTTCAAGCTGCGCCACGCCTGCGTGGCCGCCGTGGAGGGCATCTCTCCGGACATGGTAGACAATGCGCTGAACCGCCTGCGGCAGGAGACGCGGCGCGGCTCCTGCTCGCTTCGCACAGCCGACGCGCTGGAGCGCTTCTGCCGCGAGGTCCTGCTCTCCGACCGTGTGCAGCGCTGCGGCACGCTGCGGGAGCAGACCACGGTCATCAACGCCATGCTCTCACAGCGGTACTTCACCGATCGCGCGCCGCAGTACCTCTGGATGCCGATGGAGACGCTCACCGCCCGTCTGCTGGAAAGAGATTTTCGGACGGAAGCCGCGCTCACCTGCCAAGTGCTGTTCCGGCAGGAGCTGCGCGCATCGCTTCTGCGGGAGCTGGACGGCGTTTCCGGCTGCTGGACGGGAAACACCGGCGGCACGCACTTTTTCTGGGGACTCGACCGCCGCGCGGCGCTGTTTCCCCTGCGGCTGCGCGAGAGCGTGGGCGCGGCGGCGCTGGCGGGTCAAAACTCGCTGGGAGAGGCTGTGACCGTCCCTCTCACGCCGCAGGCGCTGACGGAAGGGCTGCGGGACGGGTCGCTGCTGCCGGGCCTGTTCCTCTGCTTTCTGGAGGCGCACTTCCTCCGCGACTTCACGGTGTTCGGCGGCTTTTATCAGCCCACCTATCTCGCTGAGATGCGCCGCGGACTGGTGCGCGCCCTGCGCGAGACGGGCGGCTATGAGGAGGAGGCCGCGATCATCGAGGCGAAGCGCAACGCGATGACCCTTGGGCTGATCTATCTGCTGCGCAGCCGCGAAAGAGGCAGCTTTCCCGTTTCCACGGCAGAGCTTTTGGAGCAGCCCGTTTCGATGCTGGAGGTCGAGGCAAGTCTGCAAGTATCCGTCGCGGCGGCGCTGGAGCATCTGAATTGAACGCGCAAGCCGGAAGCTCCCTCGTTATGGGAGCCTCCGGCTTGTGTGTCTTTTTGAGGATTTATTTCAAAGAATGAGATGGCAGGAAACGCCTTATGTCCCTCTGCGCTCCGTCCACCTTCGGTCAGCATAAAAGGCCAGCTCGCCGATCATAACACCCAGCACCGCCGCGGCAAGCACATCGCTGGGAAAATGGACATAGAGATACAGCCGCGAAAAGGCGATGAGCGCCGCGAGCGGGATGGCCGCATAGCCGAAGCGGCGGTCCGTTTTCGTCAAAATCGTCGCGCCGATGACCGAGGACAGGGTATGACCCGATGGGAACGAATAGTCTGTGGGGTCAGCGATGAGCAGCCGCACGCTGCTGTCCAGCCAGCAGGGGCGCGGGCGGGCGATGAAGTTCTTCAGGCATACGTTGCCCACCAGCATGCCGACTGCCAGCAGCCAGACCGCCCCGCCGTTGCTGAGCAGTATGAGCTTTGGCATGAGGAAGTCCAAGAACGGGCAGGTCAGAACGTCCCGGATCCAGTGCAGGATGCTCCAATCAATGCTCATGCGCGATCCGCTCCTTTCCTGCCGCGGGTCCGGCCTCCATTCTCCCGCGCAGCAGCTCCAGCCCCAGCAGGATCGCCACGCCCAGCAGGGGCGCGGGCGCGTCAAAGGTCACAAGGCTCATCGGCGGAAGCGGTACGGTCAGGTTGACCGCTCCATACACGATGGCGTAGAGCGAACCGAGCATCAGCCCTAAAATGAGCCAGACCATCTCGCTGCGGTATTTGTGCAGCGCGGTGCGGATGGCGTGAATGGACAGCGCCACGCCCGCAAGCACGCCGAAGCCCAGCGCGAAGAGCCCCGGCAGCACGGAAAGCTCCATGTGCAGGAAGCTGCGGACAGCCTGAATGGCGGGCAGATACACGCCCGCGATGAGCAGAATGGACGAGCCCGAGATGCCCGGCAGCACCATTGCCGTGATGGCGACCGCGCCGGAGAGGAAGATATAAAGCAGCGAGAGCGGCGAGAGCAACGCGAAACTGACGCTTCCCAGCGCGGATGAGCCGCGCAGCAGCGTGAGCCCTGCGACCACCGCCATGCCGAGCAGGGCGAACGGCGCGCTGCGGAGCCTTTTCAGCGCGGTGCGCTCCGCCGCGGCGATGAACGGGATAAAGGCGATCGTCCCGCCGGAGACGCCGGGGACGCTGTCCGCCAGCGCCATGCAGAAGCCGTGGAATACCGTTAAGATCATGGAAACTACCTACTTTCTTTGAAACACCGTCTGCGCGGCGGCGAGCATCGGGCGCAGCGCAAGGATAAAGAGAACGATCAGGCTCACGCCCTGCGCGGCGAGCCAGCCGCGCGGGCGGAGCAGCATCGCTGCCGTCTGGACGAGCAGCACGAGCGCGCCAAGCGCGAGCTTCCCGCCCGCAAGGCGGAACGGCAGCAGCCTTCCCGCGCTGGCCGTGCGCATCAGGAATACGAGCAGGCAGCCGAGGAACGTGGCAGCCGCCGCGCCCTGCACGCCGATGTGCGGAATGAGGAACAGATCGAGTGCGATGGTTGCCGCCGCGCCGGCGAGCGAGGTCCAGAGCGATGCCGTGCTCTTCTTTGTCACGACGTAGACGCTGCCCATGAAGTTGGAAAACGCCGCCGCGATCATCGAGAGCGTGAGGATCGGGATATAGCGCCAGGCGTCATAGTAGCTCTCCGCCGCGAGCAGCCGGATGAGCAGCGGCGAAAACGCGATAATACCGCCCGCGCAGAGGCAGACCGCGGAGAAGAACGCGTCCCACACGCGCGCGTAAAAGCGCGCCTGCGCCCGGCGGTCGCCCGACTCGGCGATGGCGGAGAGCTGCCAGGCGTCCATAAACACCGTGGCGAGGATGGTCAAGATGGTCGGTATCTTGTAGGCAACGGCGTAGATGCCGTTGGCATCGCTCCCCACGAACCATTTCACCAGATAACGGTCCGACACGCCCATGATCCACCAGAAGACAGCCGTGGGGATCAGCGGCACGCAGTAGGTGAGCATCTGCCGCCAGCAGCGCGCCGAACGACCGGCTGCCCGCCATCACTCGCAGCAGCGGCATTGCCAGCAGCAGCAGCGCCGCCGCAGGTCAGGCGCGTTCTTCTGCCGCAGCAGACGGTCTACCGCCGCGTGTATCCGGCGTCCACGGTGGCGGAGCGCACGGCGCTGCTCCACGCCACCGCGCTGGAGGCGATGCGGCTCTACGGCACGGACATCACACAGCGGATGTACCTTGTGGAGTCTGCCATTGCACACCCTCAGGAGGTCGCATTCTGCGCGGCTGTCCCGCCGGAGAGCGAGGGCGACCATGTGGTAACGCTGCCCGCGACGCCGGCGCTCAGTCTCTACCACCACGGGGCCTATGAGGATCTGCCCGCCGCGGAGAAGAAGCTCCGCGCCTACGCGCAGCGGTATGGGCTTACGCCCACGGGGAAGCTCCGCCGCATTTATCTCGAGGGCCCGCCGCAGCACAAGGACCCCGCGAAGTTCGTCACGCAGGTCGCCCTGCCGCTCGAGGAGGAATAGCCGGCCCGTTCGCATGTGTGCGCCAATACCTCTAGGCTTCTGAATTTGCCTCTGTTTTGCCCATTAGAAAAGCCCGCATCCTTCGATGCGGGCTTTTCCATTTCTGTTTTCAGAACCGGCCGCCCTTCACGCGGAAGGTCATCTCCGGCTTTTTGATGCTCACCTTGGTGTCGCTCTCGACCGACTCGGTCAGGAAGGCGTTGCCGCCGATGACCACGTTGTCGCCGACCTCCGTCGCGCCGCCGAGCAGCGTCGCGCCGGCATAGATGGTCACGTCGCTGCCGACCTTCGGGTGACGGCGGGCGGGAGTCTCCGCGCTGTGGTGCATCCCTGCGGGCGACATGGCGCCGAGCGTCACGCCCTGATAGAGCTGCACGCGGTCGCCGATGATGGTCGTCTCGCCGACGACCACACCGGTACCGTGGTCGATGGAGAAATACTCGCCGATGGTCGCGCCGGGATTGATGTCGATGCCCGTCTGAGAGTGGGCGTACTCCGTCATGATGCGCGGGATCATCGGCACTTTCTCAAGATACAGCTCGTGCGCGATGCGATAGATGAAGATGGCAAACATCCCGGGGTAGGACAGAATGATCTCCTGCCG
>ERZ773194.3317-NODE-3317-length-13951-cov-2.870322_pt1 | contig 13951 bp, 10 predicted proteins | sample MGYA00511240_ERZ773194 | MGnify/ENA primary metagenome ERZ773194 (study PRJEB29015, sample SAMEA2737774) | human gut metagenome | biome: human gut; feature: human-associated habitat; material: faeces | place: China | collected 2012 ... | reverse complement strand
GGAGGAGAAGGACAGGGAAGAGTTTACGAGGCTGAAGGTAATTAAACGCTCAAAAACAGGTTAAGGCTTCACAGAAATTGTGAACTGTGATAAAATATAGGTCAACTGGGGGTTCGGAATGGGAACCCCTTTGACATTTAACACAGGAAGTGAGGTCAGAATTTTGACAACTGTAAATATACATAGAAGCTGGAAAAGTGAGCCGGTAGGTGATATGAATCTGTGGTTGAGAATGACAGATGTAGGAAAGCCATATGACGATGGGGAGTCGGAGTCCGGTGATGTTTCAGACAATGCTGCTTATAGTGACAAAAATGAGAACTCGGATTATATTCCGGTTTTGCAGAAGTTTGACGGGTATCGTGTGTCTGTGAAAGCGAGGTCTGACAGGTACCGCAGATTTAAAAGTAAGGAGTTTTTTATTCCGGCAGATTATCTTGCAAGTATAGATTACACGCAGGCAAATATTTATACCATATGTAAACCGGAAGAAAGCGGCGTATGTTCAAAAAATATGTATTTAAGTGAATTGCTACAATCAATTGCATATGTTTCATGTAGTGAAAAAATAAAATCATATACAGGAAATAAAAATTTCTTTTTTGGGAAAGGTGGAATACAAAATCCAGATGGAATAAAAAAAGTTAGTTTAAATAATGAAAATTCACTTGGTCAAAATACCTGTATTTGTTATGAAATAGAAATAGAAGTTGAAAGCTTTTCTGAAAAGGAAATATCTATATTATTAGGCGCAGAAGATAATATTATTGACTGCAAAAACATGTCTTATAAATATAGCAAAATACCAAATTGTAAGCAAGAGCTAAATGATGTAAAAAGTTATTGGAAAGAACTTTTAGGAAGAATTCAAGTATATACACCTCTTGAGTCTGTAAATATAATTTTAAATGGTTGGCTAGCATATCAAACTATAGAAAGCAGACTACTTGGAAGAACAGGCTTTTACCAGTCTGGGGGAGCATATGGATTTAGAGACCAACTGCAAGATACGTTTGGATTAAAATATTTGGACCCAGATTTATTAAAAAATCAAATAATTAAGCATAGTAAGCATCAATTTTTAGAAGGTGATGTAGAACATTGGTGGCATGAAGAAACAAAAAAGGGAATAAGAACTAAATTTTCTGATGATTTATTATGGCTTGTTTTTGCAACTATTGAATATATTTTGTTTACAGGAGATAAAAACATTTTAGACATAAAAACAAAGTATATTACAGGCCAAGAACTTGCAGATGGTCAAGATGAAAAATATGATGTATATTTGCCATCTGATGTTTTAGAAAGTATTTATGATCATTGTAAAAAAGCAATTGAAAAGTCTTTAAATTTTGGTGAACATGGTCTTCCTAAAATAGGTTCTGGGGATTGGAATGATGGATTTAGTACGGTTGGTAATAAAGGAAAAGGCGAAAGTGTATGGCTTCGGATTTTTCATGTATTATATTTTAGATAATTTTATTCCTATTTGTGAAGAAAAAGGAGATATAGAATTAGCCAATAAATATAAAATGATAAATTTAAATTTAAAAAAGGCTTTAAATGTAGTTGCTTGGGATGGTAGATGGTTTAAAAGAGCTTTTATGGATGATGGCAATTGGCTTGGAAGTATGGACAATGATGAGTGTAGAATTGATAGTATTGCTCAAAGTTGGGGTGTTATTTCAAATGCCGCTGATAATGATAAAAAGTTTATTTCAATGGAGAGCTTGGAAAATCATTTAGTAAATAAGGATGCTGGAATCATAAAATTACTTGATCCCCCATTTGAAAAGGGTAAGCTAAAACCTGGTTATATAAAAGCATATTTACCTGGTGTAAGAGAAAATGGTGGTCAATACACACATGCATCTTGCTGGGTAATTATTGCACAAACATTACTAGGATTTGGAAACAAAGCCCTAGAACTATATAAAATGATAAATCCAATAGAGCACAGTAGAACAAAAGATTCTGCTAACAAATACAAGGTTGAGCCATATGTAATACCAGCAGATATATATGGAGAAGGAAACTTGGCAGGAAGAGGTGGCTGGACATGGTATACAGGTTCATCTAGTTGGTATTATAAAACAGGAATTGAATATATATTAGGCTTGAAAGTTGAAAAAGGAATTTTGAAAATTAAGCCATGTATTCCAAACAGTTGGAAAGAATATACTATAAAATATCAATGGAAAGAAAGCATATATAATATAAAAGTAGAAAATCCAAATGGAAAAAATACTGGAATAACAAAAATACTATTAAATGGAAACGAAGTTGAAAATAATATAAAATTAGATGGAACAAGAAATATATATAACATAAATGTTATAATGTAAATAAAAAACTTAAATAAAGAAAAAACAATGTTATTCTTTATTTAAGTTTTTTAATGTTATTTTATGAATTTTTAGTTGGAATTTTTTTAAATTAATGGTAATATATAATAGACAAAATATAAAAAGAAGGGAAAATAAATGAAAAAATCACTTGTAAAAAATAACTTAAAAGCAATAATAAAAACCAGAAGAAGATTTTTTTCAATTCTTGTTATGGCTTTTTTAGGTGTTGGATTTTTTGCAGGCCTTGTTGCTACAAGCCCAGATATGCTAGCCAGTTTAGATAAATATGCAAGACAAAATAAAATGCAAGATATAAATATAATTTCAACATTAGGACTAACAGATGATGATATAGAGGCTTTAAACAAATTAGAGCAAATAGATGGAGCATATGGAATAAAAACAAAAGACTCAATAACAAAAATAGATGAGAAAGAAAAAATATGTAAAGTAATTGAATACAATGAAAATATAAATTTACCATCACTAATAAATGGGAATATGCCACAAAATAATGATGAATGCTTGCTTGATGAAGGATATGTTGGAGTACAAAATCCAAATGATTTTATTGGTAAAACAATTGTACTAGAAAATGAAGATAAAGATGAGGATGAAAACCCAATATTTACAAAGAAGGAATTTAAAATTGTTGGAATTGTAGAGTCACCATTATACATATCAAATGAAAGAGGAAATACATCTATAGGAAGTGGAAACATATCATATTTTATATATGTAAAAGATGGAGTAATTAATACTAATTATTATACAGAAATAGGAGTAAAAGTAAGCAACGCAAATAATGTAGTAACAAATAGTGATGATTATATAAGTATAATAGAAAATGCAAAACAAGAAGTAGAAAATATAAAAGAGCAAAGGCAAGATGCAAGATATAATGAACTTGTAAATAAGGCTCAAGGAAAGTTAAATGATGCTACACAAGAGTATAATGATCAAAAACAAAAGGTAGAAAATGAGCTAAATGAAGCAGATACAAAAATAAAAAATGCAAAACAGCAAATTGCTACATCAGAGGCTAAATTACAAAAATCGGAAAAAGAGCTTTCAAGTAAAGAACAAAGTACAAAAAAACAATTTGTAGAAGACGAAGATAAAATTGAAGAAGCAAAAAAGCAAATACAAACAAAATCAGAACAATTGCAAAATGCAAAACAGGAATTAGAAAAAAATACTAAACAATCTCAAGAGGCAATTAGCAAACTAGATGATGCAATAACAACTTGTAAAAATTCCATTCAACAATTAAATGCTAAAAAACAAGTTTTAATTCAGGCAAACCAAGATACAACAAAAATTGATGCAATAATTTTAGAGACTCAAAATAAACAAAAACAACTAGAAAGTAGTAAAAATGATATAGAAACAAAATTAAATACAGCCAAAACTCAAATAACAAATGGGGAGACTGAAATTAATAAGGCAAACCAAGAAATACAAAATAATGAGCAAACATTAAAACAAAATAAGTCTAAAGCTGAAAGTCAAATAAAGTCGGCAAAACAGGAAATACAAAAAGGAAAAGAACAAATAAAAACAGCTAAAAGTGAGATTTTAGAAAACGAGCAAAAACTAGAAACATCAAGAAAAGAAGCAAATGAAAAGTTAGAGGAAGCAAAAACAAAATTAAATGATGCAAAAGATGAGATATCAAAAATAGAAAAAGCTAAGTGGTATATACAAGATAGAAAAGATAATACTGGTTATACAAATATATTTGATGCAATAAAAACAATGTCAAATATATCAAAAATGTTTCCATTAATATTTTATTTAGTTGCAGTTTTAATTAGCTTAACATCTATGACAAGAATGATAGAAGAAGAAAGAATAGAAATAGGAACATTAAAATCTTTAGGATATACAAACTTACAAATAATTTCTAAATATGTTTTATATGCATTTTTGGCATGTGTTATTGGTGGAGTGCTTGGTATGACAGTGGGATTCTATTTGTTGCCAAATATTGTATGGATTTTATATTCAATGATATATACAATTCCCAAATTTTATGCAACATATCAAATTGGAATTGGAATGCTTGGTATATTAATAGCATTTATTTGTATTGGTGGTGCTACAATTATTGTAGCAGTAAAAGAATTAAAACAAATGCCTGCAGTCCTTATGAGACCAAAGCCACCTAAAAATGGAAAAAGAATATTTTTAGAAAGAATTAAATTCATATGGAAAAAATTAAACTTTTCAAAAAAAGTTACAATGAGAAATATATTTAGATACAAAAAAAGAGCAGTAATGACAATTGTTGGCATTGCAGGATGTACAGGACTTATGCTAACAGGGTTTGGAATTAAAGATTCTGTAATTGGAATTCCAGACTCACAATTTGGAGGGGTGTTTAAATATGATTCTTCTGTAATGCTTCAAAATACAGAAGGTTTAGAGGATTTAAAAAATTATATAAATTCAAACGAAAATATTGAAAGTTATGTTGAAATTGATGGAGCAACAGGGAAATTAAAAAATGAAAATGCAAACTTTGATGTAACAATGTTTATTCCAAATGATAAGGAAAATTTTAAAAATGCAATAAATCTTATAGATACAAAAACAAATGAAAATGTAGAATTAAGTGATAATGGAATTATAATAACAGATAAAGTTGCAGAATTTTTAAAAATTGGAGCAGGAGATAATGTTACATTAGTCAGCAGTGATGATATTGAATATAATTTTAAAGTTGATTATGTTGTTAAAAATTATGTATCACACTATGTATATATGTCAAAACAGTTTTATGAGACAAATATAAAAACATATAAAACAAATATGATTTATATAAACAATAAAGATATAACAGATGAACAAAAAAGTAAGATGTCAGAAGAAATTTTAAATATAAAAGGCGTATCATCTGTAAATATGATTTCAGACATGATGAAAATGGTAAGTGATATGCTAAATACAATGAATTATGTTGTTGTTATATTAATTGTTGCATCTGCACTTCTTGCATTTGTTGTATTATATAATTTAGCAAATATTAATATTGCAGAGCGCCAAAGAGAAATTGCAACACTTAAGGTTTTAGGTTTTTATAATAAAGAAGTTGATAATTATATAAATAAAGAAAATATTATATTTACAATTATTGGAGTGGTTTTAGGACTTGTTTTTGGAACATTTTTAACAGACGGAATAATTGCAAGTGTGGAAATTGATAAACTTAGATTTTTAAAAAATATTGAGCCAATAAGCTATGTATATTCAGCAGCAATAACTATATTGTTTTCTCTTATTGTAAATGCAATAATTCATTTTATTTTGAAAAAAATAGATATGATAGAAAGTTTAAAAAGTGTAGAATAAAAAGTGGGAATTTCCCACTTTTTATTTGTTTATTAAATCAACAATTGTATTTATTACTAAGTCAATCATTATGTCATAATTTATTTGTTTATGTTTATGATATACAATTTCATGACATAGGTCATCTATTAAATTAATTGAAATATGAACTTTTTCAGGTAAGTTTTTTTCATTAAATCCATTTTCTATTAATATTTTGGCAATTTTATTTGTCATATATAATTCATGCTCGTGAAAAAATTCTGCAATTTCTTCATCTGAATGTGTCATAGAGGTTATTTCTTCATGAGCTGATTGTGAAAGTTTATGGTTTTCAACAAATTTATTAATCATATTACGAATAACTGAATCTAAATTATTTTTATCTATCTTGGTTTGAGCAATATTTAACATTGGGTAAAAAATCTCATCAGAATATCTTTTAATACCTTCTATTAATATGTCATGTTTATCTCTAAAATATTGATATACAATTCCTGTTGAAACCCCAGCAGCTTTTGCAATTTGGGCTGTATTGGTATTATAATATCCTTTTTTACAAATTAGGTCAAAACCAGCACGTATTATTCTTTCTTTCTTTTCTATTGAACGTTTTTGAATTGGTTCCCTAATATCGCTATTACTCATAAATCCTCCTAAATAAAACATAAAATTTAAGCATATTATAAATGGTAAAATAAAAAAAGTCAAGAATATGAAAAAAGTTTCATATTCTATTGACTTTTTTAATAATAATGATTATAATAGTACAGAAATATGAAATTAATTTCATGTAAGGAGGAGTTATGGAAAAAATAGTAGAATTAAAAAAAGTAAGTAAAACTTACAAAATAGGAGAAAAAGAATTCAAAGCACTAGACAATATTGATTTGTCTATAAACAAAGGAGAATTTGTTGTAATACTTGGACCATCAGGAGCAGGAAAATCAACATTATTAAATTTAATTGGGGGAATGGATTCACCTACAAAGGGAAGCATTAAAATTGATGGAGAAGAAATATCAAAATATAATGATTCAAAATTAAGTGATTACAGAGCTGAAAATATAGGATTTATTTTTCAATTTTATAATATATTGCCAACATTAACAGTATTAGAAAATGTTGATTTAGTAAAAGAAATTGTAAAAAATGGAACAGATAGTAAAGAAGCAATAAAAGCAGTAGGATTAGAAAAACACATGAATAAATTTCCAAACCAATTATCAGGAGGAGAGCAACAAAGAGTATCAATTGCAAGAGCAATTGCAAAAGACCCAAAACTTTTATTATGTGATGAACCAACAGGCGCGTTAGACTCAAAAACAGGAGTAGATGTATTAAAATTATTAAAAAAGCAATGTGACAAAAATAATGGTGCAAACACGGTTATAATTGTAACACATAATAGTTTATTTGCAGAAATAGCAGACACAGTAATACATGTAAAAAACGGAAAAATAGAAAGCGTAGTTGCAAATGAAAACCCTAAAAAAATAGATGAAGTAAAATGGTAAAAAGGAGACCAAAATGAGTAAATTAAAGAAAAAAATGTTTAGAGACATCAAGCTAAATAAATCTCAATTTATAGCAATCTTCTTAATGGTATTTTTAGGAGTTTTAGTATATGGTGGAGTACGTTCTTATATGGACGGAATGATAAATACAGCAGAAGTATTTTATAGAGAAAATAACTTAGAAGATTTAAATGTAGTTGGAAATAATTTTAGCAAAGATGACTTAGAAAAAATAAAAAATATAGAAAACGTAAATGATGCAGAACGTAAATTAACAATTACAGGTACAATGGAATATAAAGAAGACAGATTTTTACAATTAAACTTTATAGAAGAAAATAAAATATCAAAATTCTATGTTATGGATGGTGAAGGATTTGATGTAAATAAATCTGGAGTATGGCTTGATAATTTTTATGCTCAAAACAATGATTTAAAAGTTGGAGATACAATAAAAATTAAATATGATGGTGAGACATTAGAAGAAAAAATAGTAGGACTTATAAATGTACCAGACCATGTTTATGACGTAAAAGATGAATCAGAATTATTCCCAAATCATGAAAACTATGGTTTTGCATATATGTCAATAAATGAATTTCCTGAGCATTATGTTAAAAAAACTGTTATGGAAAAAATGAATGTAACAGATGAAGCAATATTTGATATGTATGTAAAAGACTTTAATTACAAAGATTATTTAATATTTAATTATATTATAATTGATGTAAATGGGGAAGAAAATAAAGATAGTGTAAAAGCAAATATAGAAAATAATGTAGAATCAGCCTTAGCTGTATCTGACATAAAAGATTCAGCTTCATATTCTGTATATCAAGGAGAAATTGAAGAAGGAGAAACATATGTTGGAATATTTTCAGGATTTTTCTTACTAATTGCTATTTTGTCTGTTATAACTACAATGACAAGAGTGGTAAAAAAACAAAGAATTCAAATTGGAACATTAAAAGCACTTGGATTTAAGAAAAGAAAAATAACAATGCATTATGTAGGCTATGGGTTCTGGATATCACTATTTTCTGCAATAATTGGTTTAATTGCAGCACCATTACTAATTGGTAATGTATTTATAGGAATGGAAATGGAATACTTCCAAATTCCAAATGGAAAAGCAGCGGTAGACAGTAGCAGCTTTTTAGTAGCAGCAATAATTGTTTTAATTATATCTTTAGTAACATACTTAACATGTAGAAGTGAATTAAAAGAGTCACCTGCAGAAACATTAAGAGAAGAAATGCCAAAAGTAAAAAGTAAAAGCTTAAATATTACTTCAAAGGGAATATTTAAAAATATGAAATTTGCAAGTAAATGGAACTTTAGAGATGTTTTAAGAAATAAAACAAGAACACTAATGGGATTAGTTGGAATTGTAGGATGTACAATGATTTTAGTATGTGCATTTGGAATGTTTGATACATTACACAATTTTATAGATTGGCAATTTGACGATTTATATAATTTTAATTATAAATTATCATTAAATGAAGGATATTCTAGTGAAAAATTTAATGAAATAACTTCAAAATATGGTAATGCAACATCACAAACTTTAGGAATAGAAATAAAAAATGGAGATAAAAGAGAAGCAAATAATATATTTGTTACAGATGCAAAAGATTATGTAAGATTTACTTCAAAAGAAAAAGAATACATTACATTAGAAGACACTGGAATTTATGTAACACAAAAACTTGCTGAAAATAAAGGGTACAAAATTGGAGACAAACTTACATGGCATATATATGGAAGTGACACATATTATGAAAGTAAAATTGTAGGAATGGATCGTGATCCACAAAACCAAAATATTAAAATGACAAGAAAATACTTAGAAACACTTGGATTAGAATATAAAGCAGATACTGTATATACAAACAATGATTTAAGTAATATAAAAGAAATTGACGGTGTAGAATTAATACAAAATAAATCATCTTTAGAAGATGGTATGAGTAATATGTTAAATACAATGCAATCTATGATAATACTATTAATTGTAGTAGCTGCTATACTTGGAAGTGTAATTATATATAATTTAGGTGTATTATCATTTACAGAAAAACAATATCAATTTGCTACATTAAAAGTTTTAGGTTTTAAAGATAGAAAAATAAAGAAAATATTTATTAAGCAAAATAATTGGATAACAATAGTTTCAATTATAATTGGATTACCACTAGGATATTTAATGACAAGTTATATATTTAAAGCAGCTTTAGCAGAAAACTATGATATGCATGCATATATAAAAGTATTTTCATATATTTATGCAGCAATAGGAACATTAGTTGTGTCATTTGTTTCATCACATGTGTTAGCAAAAAAAGTTAAAAAAATAGATATGGTAACAAGTTTAAAAGGAAATGAATAATGGGAAATATTGTATTATTAGATGATTTAACTATTAACCAAATTGCAGCAGGAGAAGTTATTGAAAGACCTGCAAATGTTGTAAAAGAGTTAGTAGAAAACTCAATTGATGCAGGAGCAAACAAAATAACAATAGAAATAAAAAATGGTGGAAAAACATTTATAAAAGTTGTAGATAATGGCAAAGGAATGGAACAAGATGATATGTTCCTTTCCTTGGAACGCCATGCTACAAGTAAAATTAAAAATATTGAAGATTTAGAAAATAATTATACTATGGGGTTTAGAGGAGAAGCAATGGCAAGTATTGCTTCTATTTCTAAACTTATTCTTGCTTCTAAGACAAAAAATATGTTGTCTGGAACAAAAATTACAGCAAAAGCTGGAGAAATACAAGAAAAAGAAGAATGTGCCATGTCAACAGGAACTAGTGTAATTGTGGAAGATTTATTTTTTAATACACCAGTTAGGTATAAATTTTTAAAGCAAGATGCTACAGAAAGTAAATACATAAAAAATTGGGTACAAAAAGCAGCTTTAGCAAATACAAATATATCGTTTGGATTATATATAGATGGTAAGCAGGTTTTTAAATCTACAGGAAATGGAAAAATAGAAGATATAATTTATATATTATATGGAAAACAGATACAAGAAAATATTATAAAAGTAGATTATAAATATAACAATATGAAAGTAACAGGAGTTATAGGGAATACTCTTGTTTCAAGGGATAACAGAAATGGACAAATAATATTTTTAAATAAAAGAAACATAAAAAACAGTATTTTAGCAAATAGTATTGACCAAGCCTTTAAAGGGGGTGTGGGAATTGGAAAATATGGTTTTTGTATTTTAAACTTAGAAATTCCTGCAAACTTGTATGATGTAAATGTGCATCCAACAAAGATGGATGTAAGGTTTAAAAGTGAGGAAGAAATATATAGATTAATGTATCATGCAATAAAAGAGTCATTATTAAATTATAATTTTTTAGGAAATGATCAAAAAGAAATAAAAAAAGAAAATTATGTAGAAAATGAATATCAATTTTTAAATAATAAAACAAATATAAAACAAGAAAAAGAAGAAATTACACGTGATATAACAAGAGATGTGGATTATAAATATATTGGAATTTTATTTAAAACATATATTATAGTAGAAATTGATGAAGAATTGTATTTAATTGATCAACATGCGGCGCATGAAAGAATTCTTTATGAGCAAATAAAAAATAATTACAAAAATCATATTAGTAGGAACTGCCAAATGATGCTTATTCCGGAAGTTGAAAGCCTAACATATAAAGAAATGGAATTTGTAAAGCAAAATATAGAGCTTTTTAAAAATACAGGATTTGAAATTGATGTATTTGGTGAAAATACTGTTAAAATTAATGGCATTCCAGACTTAGAATATAGAGGTAAAAGCAAAAATATTTTTTTAGACATTTTAGATGAAATGCTAGAAGAACAAAGGACCTCAATAAAAGATGTTGAAGAAAGATTTATAGCTACAGTTGCATGTAAGGCAGCTGTAAAAGCAGGCATGGATTTAGAAAAGGCAGAAGTAGATAATCTAATAAAAAAATTATTAAGTTTAAAAAATCCATATACTTGTCCACATGGAAGACCAACAACTATAAAAATTAAAAAAAGTGATATAATAAAAAAATTAGGTTAAAATATAATAAGAGGTGAAAAAATGCAATTATTTTTTGGATTACTAATACCATTTTTAGGAACGACTTTAGGTTCAGCAATGGTATTTTTTATGAAAAATAAAATAAACGAGAAAGTAGAAAAAATATTATTGGGATTTGCATCTGGCGTTATGATTGCAGCATCTGTGTGGTCATTATTAATTCCTTCAATAGAAATGTCAGACAATATAGGACATTTTAAATTTATTCCAGCAGCAATCGGCTTTATAGTTGGAATATTATTTTTACTAGTTTTAGATAGTTTGGTACCGCATTTACATTTAAATGAAAGTAAACCAGAAGGGATAAAGGCAAAGTTAAAAAAGACAACAATGCTTGTTTTAGCAGTAACAATTCATAATATTCCAGAAGGAATGGCAGTTGGAGTTACACTTGCTGGGGCAATGATTGGAAATGCAGGAATAACTATGGCAGGAGCACTTGCATTATCAATAGGAATTGCAATACAAAACTTTCCAGAAGGTGCAATAATTTCGATGCCACTGAAAAGTGAAGGAGTACCAAAATGGAAAGCATTTACATATGGAACTTTATCTGGAATTGTAGAGCCAATTGGTGCAATAATTACAATATTACTTACAAATATAGTAGTTCCAGTCCTTCCATATTTATTGTCATTTGCAGCAGGTGCAATGATTTATGTTGTAGTAGAAGAATTAATTCCAGAATCTCAGGCAGGAGAACATTCAAATATTGGTACAATAGGAGTTGCAATTGGCTTTGTAATAATGATGATATTGGATGTTGCTTTAGGATAAAATTGAATAAATTGTAAAAAAAACTTGTATAATAAAAATAATTATGGTATAAATATAGTATAAAAATAAAGCAAGGAAAAGAAAGGCGGAGTTTTTGTGGAAGAAAATTTAGAAAGAGATCAAAAGACAATATTAGTAGTTGATGATGAACAACCAATAATTGATATTTTAGTATATAATTTAGAAAAAGAAGGTTATAACGTGATAGAAGCTAATGATGGAATCACAGCAGTTGATGTTGCCTTAGAAAAAAGGCCTGATTTAATCTTGCTTGATATAATGCTTCCAAAATTAGATGGTTTATCTGTATGTAAAAGAATAAAAAATTCTTTAAATGTTCCAATATTAATGCTAACTGCAAAAGATGGAGAAATAGATAAAATATTAGGTCTAGAACTTGGAGCAGATGACTATATAACAAAACCATTTAGTGTAAGAGAACTAGTTGCAAGAGTTAAGGCAAATTTAAGAAAAGTTGATGCATCACTAAATTCAAAGACTATAGATGATAAACAAGAAAAGAAAAAAGAAAGCAAAATTTCAGTTGGAGACTTAGAATTAGACTTAGATAAATTTGAAGTTAAAGTTAGAGGAGAAGTAATTGATTTAACACTTAGAGAATTTGAAGTTTTAAAATTCTTGGCAAGTGAGCCTGGTCAAGTTGTAACTAGAGAAACATTACTTGAAAAAGTATGGGGATATGAATATTATGGAGATATTAGAACAGTAGATGTTACAGTAAGAAGAATTAGAGAAAAAATAGAAAAAGATACATCAACACCACAAATATTAATAACTAAAAGAGGTGTAGGATATTATATAGTATCTAAATAAAAGTAAATATGGAATGAAATATTAAAAACAAAATATATTTCTAATAATATTAAAGTGCATCACAAAATTTAGACAGAAAGTTTAAATTTTGAAGGTGCACTTCATTCTTAATTATATTATTTAAAGGAGTTTTTTGCTATGAAAATAATAATAGGGAAAACTGCCGGCTTTTGTTATGGAGTAAAACGAGCAGTAGATGGAGCAAATGAAGCAGTAAAAAAGTCAGATAAAAAAACATATTGTTTAGGTGAGATTGTACATAATAATGAGGTAATAAAAGACTTAGAAAATAAAGGAATAAAGTTTGTTGATAATATAACTAATGCAGAAGGAACAACAATAATAAGAGCACATGGAGTTCCAAAAGATGTATATGAGCTTGCAAAAAGGAAAAATGTTAAAATAGAAGACTATACATGCCCAATGGTAATAAAGATACATAAAATTGCTGAGGAATATGCAAAAAATGGCTATTTTATAATTTTAACAGGCTCTAAAAATCATCCAGAAAATATTGGAACAATGAGTTATTGTGGTAAAAATTACTATGTAATAGAAAAGGAAGAAGATGTTTTAGATGCAATAGACAAATATGAAAACTATAAAAATGAAAGTAAAATCAACAAAATGCTTTTAATTTCTCAAACAACTTATAGTTTAGAAAAATTTGAAAAAATAGAGAAAAAAATAAAGGAGCTTTTAAATAATAAAAATAGTAATAATGAAGAAATTGTTATAAAAAATACTATATGTGCTTCAACAAAAGTAAGACAAAAGGAAACAGAACAAATAGCAAAACAAGTAGATTTTATGATAATAATAGGTGGTAAAAATAGTTCAAATACAAAAAAATTATTTGAAATTGCTTCTAAAAATTGCCAAAAATGTGTTTGTATAGAAAATGAAACTGAACTTGATTTAGATGAACTAAAACAAATAACTGTAGTTGGAATTATGGCAGGAGCATCAACACCTGAAAAAAGTATAAATAATGTAGTAAAAAAATTAGAGAAGATAATTTAAAGAATATATATAAATCGGATA
>ERZ773194.3311-NODE-3311-length-13964-cov-3.408872_pt1 | contig 13964 bp, 9 predicted proteins | sample MGYA00511240_ERZ773194 | MGnify/ENA primary metagenome ERZ773194 (study PRJEB29015, sample SAMEA2737774) | human gut metagenome | biome: human gut; feature: human-associated habitat; material: faeces | place: China | collected 2012 ... | reverse complement strand
CGGCAAAAGCTGCACTCTGCAATCTCCTTCTTCCTTCTCAAATCAAACCCACTTCGTTGGGCTTTGATTTGAATTATAGAAGGGCGGCAGCCCGTCTGCGTCTCAAAAAACAAAAATCACTTGAAAATTCATTCCTGTCAGGTGCGCAGCAGTTTTGACGGAGCAGAAATGTGGCCAGACGATGAAAAGGCCGCTGAGAATACTTGCTGTATTGTCAAGGACTTTGAAGAAGTATGGGCGCATTTCTGCCCGCCAAAACCGTGTTTGCCCTTGTCAACCGATACTAAGGAATCGAGGTTTATTTATATGGCACAGAACGTTATCCCCAAGCGCAGTGAAGTCCCTGAGGAATTCACTTGGAACCTCAAGGACATGTTTGAGAGCGACGAAGCATGGTTTGCCGAGTATGAAGCGCTCAAGGAAATGCCCGCCCGCATCGCGGCTTTTCAGGGCAAGCTCGGCGGGAGCGCCGAAACGCTGCTTGAATCCTTCCGCCTTGACGACGAGATAAGCACCCGCCTGAGCCGTCTCTACGGCTACGCGAGCTGCAAGGGCGATCAGGACACCGGCGACAACTACTATCAGGATATGCGCGGCAAGGCCATGAGCACCTACGTCGCCATCGCAAGCGCCGCCGCGTACCGCACCTCCGAGATAATGGCCATTCCTGAGGACACACTGAACCTGTTCTACACCGTGCAGCCGGAGCTGGAGACCTACCGCCGCAGCCTGTACCAGATCCGCCGCCGCGCCGCGCACATCCTCTCCCCCAAGGAGGAGACCCTGCTGGCCGCCGCGGGCGAGATGGCAGACTCTCCGGAGAGCATCGGCAGCGTATTCCGCAACGCGGAGCTGCGCTTCCCCGAAGTCGAGGACAAGGACGGCGTGAAGCATCAGCTCACCAACGGCTCCTTCGTCCCCCTGCTCGAGAGCAGCGACCGTGTGCTCCGCCGCAACGCTTTCGAGACTTACTACAACCGCCTCGGCGAATACAAGAATACCATCGCCGCGACGCTTGACGCACAGTTCAAGCAGCTTCGCTTCTTCGCCGGCGCGCGCAAATACGAGACCACCCTCGCCGCGTCTCTCGACGCCACCGAGGTTCCCGTCGAGGTATATCTGAACCTCATCGACGCCGTCCACGCGAACATGGACAAGATGTACAAGTACGTCGCCCTGCGCAAAAAGCTGCTCGGCGTGGACGAGCTGCACATGTACGACGTGTACACCCCCATCGTGGCGGATGCCGACAGCGAGATCACCTACGAGGAAGCCAAGGCCACGGTGCTCGAAGCGCTCGCGGTGCTCGGCGAGGATTATACCGATCTTCTGAAGGAGGGCTTTGCCAACCGCTGGATCGACGTTTACGAAAACACCGGCAAGCGCGGCGGCGCGTACTCCTCCGGCAACAGCTACCCGCACCCCTATGTCCTGCTCAACCACAAGGACAATCTCGACAGCATGTTCACGCTCGCCCACGAAATGGGCCACGCGCTGCACAGCTACCACAGCTGCAAGTACCAGCCGGTGAATACCGCCGCGTACGTCATCTTCGTGGCTGAGGTCGCCTCCACCTGCAACGAGGTGCTGCTCATGCGCCATCTGCTCGGCAAGACGACCGACAAGAAGCAGCGCGCCTATCTCATCAACCACTTCCTTGACCAGTTCAAGGGCACGGTATACCGCCAGACGATGTTCGCCGAGTTTGAGAAGATCATGGGCGAGATGAACGGCGCGGGCGAGGCTCTCACGGCGGACGCGCTGAGTGAAAAGTATCTTGCGCTCAACAAGCTGTACTTCGGCCCCGACATGGTCTCCGACGACGGCATCGCGCTCGAGTGGGCGCGCATCCCGCACTTCTTCTATAACTACTATGTGTTCCAGTACGCCACCGGCTTCTCCGCTGCCGTGGCGATCGCGAACCGCATTCTCGCCGAGGGCGAACCGGCTGTCGCCGACTATAAGAAGTTCCTCTCATCCGGCGGCAGCGCCGACCCGATCAGCCTTCTCAAGATCGCGGGCGTCGATATGAGCACGCCGAAGCCCGTGAACGACGCGCTCGCCCTCTTCGGCGAGCTCATCGACGAGATGGAGCAGCTGGCGGATTAAACTTTCACACCATCATCTAAAAAACACCCAAGACTGCGGTCTTGGGTGTTTTTGTATCATTTTATCACCACCGGCAGCCTCGCGCCGAGGCGGCTCAGAAGTTCGTTGGGGATCGTGCCGCAGCGCGCGGCGACTTCCCCGGCGCGCAGCGGCGAAGCATCGCCGATAAGCTCGGCGATGTCCCCGTCGACGACGCCCGGCACGTCCGTTACGTCCACGGCGAGCTGATCCATGCATATCCGTCCTGCGACCGGCGCGAGACATCCGTGGATACGGACGAGCCCGGTATTGGAGAGCGCACGGGGATAGCCGTCGGCGTAGCCGATGGGCAGCACGGCGATGCGGCTCTTTCGACGCGCAGTGAACGCGCGGTCATACCCGACGCTCTCGCCCTTCGCCACATCCCGAACGGAGGCGACGCGCGCCCGGAGCGAGAGAACGGGACGCAGACCGAGCGAGCGCGCTGCGGTTCCCTCCGCCGCGCCATAGAGCGCAAGGCCGACGCGCGCATAATCGCAGCGCAGCTCCGGATAGTTCAGGAGACCATAGCTGCTTTGCAGATGCAGCTTCGGCAGGGAAATGCCCTGCGCGGCAAGCGCCGCCGTCAGCGCATAAAACCGGCGGATCTGCTCGCGTGTGAACGAAACATCGCCCGGCGCGAGACTGTCGGCGCAGCAGAGATGCGAATATATCCCGTCCACCGTGAGATTTTCCATGCGAAACACCGCGCTCGCCGCCTCCGGCGCGTCCCACGCGATGCCGAGGCGGTGCATCCCGGTGTCGATCTTCAAATGTACGCGCAGCGGCACGCCCTGCGCGTTGAGCGCTTTCGCGTGGGCAAGATCGGCTACAGTCTGCGTAAGGCCGAGACGGGCAAGCTCCCCGGCGCGTTGCGGCGATGTGCAGCCGAGAATGAGTACCGTCCCCTCTGCGCCGAGCGCGCGGAGCTGCGAACCCTCGTCGAGCGTTGCCGCGGCGAACGAGCGCACACCGAGCGACAAGAGCTGCGGCACGACGGCGGCCATCCCGTGACCATAGGCGTCTGCCTTTACGACCGCCATCAGCTCGCACCCCGGCGGCAGCGCGCCGCGCAAAACCGAAACGTTGTGCGCAAGCGCCGCGGCGCTGAGCTCCCGCCACGCGCGGGAGGTATCCGCGCCCGTCACGGCTTGCGCCTTTCGATGATGCGTGCACCGGACGACACGACCGTGGCGCCCGCCGGTACATCCGTGTGTACGACGGCCCCCGCACCGATCTTCGCGCCGGGACCGACACGGATGCCGCCGACGAGCACCGCGCCCGCGCCGATGAGGCAGCCGTCACCGATCTCCGGCGCTTTTCCGGCAATCTCGCCGATGGTCACGTTCTGGTAAATGCGGCAGTTCGCCCCGATAACGGCATAGCGCGAGATGAAAACGCCGTGCAGCCCGTGCGGGAGCGACGGCACGCCCCGGATCACCGCGTCCGGGCCAATGTACCCGCCGTGCCGCGCGGCGCAGCGGCTCATAAGAAATGTCAGCACGTCCCGGCGAAAGCCGGACTTTGCGCGCTGCTGCCGCCGGTAGAGCCGCCAGAAGCGCGAAAGATCGTTCCCGCGCGAATAGTCGATGATCTTCTCCCGGATGCTCATACGTACAACCCCAGCAGCCGGTCGATCATCTGCGGAAACGACAGGCCGATCCCTTTCATCATGTTGGGGAAGCGGCTGTGCGCGGTGAGGCCGGGGATCGTGTTCACCTCGTTGAACACCAACTCGCCGGAGGGCGTGAGGAAGAGATCGACGCGCGCGAAGCCCGAGCAGCCGAGCGCGCGGTAGATTGTTTTGGCCGCTTCCTGAATGCGCAGCTCCGTTGCCGCGTCTACGCGCGCGGGCATGTGGATGCGGGAGGTTTTGAGCGTGTATTTTTCCTCAAAATCGAAAAAGCCGCCGGAGAGCTCAATCTCGTCGGCGCGGCCGACGGTCAGCGTGTCCGTGCCGAGCACGGCGCAGCCGACCTCAAAGCCCGGCACGGCTTCCTCGACGATAACGGAGCTGTCGTACCGGAACGCTGCATCGACGGCGGTGCCGAGCGCATCGCGCGATTCCACGCGCGTCACGCCGAAGGACGAGCCCGCGCGCACAGGCTTTACGAACACCGGGAAGGAGAGTGTATCCAGAATCTTCTGCCGCGCCGCCGTCGTGTTCTTTTCGAGCACGACCGACTTCGGCACCGCGATCCCGGCAAGGGAGACGAGCTTGTGCGCGCGGTCCTTGTCCATGCAGAGCGCCGAGGCGAGCGTGCCGCACCCGACGAGCGGGATACCGGAAAGCTCAAAAAGCCCCTGCACCGTGCCGTCCTCGCCGTTCTTCCCATGCAGCACGGGGAAGGCAAGATCGATTCGCCGCAGCATCCACTTGCCATTGTGGAGTTCCCAAAACCCTGGCGCACCGCGGCTCGGCGAGAAGGCGGCGGGGCGGAGGAGCATGGGATCGTCCACCCACGTTCCGGCGGCGATGGCGCTGTAGGTGCCGAGATAGTGATGCCAGTTTCCGTCTTTCGTGATGCCGATGGGCAGAGGATCAAACCGCTCTGTGTCAACGGCCTCCAACACCGCCGCGGCGGATTGGAGAGAAACTTCGTATTCGCTCGAATGGCCGCCGAAGAGCACGGCGAGCGTTTTCTTTTTGGTGTTCATGGATTATTTATTCCTTTCGTATGGGCGTGCCCTCCGGCAGAGGGTAGGCGATCTCGCATTCGTTCGTGTACAAAAGCCGCCGCTCCGTTGTTTTGGTCACGGCGTCGGTCTCCTCGCGGAATACCTCGGCGCGCTCGTAGATTTTTCCGCCGCGGTTTATATACATGACCGCGCCGTTGTACACGCGGTATTCCCGCGCCGGGGGACGGTCGGACTCGATTTGCACAAAAAGGTCGGTGTCGGAAAAATCGATGGCGACGCGAAAGAGCACGTCCGTATCGTTGCGCGCGCGGAGGTCGCACCAGCCCTCACTCACGGTCGCATCCGCGCCGCGCGGGAAACGCTCGGCTTCCGCAGCGGGGAACTGTTCTACGGCGTGGCCGTGCCGCTCCGTGACCGTGAGAGGCGTGTGCAGAAAGCACCAGTAGAGAAGATCACTCAGCATGCAAAGCCCCCCGCCGTAGGCCGGGCGGACGCTGCCATTTACGAGCACGAGCCCGTCCTTATAGGGAGTATGGCGGTCGGCGCGGCGCGCAAGACGCCAGAAGGAAAACGTCTCGCTCGGGTGGAGGACTACGCCGTTCATTGCTTCGGCGGCAAGACGGAGGTTGTGCACCTTGTTTTGCTGATACTCCATCGGAAAACCGCTGCGCTCATTGCGCATGGCGACGTTGGCGCGGAAAAGCGTGTATTCAAGCGGCGTTTTTGTCCGCGCGGCGGCGTACCGGCAGCCGTCAAAGTACATTTTGAGATAAAAGCAGCGCTTTCTCTGCCAGCGCCGCAGCGGAAGCAGAAACGGAAAGCGCTCCGTGAGCCGTTTTCTTGCCATAGGAAATCATTCTCCTTTGGGGAAGCGGAGAAATAAAAAAGCTCCCGTTTCCGATACGGGTATCGTATCGAAAACGGGAGCGAAATGTTTTCCCAAGCCCCGACGGGCGTCTTATGTTTTTCTGCGGAAATTCTTACGATTTTCCAACGGCCGATTTTTCTATGGGCAGCGTAACGGTGAACGTGACGGTATCGTCCCGGCTCTCGCCGGTGAGCGAGCCGCCGTGAAGCTGCGTGATCTGCCGGGCGATGGCAAGGCCCAGCCCCGCGCCGCCGGTAGAGGAGCGCGCCGTGTCCAGCCGGTAGAACTGCTCAAAAATGCGCGAGAGCTTTTCCGGCGGGATCGTGTCGCCGCGATTCCGGAAGCGGACAACGGCGAAATTGCCGACGCGCTCCGCCGTGACGGTGATCTCCGTGCCCGGGTAGCAGTAGAGCACGGCGTTGCGCAGAAGGTTATCAAAGACGCGCTGCAATTTGTTCGCGTCGCACCGAATGGGGAACGTCTCGGGTGTGGAGAGCGCGCAGGTGAGGTTTTTCTCTCGCAGCATCGGCTGAAACTCAAACGTAAGCTGCTCGAGCAGGCGGGAGAGGTCGGCGGCACCGTATTGCAGCTCGATGGCGGAGAGATTGAAGCGCGTGATCTCAAAAAATTCGTTGATGAGATCCTCGAGACGGTTGGCCTTGTCGAGCGCGATGGAGAGGTATTTCTCCCGCAGCGCCGGGGCGATCTCGCCCTCGTCGTGCAGCAGCGTCAGATACCCGATCACGGACGAGAGCGGCGTTTTGAGATCGTGCGCAAGATACATGATGAGATCGTTTTTTCGCTGCTCGGCTTCGCGCCGCGCCCGGAGATTTTCCTGCGAGCGTGACCGCGCAAGATTGAGCTCGTTTTCCACGTCCGAAAGCTCTTTCGGCAGCTCAATGGGCGGTGCGGCGGGGTCGGAGAGCGATTTGGCCGCGGCGATCACGTCGTCCAGATAGCCGAGCGGCTGGCGCAGCGCGCGGACCGTGAACCAGACGAAGCCCGCGAGCAGCAGCAGGACAATGAGCACAGGAGAGAGCTGTTCCACGACCTTGAGGAGATAGTAGAGCGGATCGTTCTCGCTCCATGTGAAGCGGTAGCAGACAAAAGCGGCAAAGAAATACCCGCCGACGACCGCGGCGAAGAGCGCCGCGAGCGAGAGCAGATAGCGCGTAAAGAGGCGCATGGCAAGCGGGGAGAAGCGGTTCGGGCGTTTATTCGATCTCATACCCTACCCCCCAGACGGTCTTGATGAATTTCGGGTTCCGCGGCGGCTCGTTCATCTTTTCACGCAGCCGGGCGATGTGCGCCATGACGGTGTTGTTGCTGTTTTGCAGATATTTCTCCTTCCACACGGCCTCGAACAGCTCCTCGGACGGCACGACCCGTCCCTGTCGCGAGCACAGATACCAGAGGATCGAAAACTCGATCGGCGTGAGCGCAAGCTCCCGACCGTAGAGCGTGCATTTGTGGCTTTCGCGGTTGATGATGAGACCGCGAATGTCGTATTCGGCGGCGTCTTCCGGCGCGGCGGCGCTCTGGTTGTAGTGCCCGGCACGGCGAAGCTGCGTCTTTACGCGCGCGACGACCTCCAGCGGGTTGAAGGGCTTGGTGATATAGTCGTCCGCGCCGATCGTCAGGCCGAGAATTTTGTCGCTGTCGGCCACGCGCGCGGTCAGCATAAGGATGGGGAAAAAGCGGCTTTCCCGGATCTTCCGGCAGAGCGAAAAGCCGTCGATGTCCGGCAGCATCACGTCAAGCAGGGCGAGGTCGATGTGCTCCGATTCCACGCAGCGCAGCGCCTCTGCGCCGGTGGCGCAGGTATGGACGGTGTAGCCGTCGTTTTTGAGATAGATCTCCAGAAGATCGGCGATCTCGCGCTCGTCGTCCACGACGAGAATGGTTTCGTTCATAGCGGTTCTCCCAACGGGCAGTTTGGCGTTGAGCCCATTAAACCACAGTTTCCGCCCAAAAGCAAGAAACCGCCGGGGAGGAGGAAAATGGCTCCCTCTATGAGGGAGCTGTCGGCGGCAGAGCCGCTGACTGAGGGAGTTGACTCCTTCCGTCTCGCCTTCGGCGAGCCGGCTCCCTTTCACAAGGATGCTTTTTTATGCGGAGGCGGCGTGCTGGCGGCCGGTGTGGTCGATGTAGGTGTCACCCGTGAGCAAGATCTCCGAGATCGGCACGATCGTATACCCCTCCGCGAGCAGGTATTCGATGATAGAGGGCAGCGCTTCGGGCGTATGCAGCCCCGCGTTGTGGAACAAAACGATGCTCCCCGGCTGCACCTTGGACGATACGCGCTTATAGATCTCGCCCGCCGTCAGCTTTTTCCAGTCGAGTGAGTCGGTGTCCCACTGCACCGCCGTGAGGCCCATGCCGTTCACGGTGCCGATGACGTTGTCGTCATACTCGCCGTAAGGACAGCGGAAGAGCGTCGGTCGCACGCCGGTGACGGCCTCGATCTTGTCGCTGCAGCGGTTCACCTCGTCGATGATCTGCTTTGCGGTGAGCTTTGCCATGTGCGGGTGAGCGTCGGAGTGGTTCATCACCTCGTGTCCGGCGTCGTGGAGCGCCTTTACGCTCTCCGGGTATTTGTCCACCCACTCGCCGACGACAAAGAACGTCGCCTTCACGTTGTACTTTGCCAGGATATCGATGAGCATCTGCGTATCCTCGTTGCCCCAGGCCGCGTCGAACGAAAGGCTTACAAACTTTCCGTCCCGCTCCACACTGTATACGGGCAGCTCCCGTTCCGTGACCGCCGCGCCGACGACGCGCGGAGAGTATATGAACGCAAAGATCGCCGCAACAGCGAGCACGAGCGCCGCCCCGGAAGCAAATTTATTGTGCCGTGAGAGAAAGCCGCCGATTTTACCTGCCATCATAAATTTATCCCCCCTCGCGGACATCCTATGAACGCGGGAGGGGATGTATTCATTGTTCCTCCCCGCGCGGGAAGATCACGTTGGGAGAATAGCCGGTATACTTCTTATAGACCTTGTTGAAATACTTGTAATCGGAAAACCCCACCAGCTCCGCGATTTCGTAGAGCTTGCGCTCGCCGCGCTTCTGCAGCTCCACGGCGCGCCGGATGCGGTAGTAATTGAGAAAATCGTGGAACGTGTAGCCCGTTTCCGCCTTGAACTTGGCGTTCAGGTGCGTGCAGGATATGTTCAGCTGCTGGCTCAGGTCAGTGAGCGAGATGTGCTCGGCGTAATGCTGACGGATGTACTGCATCATAGCCTCGGCATATTTATTCTGCAGCGGTGCGGGCTTTTCGTCCAGCTCCGGGGTTTCCCCGCTCTGTCCGTCCGGCGCTCCGGCGGCGATGCGCCGCAGACAGTTCTTGAGCTCGTTCACGTCCACGGGCTTGAGCAGGTATTCCGCCACACCCAGCCGGATGGCCTGCTGCGCATAGTCAAACTCGCCGTAGCCGGAGATGATGATCGCGTGAAACGGGCAGACAGCGCGACCCTCGCGCAGCATTTCCAGCCCGTCCATATCGGGCATACGGATGTCGGTGATGACGATATCCGGGCGCAGCGCTTTGATCTGGGTCAGGCCCTCCTGCCCGGTGGCGGCCTCGCCGACGACCACGCAGTTGACCTCCGTCCAGTCCATTTTGTATTGCAGTCCCCGGCGGATCAGATTTTCATCCTCCACCAGCAAAACCTTCAGCATCCTTCGTTCTCCTCCACTTCATAAGGGATGGTGAGCGTTACAGCGGTACCCTGCCCCTCCGTGCTCTCGATCTGCACGCCGTAGGGCGCGCCGTAGGTCAGGCGAATGACCTTCTGGATGTTATAAAGCCCCACATGGGCGGCATATTCGTTCGTGAGATCGTGCTCGAAGCTCTCGCGCAGCTCGGCCAGACGCCCGGCTGGGATGCCCGCGCCGTCGTCCGTTACGGTAAAGCGCAGCGAATCGTCCCGGTGCTCCGCCTGCACGCGGATGGAGAGCGTCCGCCCGGCACGGTAACCGTGAACGATGCTGTTTTCGATGACCGGCTGCAGAAGGAGCTTCGGCACACGGCATTCGAGCAGCTCCTCCGGAATATCGAAATCATAGAGCAGGCAGTTATTGTATCGCGCCTTCTGCAGCAGCAGATAGTCGTTCACATACTCCACGTCTGTTTCAAGCAGCACCTTCGTGTGGCCGTAATTGACGCTGTAGCGCATGAGCGAGGCGAACGAGAGCAGCATCTCCGAGGCCGTTTCCGGATCCTCGCTGATCTGATAGCGCACGGTCTCCATGACGTTGTAGACAAAGTGCGGGTTGAACTGCTCTTCGAGATGCTTGATCTCCATCTGACGCCGCCGGTTTAAAAGCTCGTCGTTATGCGCGATCAGCTCCCGGAAGCGGGTATAGAGCGCCTGCGACTCCTCGGAGCACTGCGGCGGCAGCGCCTCCGCGCCGCCGTTTTTGGAAAGATCCTCCACCGCGGCGGTCAGCTCGCCGAGCTCCATGGCGTTTTGGCGCGTGAACGCCTTCGTCATGGCGACGACGACGCCGGAGAGCAGCAGAAGAAGGACGATAAAAAGGCCGCCGCTGTAGAGCAGCATCCGAAGCTGCATATCCAGGGACGTGAGCGTATACAGCCGCAGTGCCTGCGGCCCTACCGCACCGCAGACGGCATAGTACCGGCTGCCGTCCAGCGATAGGATGCCGTCGTCCTCGAGAGGCAGCGAAAACTTGTTGCTCGGCTGCTTGTCCTGCGGGTCTTCCCGCGGATCGAGCGTCGTGTAGATCAGGTTATCGTATCGGTCCGTCAGCAGTACCTCGGAATCGGTATCACGCACAGCGTCCCGGAAGCCCTCCTGCCGGAGATTCAGCAGAAGATATCCCGCCGCGGCCCCGGTCTCATCCGGCACGGCGCGGCAGAGCGTATAAGCGCACGCCTGCTCGCTGCTCACCGGCGCGGTGCAGACATACCGGAGCGTTGCCGCCGGTTCCTGCTTCATGCGCGTCGCAGCGCCCGCGGCAAACGCGGACGAGGCGAAGATCGACTGGTTGTGCGCGCTGAAGTTGGAGCTGAGCACCTGCATATCCGCGCTGAGCAGCACGAAATACGCGCGCAGCTCCTGCTGATTGGTGAAATCATAGAGCAGCCGGTTGGCTTCCAGACACTCGCCTCGATCGCCGCGGACGACGGCGCGGCGCAGCGCGTCCGCTCCAGTCAGCTCCTCTGCCCCGCGGTCATACGCCGCGAGCTGCTGCGTGAGCGCCGTTTCGAGCTCCCGATTGTCTCTCCGGCAGCCGCGCACGACAACGGCAAAGAAGTTCAGCGCGAAGCCGCCCAGATACAAAAGCAGGATCAGCGCCAGTATGGCAGCCACGTAGCCGATGAACGAGCGGCGCAGCTGATTTTGAAACGGTTCGCGATGCATGGCCGTCCCTCTCTTTCCCGGCGTCATTTTACCATATTCTTCCCTTTCTGAAAAGGGCGAAAAGCGGTGCGCCCATTCAGGCGCACCGCAAGGCCCTGCAAAAGACTTGAGGGACGCTTCCCGCTTTATACGCTCAAGTCCTTTTTGCCGCTGAGTTTGAAAAACACAAGAAGCGACACGATCGAAGTGAGAGTCAGGATCGTGGAATAGGCCGCCGCATTGCCGAAGTTGCTGCGGATGACCTCGGAATAGATCGCCACGGTGAGCGTCATGGTCTTGCTGGTGTACAGAATGACCGAGGAGCTCAGCTCGCTGATGAGCGTGATCCAGCTCATGATCGCGCCGGAGAGAACGCCGGGGAGCATCATGGGGATCGTGACGCGCAGAAACGTTTTGAGCTGCGATGCGCCGAGACTGATGGACGCTTCCTCCACGCTGGGGCTGATCTGCCCGATGATGGCAGTGCTCGATCGGATCGTATACGGCATGCGCCGGATGGAGAGCGATATAACGATGATGAGCACCGTGCCGCCGAGCATAAACGGAGGCCCGTTGAAGGCGTACAGGAACGAAATGCCGAGCACCGAGCCGGGGATGATGTACGGGAACATGGTGAGCACATCGAGCACCGAGGTGAGCGCACTGCGCTTGCGGACGCTGAGATACGAGATCAGTATACCGCATACGACTACGATCACGATGGCGATCAGGCCGAAGAGGTAGCTGTTGGTAATGGCGCTGGTGTTGCTCTTGGCAAAGATGTTGCGGTAGTTATCGAGCGTAAACTCGCCGGTGAAGAGCGAGCCGTTGATCGTGCCGATGAAGGACGTGACAAGCACCGTGATCTGCGGCAGCGCCGCGATGAGCGCCACGAGATACACCACGATGTGGGAAACGACACCGCGCCAGCCCTTCGGATCTGCCGCCTCCATGGGCTTGAGCGCCGACATGGAATAGGTGAACCGGCGGCCGAGCGCCTTTTGCAGGAAGAAGAACATCAGCGCGATAACGATGACGATCAGACACATCGTGGCGGCAAAGCCGTCGTTCGTGCCGACCTCGCCCATAAACTGCGTATACAGCATGACCGGGAAGGTCTTATACCCCTCGCCGATGATCATGGGCGTGCCGAAGTCGGCAAACACGCGCATGAATACGAGCAGCGCGCCCGCGAGCAGCGACGGCATCACCAGTGGGAAGATGATCTTCGTCACACGCTGGAAGGCGTTGCAGCCAAGGCTCTCCGCCGCTTCGTTCAGGGAGTTGTCCAGATTCTTCATCGCGCCGGAAACATACATGTAGATCAGCGGGAAGGACTGGAGAGAAAAGACGAGCACGATACCGGCAAAGCCGTAAATGCCCGGCAGCTTCACGCCGAAGAGGGCGTTTATGATGCGGGTGATAAACCCGTTCCGCCCCAGGAGCTGGATCCACGAATACGCGCCGATGAACGGGGGCGAGAGATAGGAGATCACGATAAGGATGTTGATGAGACCCGCGCCGCGGATCTTCACGCTGCGCAGCAGATACGCCATCGGCACGCCGATGAGCGACGCTACGAGCGTGGACACGACCGTGACCTTAAAGCTGTTGACGAGCGCGCCCCAGTAATACTTCTTCGTGAAGAACTTCACAAAGTAGCTCAGATCGATCTTCCCGCCGGTAAAAAGGCTCTTGATGAGCAGCATACCGATGGGATAGATGACGAACAGCAAAAAGAGCGCGAGCAAAACGAGCGTCAGCGCTGTCCAGCCGTTGAAGCGCTTTTCTCCGGCGTATCTCATAAAAGCTCCTCCCGGATGACCAGAGAGCGCTTTCCGTCGGCGGTAAAGACATTGATGCGGCGCGGCTTCACGCGCAGGCGCACCTCCGCGCCGTCCGGAATGACCGCCCATTCCTCGTCGCTGTCGCGGACGGCTTCGATCTCCTGCCCGGTGGGGAGCGTCAGGAAATAATGTGTGGTGGTGCCGAGGAAGACACTGCTGCGCACCGTGGCGGGAATGCCCTCACCTTCGCCGGTCGAGAGCAGGAATTCCTCCGGCCGGACCGCCGCGAGCACGTCCATGCCGTCGGATGCCTCGCCGCGGAGATTCGTCATCGCCGCGCGGTAATCGCTCCCGGCAAAGCAGAGCTCCGCGCCGTCCTCGCCGCGGGAGACCGTCGCATTCAGGAAGTTTGAGAGGCCGATGAAGTTGGAGACAAAGCGGTTGGCCGGGCGCTGGTAGACGCGCTGCGGCGTGTCGATCTGCTGGATGACGCCGCCGTCCATGACGGCGATCCGGTCGGAGACCGCGAGCGCCTCCTCCTGATCGTGGGTGACGTACACGGTCGTGATGCCGAACTGCTGCTGGATGCGCTTGATGGCGTTGCGCATTTCCACGCGCAGCTTCGCGTCCAGGTTGGACAGCGGCTCGTCCATCAGCAGCCCCTCCGGCTCGATGACGATGGCGCGGGCGAGCGCCACGCGCTGCTGCTGTCCGCCGGAGAGGTTTGCCGGCATGCGGTCCTTGAGATGATCGATCTTGACGACCTTGAGGATGCTGTTGACCTTGCGCTCTATTTCATCCTTCGGCAGCTTGCGGTTGCGCAGGCCGAAGGCCACGTTATCGAATACATTCATGTGCGGGAATACCGCGTAGTTCTGAAACACCATGCCGATGTTCCGTTTGTTGGTGGGGATATCGTTGATGACGCGGTCGTTGATCTTGAACGTGCCGCCTTCGATGGAGTTGAATCCGATGATCATGCGGAGAAGCGTCGTTTTGCCGCAGCCGGAAGGGCCCAGCAGCGTGAAAAATTCGCCCGGCTTGACTTCCAGAGACAGGCCGTTGATGATCGTGTCGTTGCCGTAGCGCTTGACGGCGTTTTCAATGGTAATGGTGGCTCCCATCGTTTCAGTTCCCTTTCTCTGCGAGATTCTTTGTAGAATGTGCGGGTCT
>ERZ773194.3307-NODE-3307-length-13986-cov-2.728376_pt1 | contig 13986 bp, 9 predicted proteins | sample MGYA00511240_ERZ773194 | MGnify/ENA primary metagenome ERZ773194 (study PRJEB29015, sample SAMEA2737774) | human gut metagenome | biome: human gut; feature: human-associated habitat; material: faeces | place: China | collected 2012 ... | reverse complement strand
AATAATCTCTTATCATTCCTTGCCCTGCCGATAAGAGAAATTTCATTGCTATTTGCGCCGACACAGGGCGGCGGAATGGAGATTATTATGAACGGTACGTTACTATGGTATTACAGCATCTGTAAACGCGAGGCATGGCTGATGTTTCATCAAATCACACCGGACGAACAGCATGACGATATCGATTATGGCCGTTTTCTGCACGAGCACTCCTATCAGAGAAACAAAAAGGAAATCCTGTTTGGCAATGTAAAATTTGACGTTTTGCTGGAAAACGAGGGCAAGCTAATCATCGGCGAAACAAAAAAATCATCTAAATATCATGAAGCGTCAAAACTTCAGCTTTACTACTATTTATATACTTTAAGAACAGCGGGAATCAATGCCGAGGGAATGCTGCTGTATCCGGAAGAAAAGAAACGTGTTCCGGTTATTTTAGATCAAGCCGGGGAAACCCACCTATTAAAAGCCATAAAAGAAATCGAAGAAATCACCGGCCGTGACGTTCCTCCGCCGCCCCATAAATGTAACTTTTGTTACCGCTGCGGATACCGGGAATATTGCTGGTCTTAAGTTGGAGGTAAACGTATGAAAGAGGACCTTTATTTTTTCAGCAGCGGCGAGTTGTCACGAAAAAACGATACGCTTTGTTTTCAGTCGGAAAAGGGGAAAAAATATATCCCTGTAACCAATACCGACGCAATTCATATATTCGGGGACGTGAGCGTCAATAAAAGCCTGCTGGAATTTGCCGCAAAGCATGAAATCATCCTGCATTTTTATAACTATTATGATTATTATGTCGGTTCCTTTTATCCCCGTGAGCATCTGAATTCCGGCTTTGTCACATTAAAGCAAAGCGAGGCGTATAACAATCCCGAAAAACGCCTGCTATTGGCACGCCTTTTTATCCAAGGTGCAAGCGATAACATCCTGCAGGTATTAAAATATTATCAGCGCCGCTCCTGTGAATTTTCTTCTGAAATCGATCAAATCTCTACTTTGAGGCATAGCCTTGACAGGCAGGATTGCGTCGAAAGAATCATGGCGATAGAAGGCAATATCAGGCAGGTCTATTATCAATGCTTTAATCAGATACTTGATAACAGCGATTTTCATTTTACAGTCCGGTCCAAGCGGCCGCCTAAGGATAAAATCAATTCGCTGATCAGCTTTGGAAATACCTTGCTATACAATTTGGTGTTATCCCAGCTTTACCAGACGCAGCTGGATCCGCGGATCGGTTTTCTTCACAGTACAAACGACAGGCGGTTTTCGCTGAATCTCGATATAGCTGAAATATTTAAACCTATCGTTGTAGACCGAACGATCTTTACGCTGATCAATAAAAAGATCATTACAAAAAAAGATTTCGGCAAAGAGCTTGACGGTATTTTGCTGAAAGAAAACAGCAGATCAAAGTTTGTTTCAGAATTGAACGATAAGCTGCAGACAACGATCAAACATCCTTCGCTTGATAACCGTGTAACCTATAAAAGGCTGATTCGGCTGGAAGCGTATAAGATACAAAAATTTTTGACGGAAGGAACAGAGTACCGGCCATTTTTGGCAAAATGGTAAGAGGTGTGCCTATGTTTGTTATTTTAATGTATGACTTTGGTGAAAAACGTGTCGGCAAAGCCTTGAAAACCTGCCGCAAATATCTGACCTGGATTCAAAATTCTGTCTTTGAAGGTGAGATTTCGGTCGGAAATTTAAAAAAATTAAAGGCGGAACTAAAACGAATCATGGATGCTGAATATGATTCCGCGATTATTTATACCTTTCAAAGCCTGAAATATTCTGAAAAAGAAATTATGGGCTGTGAACGGAACGCTCCTACTGTATTCTATTAGAATCAAAGTTGAGGATTTGAAATCAGTCCGGGCATGTGTATATGCACCATGTTATGTTACCTATAAGGAGTTGAAATGAGGGATACGGTAAGGAAAATCCGGGCGCAAAAAGATATTTAAAAAATCCGCGGACTTGTCCGCGGATTTTCTTATAATCTCGCTAAGATGTGACCAAGGGGTCAGACCCTCCCCCGCCTCTAAGATGGCGGGTTCCATCTGCGACTAAATTATAATATGACTTCAACCTGATGCTTTTGTTTGTCATTCACTAATAAAATTCCATCCATAGCCGGTACAGAACAGTTATCAACTTTGAGCTTTATCTCCTCGCCTTCACCATTTACCACTTTGATATGATAGAGGGTATCCAAAAATCGATAATCAATCTCAAAGCCGTCCCACGACTGCGGGATACATGGCTGGATAAAAAGTCTTTCGCCTCTTTTTTTGATGCCATAAAACTCTTCTGTCAGCACTCTAAAATACCAGCCGGCCGCACCGGTATACCAAGTCCAGCCGCCTCTGCCCTCCTGGGGATAAACAGAATAGACGTCAGCCGCCATCACATAAGGTTCTGCCTTATATCTCATACATTCGGTATAGGTATTTGCATGATTGGCCGGATTTATCATCGTAAGGAGCTGATAAGCTTTTTCCTTGCGTCCCAATTTAAGATAAGCCAAAACTGCCCAGACAGCCGCATGGGTATACTGCCCGCCGTTTTCCCGGACGCCGGCGACATATGCTTTGATGTAGCCCGGCTCTTCCCTGCCGTTTTCAAACGGCGGTGTAAGCAGCTTGATAATGCCCAGCTCATAATCCACCAGGTATTGCTCCAGCGAATCCATAGCACGTTCCAAACGATCCTGTTTCTGTTTGTCACATTCCCGGTTTGAGATAACCGCCCAGCTTTGAGATATAGAGTCGATTTTGCATTCCTCGTTTTCAATCGAACCAAGCGGCATGCCGTCGTCAAAGTAGGCGCGTCTATACCAGTTTCCATCCCATGCGTTTTCATCCGCCGCCTGTATCAGCTTTGAGCGTATCTCTTTGTATTGTTCCGCACGAACGGAATCCTTGCAATGTTCACAGATCGGAATAAACTTATTTAAAATTTCTATCATAAAGAAGGTGAGCCAGACGCTTTCACCCTTTCCCTGATTCCCGACGGTGTTCATTCCATCATTCCAGTCGCCGCTCCCCATCAGCAGCAGTCCGTGCTCTCCAAAGTGCAGAGCACGCTCTGCCGCCCGGATACAATGCTGATAAATGGATTCCGAAACCGAAGAGACTTTTGGTATGCGATAGCGTTCATCTTCTCCCTGTGGCAGCGGTTCGTCCTCGATATAAGGCGTTGTCTCCTCTAAAATACTGAAATCTTCAGTTGTTTCCACATAGCAGGAGGTGACATAGACGAGCCATAACAAATCATCGGAAAAGCGGGTCCGGACACCGCTGTTGGTATCTTGCCCGTCCGGATGCCACCAATGCTGTACATCGCCTTCTAAAAATTGATGGCGGCTGTGCAGCAAAATTTGGTTTCTGGCCAGTTCCGGTTTTACCTGAAGCAAAGCCAAAACGTCCTGCAGCTGGTCCCGGAATCCAAACGCGCCGCCCGATTGGTAAAACGCACTTCTGGCAAACAAACGGCAGGATATCGTCTGATACAGCAGCCATTGATTGACAAAGGTATCAAGCGTCCGGTCGGGAGAGTGTACCTTGATCTTAAAAATGCTATTCCAGAATTGTTTGACGCGTTCTATTTCTGCATGCACATCAAACTGTTTTTGTTTTGCAGCTGTATCTTTTGTATAGGCGCCCATGATAAATGTCAGCTCTGCTGTTTCGCCGGCGGGGATCACACAGTCGGTCATCATTGCCAGGCAGGAGGCCGTCCCGGCTGAATCGGAAAAATATTTTTGCTGTAAGCTCATTTGTCCGAATTGGTCAAAAAATTCGCTCTTTTTTGTTGTAAACGTTGTGTTTTCCGGCAAAGCAGCAAAAATTTGCCGGTCTTTCCATTTCGCCCGAAATTTATTTGAAAGCAGCACAACATCTTCATTGTGTTCCGCCTGAACTAGTCCCGGACGGCCTATCCAGGACAATACCGGCTCAATATAACTAATCAGAGATATCTGACGGTCAAAATCCATACGATTGGTCAAAGTAATGACGGTATATTTGACAGGCAGTTCAACATCTGCAAAGACGGTCATTTTCCCCTCCAGCCCGTCAAAATGATGCGTAAACTCACTATAGCCAAATTTATGCTCGGCTGCATAAAGGCCGTCATCAGAAATGGGATATTTCGTAATGCTGTTTAATTTTCCGGTTTCATTATCCCGTATAACAAAGAATTCACCGCCGCTGTCAGATACAAAATCATTATTCCAGGGTGTTATTTTGAATTCCCTGCTGTTATAAAAATAGGTATACATGCTGCCTCTTTCCGAAACCACAAATCCGAATTCCGGATTGGCGCATACATTGACCCATGGCGCGGGAGTGTTATTGTTTTGCAGGATAATCTGATAGCCATCCTCTAAAAATCTTCCAAAGCCGTTTTCTCCGCCTGGTACATTGAGAGGCAGTTCGGGATAATCCGGAGCAGGCTTTGGTACAAGCTGCTCCGGCAATACCGGTTTTTCCGGTTTCAGCTGTGATGAAAGTTCGGCAGAACAATCAATGATGCAGGAAGAGTAGGCAAACAAGCAGGATAGCTCCGCCTGCTCTCTGCCGTACCCCTCAACACAGAATACCCCGCCGTTCACATTCTGCATATTACGCAAATGGCTGGACGCAATGAGTTCATTGATAACTTGGGAGGAAGGCCTCTCGTAGCTTCCCTCACTTAAATTTAAAATAACCAGATCAAATACAAATCCACGCATCCGGTAATATTCATGGGCTTGCATGATTTTTTGCAGTCCCGCCGTATCTGATATATCCTTGACAAGGCATAGCAAAAACGGCAAATCTCCGGATATCCCAAATCCCCATAAATCCTCCTGACTGCCCTGATTTTGAGCTATCAAATCCTGATATTTTCCCTTTTCAGAAGGATTGATAAGACAGCTGCCCAAACTCAGGACGGCCTGCATATCTTTTGCGGAAAGAGACAGATAACCGGCTTCTACCTGGCTTCTGGTGAAGCTCAGTTCAAACGCCCGCCGGACAGCGCTCGTATTTTGATATTTTTCAGCCGTATAAATTGCTTCCTGCCGGTTTTCAGCTGTCCCGGTGATATAATGCACTGTTACGCTCTCGTGTCCCGCTATCCGCAGCTTGACCCGGATACTCATAATAGGATCCAAAACAGAGCCGGTCGTGTTTGACAGGGGCAGAAGATTTGGATTTTTAGGAGTATTTCCCCGGCCTAAAAACTTGCTGCGGTCTGTTTCATAGGAAATACCGCCAACCATTTCATTTTCAGTAAATACCGTGTGAAAGGCGACTAAATCAGGGTCTGACGGATTTCTTTTCCTCCGGTTCGCCAGCAGCGTTCTTTTCTCATCCACATATTCGGTTTTCACAAATAAATTAGAAAACGCAGGATGCGCCAAATCTTGCTCCTGTTTTGCTAATACCACTTCAAGATAGCTGGTCAAATCAACAATCTCTTCCTCTTCCCCATGATTGATGATTTTAATTGACTTGACCTCGGCATTATCCTCCGATGCGGTACAAATGCTGGTCTGTGTTTCAAGGGAACCGTCTCGGCGGATATATTCCGCTTTCGATGCCGAAAATATCGTCCGATAGGAATCCGGTTTACGATAGGTCGGAGCAAGCGTATTTGAAAATGGCATTTCTTCATTTTCCCGTTTGATATAAACAAAACTGCCGTAAGGCGTTAAAACGCTGTCCTCCCGGTACCGGTTGATCATATTCCCGTTTACTTTTGACCACATCTGCCCCTTTTCATTTAACAGGATGCTGTATTCACCGTTAGAGAGCAGATGTACCATTGGTTCATTAAATCCACTGCGGTCACGGACGATTTCAACCGGCTGCTGCCGTTTTTCCTTGAGTGGCTGTATTTTCTCCTTATTCTCTTTTGTCAGAATTACTTTTACCGGAACGCGTTCCTGCAAAATAATTTCGTTGGATTTCATCTCTACATTCTGTGAAAATCTTTTCTGCATGATATTGTCATTTACAACGTTATTAATAGCTAACAGGGACATTCCCTGATGGTGTGACATAAAGCTTTTCACAATGCCGCGGCTTTCGTATTCCAGCATACGGGAAGGGGTGAAATCAATTGCTTCATAAAAACCATATATCCCCATTCCGCCTAAGGACTCGATTTCTTTTAAATTTTTAACGGAAGATTTGACATTTAGCATCAGCGCCATCAGGGAAGCATAAGGCGCGACAACCATATCTGAGCTCAGGCCGCGCTTGAGTCCCAGCTCCGGCACACCAAATGCTTTATACTGATAATTGAGCTGGATATCAAATGCAAAAAAGCCGGATTCGCTTGTGCCCCACGGTACCTCCCGCTTTTTGCCATACCGTTTTTGACAATAGAGCACAAACTGATAGGTTTCATTGAGCAAAGTATTCTCATAATCCTTCATGATAAGCAAAGGCATGAGGTATTCAAACATGGTGCCTGTCCAGGAAACAAGCCCCCTGTACTGGTCCACCTCGGTCAGGCTTCTGGACAGCATGGACCAATGTTTTCCTTCCACCTCGCCTTTTGCAATTGCAATATAGCTGGTCTGGCGGCATTCCGACGCCAGCAGATCATAATAGGATTTTGTCAGGCGTTCCTCTTCCATGTTATATCCGATGGAAAACAATTTTCTCTTATCATCATACAGAACTCCAAACGAAGTATCGTCAATCAATTTTTCGATTCGGTCAATCAAACCTGCCGGATCAACCGCGGCGTCTGCCAGTTCCTCCTGAAAATCCTCTATCATTGCCCGGCATAACGGCAGTTCGGACAGCGCCTGGGCATGTTTATGGATAAATTCCTGAAACTCTTGTCCCGTTACCGTTTCGGGAAGTTCATCGAATAGCCCCTCAAGCTCTTCTCTTTCAATTCTAACGGTATCCAGCAAGCCGTGCAGATATTTTGTATAATCCGGTTTACTCAGGCTTTTTAATCCTTCCGATACGGTAATCAGGTATCCGACAAAATTACCGCTGTCCACGGTCGAAATATACCGCGGGCGAAGCGTATGCAGGTTCTTTGTATTATACCAGTTATACAGATGACCGTTCCATTTTTCCATCTGTTCAATTGTCGTTATCGTCAGATCAATTTTTTCAATCAGTCTTTTTCTGCTGATATAACCCATATCATACGCACAAAAACAGGAGGCCAGGTAGATTCCGATATTGGTTGGAGAGGTCCTGTGTGCAATCCCGTTGGGCGGATATTCCTGATAATTGTCCGGCGGCAGATAATGGTCAAATTCTCCGCAGAAATCATCAAAAAAGCGCCAAATTTTACGTGCGGTTTTCCGAATATAGATAATATCCTCTATATCAGATTTTTGATGATGCCGTATCGGTTTGCTAATGACAAAGGAAATCCAGCTCATCGATACAAACAGAATACCAAACACTGCTGCGATTATGCGGTATTGGCTGGCACACAAAAAGAGCAGAATTCCATAAACACCTGACTGCCAGGTCTTTAAAAGGCTCCCTTGCAGGGTGTTTTTCAGCCTTTTTTCAACATCGGCCGCAGTCACCCAGGACAGCAGATTTTTTTTAGAAATGGTTAGCCGGTACAAGGTCCGAACAATAGCGTCCAGAGAAAACCAAGCCTGATGCGCCAGAAAAAGAATCATATAGAATAATTGATAAAGCGCACCCTTTAAACCATAGTAAATCGTAGCGTGCAGCTTTTGTCCATAAAAGCGGTAATTGCGCAGAATCAGGCTGTCAAAGGAAGACAAAAGCAGGGGTGATGCAAGGGTTAGGAAAAGCAGGATCATCCAAAGCCAGAAATGCCCGGATAAAAGATTGAAGGACAAAAACAATATCACTGCCAGCACTGGTGAAATCAAGCTTCTTCGCAGATTATCTAAAATTTTCCATTTCGCATGAAAAGTCAGCGGATTTTCAATTCGGTTCCCATTTTTATCCGTTATTTTTTTACCAAAGTATGGCAATAGCTGCCAGTCGCCGCGAATCCAACGGTGCATTCGTTCAAACCATGCAATATAGGTGGTTGGATAGGAGTCAATGACTTCAACATCGGACAATAGCCCAGCGCGCAGAAAAGAGCCTTCCAGCAGATCGTGGCTCAAAACACGGTTGTCCGGTATTTTGCCGCTTAGGACGCTCCGATAGGCTGATACATCAAATATTCCTTTCCCGGTAAAAATCCCTTCTCCGAATAAATCCTGATAAACATCACTGACCGCTCCTGAATAGGGGTCGATTCCGCCTTGTCCTGCAAAAATACGCGAAAAAACGGAACCATTTGCGCTTTCGAGAGAAATACCAACCCGAGGCTGCAGCAGTGCATACCCGCTTTTCACAATTCCGCCGCTGATGGCCGGCCGGTTCAGCGGATGAACCATCGCACCAACCATTGTATTTGCCGCGCCGCGCGGCAAAACTGTATCTGCGTCCAAAGTAATGATATATTCAATTTCCGGCAAAGAATCCATATCGCCGGCACAAAAATCAAAGCTGGTCTGTTCATCCTTGCCCAATAAATTGACAAATTCTTCAATGGCGCCGCGTTTTCGCTCCCAGCCTGACCATTTTCCATTGGCAAATACTCTTTTGCGCAGAAAGAAAAAGAACCTGTTTCCATACTTTTGATTTAATTCGTCTATTTTTGTTTTGGCCAGATTTTTAATTGCGGCGTCGTCCTTTGAAAATTCCTCGTTTCCGTCCTTTAAATCTCCCAAAATCCCAAAATAAAACCGTTTCTGGCGGTTTCGTAAAAACTGCTGTTCCAGTTGGTCCAGCAATTCTAAAACCCGCTTTTCATCCGGTACAAGGGTCGATATGACAACAAATGCGGGATGCTCTTCCCCATCATCCAGCTCGATTTTAGGCAGAACGACAGCGCGGGAGCATTTCATAACAATATAATCGGTGACCTTTCTGACAATTTCGCTGACCGGAATAAGGGACAATAAAAAGGCTGCCGCAGCAGAACCAAACCCGGGCATCAACAGAGCGATTGCAATGCTGATTGCAATCGTGGCCCCGATATTGATAAAGTAATAAAACCGCTTATTTGTTTCTCCGGCATCCGACAGATTCAGGGGGTGAGTAATCAAATAATATCCAATATGCTTCTCTTCTTTCTGTGACAAAGCATAGGCACGCTTGGTAACCTCTAATTCACTGAAATGGTATCGTTTTGAAAGATTTTCAATCTTCTGCCTGTAATAGTGCTTGGATTCGTCAGTCATTTTTCCATAAGCAGAATCCTGCATCAAAATTTTTTCTACAGCGCTCACATTTTCAAACACCTCATCATAGTCAATGGAATCCACATTCCGCATAGAGGTGACCGCATTACCCATTGTCATCTGTCTGGAAGTCTGTTTTAAATATTCCGCTCGAATCATCTTTTCGGCTGTCATATTGATACTTTCCAATTTTTCATCAATTGCGGAAATGACCTCCGGATAATCGCTGTTGTCCCGCTTCATCAGCATCAGAAGATGTTCAAAAAGCGAGGTGCTCGGCCCTTCTTTAATGTACTTGGAAAGTGCTTCCTCCACCCCATCCGGGGATTTTAAGATTTCTTCTGCCAGCCCAAATTCTTCCATAGACTCCCGAATCAATTCACACTGACGGCGAATGATCTCAATTAATGCGATTTCTAAAATAACCGGAATCGCCCAGATTTCTGCATTTTTTAAGGTTGCGTAGCTTTGATAGCTGTTTAAAAATTCTATCAGGATATTTTTGTCCGCACTGGAATCATTATGGCTGAGCAATTCCACGATAACCGCATAAATACGCGGATATCCTCCAAAGTTACCCTCGTCCAGGATAGGAAGTTCACGGTAAAATTTGCGGTTGATATTCTGTTTTGTTTCTTTATACTGCTGTTCGATCAGATAAAAGTTATCCAGCAGCCATTCAGCAGCCGGCACGCTCCGCTGTACTTCTGATGTGCTCAACGCCTTATAGGTTGCATTAATATAGCGGTAATTACCGTCTAAATGGCGCATGAGATGGTCGATGTTCCCAGCTTTTTTGGATAAGGTATGGTTCTGAGACAGATGTTCGGCATAGGAAAGCAGCTCGTCGTGATTCAGACGGGCTTCAAATATTTTGATTTTCCCCTCCTTTGTCCGGTGCAGCTTTCGATAAAGAAGGATAATAAAAAATATTAATATCAAATAAATACTGAGCAGAACCGTTTGCATAGATTCCTCCAACATTCGTATATTTGATATTAATATTTACCAATTTTGTTTATTTTATGAGGGTGAATTCCTGATTTTTCAAGGCTTTTACCAATTGCGCAGAGTTGGTTATCCGCTCTTTTGTAATGATTCCTCCCACAGCTAAATCCTCCAGTTCATGGAAGTCGGAACCAGAACACATCAGAAGATTTTTTGTTTTGGCCAATTGATAAGATAAATCATTATGCGAATTATGCCGTTGATTTCCATTAAACACCTCCAAGCCATCTACCTCTCCGGGACGCTGCTGCATACCTTTTCGGAAAGGATGTGCCTGGAACAGCAGACCGCGGCTGTCATGCACAAGACCGCGTACTTCGGGCAGTTCCATTTGATACAGTTCTTTTTTCCGCAGCAAAAATTCAGTGTCGATTCCAAAGATCAGGTATTCATTCGGAACCGGTCCGGATAGCCTTAGCTCCATGCCTAAAAAGATAGACAGTCCGCAATTTTTAGCGGCGTCTTTTGCAATTTCATATCCAGCCAAATATCGGCTCAACTTATCTTCCCAACTTAAATTTGGCATTTTCTGAAAAAAATAATCAGCATAATGATCTGTGATAACCAGCCCGTCATATCCCGCCTGATGATAAAGCCGAACGACTTCTTTTGCCGGGATACTGCCGCAGGCGCTCACCTCGCTGGTATGCACATGCAAATCATAACGATATTCCATCGTCTTTCTTCACCTCTTGCATTAATTCAGATAAATTTTTACAAATATATTGATGCGGGTAATCAAAAAATATATCTTTTCCGGTCACGCCGCTGGTAACGGCTCCAAAATCCACACCTGCATTGTCTGCCGTCTGCGCGTCAATAACAGTATCTCCAACATATAATACCGATTCTTTGGAAACAGCCAATGTATGGATTAAACCATTTAAGCCTTCCGGGTCCGGTTTTTCTCTTTCAACATCTTCTATTCCTACAATTCCGTCAATGAGATGCGTTATCTCATATTTTCTCAGGGCGTCTTCAATCCTGTACCTGAACTTTGTCGTCACGATACCTGTTTTGCAGCCGCTTTGTTTTAAAAACTGTAAGGTTGGAATCGTATCCGAAAATAGTTTTGTCTTTTCCGTCATAATTTTATCCGCACGAGAGATAAAAAGTTTTTTAAACGCATCGTTTAATTCGATATCATCGCTTTCAGTCAGCATGATAAAGGAATCGTGAAGGGTGGAACCAATCGTCCTTACAACCGCCGCTCTGTCCGGCCTATTCAGTCCCAATTTTTCAAAAGCATACCAAAAGCACTCCACAATCCCGTCTGTCGAATCGGCAAGCGTGTAATCAAAGTCGAATATCCAGGCACAATAGCGCATCATATTCCCCCTTTCATATGATAACCTCTATAAATGAAAACATGTTCCCAGCCGCGGCCGGGAACATATCAATCAATTTGCAAGCCAGATGTAAACCGTCAGATAGGTTGCAAACAAGGTCCATAATAAATATGGTATTAATAAATAGGCTGCTTTTTTATCCACTTTATAAAATTCGAGTATCGTAAGGCAGATAAATACAATCATCAGCAAAATCCAGATGACTGCAAAACCAAACCGCCTAAATCCAAAAAAGATGATCGTCCAGAAAAAGTTTAGGAAAAGCTGGATAAAGAAATACCGATACCCTTTTTCTTTATCACCGCCTTCTGCATTCCAAAACAGGTAAAAAGAGATACCCATCAGGATGTATAAAATCGTCCAGACAATTGGGAATAACTGCGGCGGCAGATAGAACGGTTTATTCAGCGTCTGATAAACCGACTGTACGTCTCCTGTAAAAACAGAAGATAGAATCCCTGCTCCTAAGGTAAGAAACAAAGAAAAAACCAATTTTTTTAAATCTACTTTCAGAACATCAAACCGAATCATATAGTTCACCTCAATACTAAACCTATGCATGTCCAGACCGGTTTAGTACCAAAATGAAATAAAATTACATCGTAAGCTCCTGTTTATTGTCCTGAATGACTTTAATACTATCGTCAATTTCATTGACTGTTTTGCTGATTGTATTGACATTATCAATAATATTGCTCTTGATATCAGTAATCACCGCTTCAATGTCATTGAGTACATCGTATGCATATTCGTTCACGCCGTTTCGCATCGCTTTAGCGTTTTCCTGCGCATTTTTGATGATTTCTTCCGATTTTTCATATGCCTTTTTGGTGACCTCATGGTCATTTATCATGGCAATCAGCTTATCTTCCGCGCTCTTAATCACAGAGCTTGCTTCCTTTTGTGCTTCTAAAATAATCCGCTGTCTCTCGTCTTTGATCCATTTTGCCTGCTTTAATTCGTCCGGCAGCTTTAATCTGATTTCTTCAATAACGTCCAGCAGCTCATCCTTGTCAATGAGCGATTTACCGCTAAGCGGAACGGTGATAGCCCGCTCAATGATATCTTCCAGATTTTCAATCAATTCTAAAATTTCCATATTACTACCCCCGTAATAATTTATTGTAAATCTCGTCTAAAATCACATCCGGCACAAGGCCATGCAAATCTCCGCCCAATGAACCGACTTCCCTCACAACAGAAGAGCTTAAATAGGAATAATTACTGCTGGTCATCATGAACAGGGTTTCAATATCAGGATTCTGCTGAAAATTCATCAGAGCCATCTGAAACTCATATTCAAAATCCGATACAGCTCTGAGTCCCTTGATAATAACCCGGGCATTTTTCTGTTCCAAATATCGAACCAAGAGCCCGGTAAAGGAATCAACCTCAACGTTTGGAATATCCTTTACAACTTTTTGAATCATGGCAACGCGCTCTTCAACAGAAAAAACAGGTGTTTTAGCGCTGTTCACTAAAATAGAAACGATGACCTTGTCAAATACCTTGCTGGAACGTTCGATAATATCTAAATGCCCATTGGTAATCGGGTCAAAGCTTCCGGGATATACTGCTATTTTCATTTATTTTTACTCTCTCTTTCCTCTGGCACATACACATATGCATAACAACACGAATGCTGCCTGCAGGCAGCAATCTTATGATAATTTCAGGAAGCAATGTATTCATTCTGAAATTATTATAGTTAATTATGCACGTTCTAAAAATACATGCTTATTTGTTTTATACTCTTTCGAACGCAGCTGCCTGTAACCGAGAGATTCCACATAACTGAAATCCGTCTGAAGATCCGCTTCCACAATAATAAGTGTATTCTTATCTGCAACTGTGCTGTCTTTCAGATATTCCAGCACCTGTCTTTCCAGTTCATTATTATATGGGGGATCCATAAAAATAATGTCAAAAACACCTTTTCCCTCAAGGGAACGCAATGCCTGCAGCACGTCCATGTTCAGCAGTTTACCATCTTCTGCCAGTTTTGTAAATGCAAGATTTTCTCTGATGCATGCAGCAGCTTTTGGATTCTTCTCCACAAACACTGCATAAGAAGCCCCTCTGCTCAGAGCTTCGATTCCGATCCCGCCACTTCCGGAAAAAAGATCCAGGAAACGGCATTCCAAAAGCTCCGGCTGAAGTATATTAAATAATGTTTCTTTGATTCTGTCAGTAGTAGGTCTTGTGTCTATCCCCGGAATTGTTTTCAAATTAAGCCTTCTGGCTTTACCTGCGATCACTCTCATTTCAGATTCAGTCTCCAATCCAGGTCTCCTCTTGCAAGCCCTAAAATAAGAAGTTCTGCTGTGGCAATATTTGTCGCTACAGGAATATTGTACTGGTCGCATCTTCTCACGA
>ERZ773194.3306-NODE-3306-length-13987-cov-3.443727_pt1 | contig 13987 bp, 7 predicted proteins | sample MGYA00511240_ERZ773194 | MGnify/ENA primary metagenome ERZ773194 (study PRJEB29015, sample SAMEA2737774) | human gut metagenome | biome: human gut; feature: human-associated habitat; material: faeces | place: China | collected 2012 ... | reverse complement strand
TGTATAATGGCGATGATACGCCGATCCCAGGAAGAGATCTTCCAATGGGTTATCAGGATGATCGAAATTCCTGGCACGATGTTGGAACGCCCTATAAACAAGGAGGTAAATATTTATTGATACGTGGATTGCCAGACTATAAAGGGACTTATACAGTTGAAAAAAGCTCAATTGCTGAGCCGGGATGGTATCGGATAGAATTATATAACCCGCGGAATGAACAAACATTGAATACTCTGAAAATGAAAATAGTGCAGGAAGGACGAACCTTAGAAACAGAAAAAACAGTAAATGTGGGAGTTGATCCCGGCTGGATTGAAATTGGAACATATCAGCTGAATCAGGAAGATATAGATTTTGAATTCTGGGCATTGACAGCTAATGTGAGAATTGATACCCTTCGTTTTACAAAAACAGAAAAGCCTGAAGTTACGCCGACTCCTTCTTTGGAGCCAACAGCTACGCCTACTCCTGGACCGGCGGTATCTTCCAAACCGCTTACAACGCCAAAACCTAGGACGGCAGCATTTATCGAATGTTATGAGAAAGACGCTGCCTCTCAGGTAGACAGTTCGGTACAGCAAAATACATTAGCAGCTGACGGAACATCAATTGGCGGAGCGTTTAAAAGCGGGAATTACCTGGCTTATAAAAATGTTGATTTTGAAGACGGACAATATAACAGAATTCTGTTAAAACTTTCTACCAGGAACAGGGAATTATCGGGCAAGCCTGTTATCGAAGTGCGGGCTGACAGCCCTTCCGGCACTATACTTGGAAGTGTCTCCGTGACAGCAAGTAAATCAGAAAACGTATTTGGCGATTATTATGTAGAAATTAAACAACTGACGGGGGTTCATGATATTTATTTTGTCTTTAAAGCGGATATGGAAGTGAACTTGGACTGGTTTACCCTTTCTTCCTATGATGGCACGGAGGAAACGGCGGAAGAAAAAGCCGCAAAAATGCAGTGGTGGAAAGAAGCGCGTTTCGGGCAGTTTATCCATTTCGGAGCGTATTCTTATACAAATGGGGTTTATGAGAATCCGACTACAGGTAAGAAAGAGTATTCTGATTACAGTGCTGAATGGATGATGAACCGTTTAGAGCTGACCAAGGAAGAGTACCAGAACTACGTAAAACCCTTCAATCCAGAAAATTTTGACGCCAAAGAAATTGTCGCACTTGCAAAAGCGGCCGGGCAAAAATATATCTGTATTACCACAAAGCATCATGACGGCTATAGTATGTATGATACAAAAATCAGGACTTGTAATGATTTTGGATTGTTTTCCTGGGGGAATAATGGGAACTACACTGGAGTAGACCCAATTCGGGAATTAAAGGAAGAATGCGAAAAAGAGGGAATCGTTTTCGCAGCATACTATACAGTTAACGATTGGATGGATCCTGCTTTATTGCAGCCGACGCCTCCGAGCAAAAGTAACACTTCCTATAAACCGGTCAGCGAAGAAGCACGTGTCGAAATGATCTATCGGTTTAAAGAGCAGATGCGGGAGTTGATTGTAGATTACGGGGCAAAAGTATTATGGTTTGACGCCGCTGTCAGTTGGTGGACGCAGGACAATGCTGAAATCTTGGAATACATCAAGTCTCTGAATCCCGATATCATTATGAATAACCGGGCTGGGACTGCCGGGGATTATCAAACACCGGAAAATACCATCCCAAATACTCGTCCGGCAACCTATTGGGAAAGTTGTATGGTTTCTACTGCCAAATGGGGGTATACCTACAATGAAGGCCCGTGTAAAACAGCGGAAATATTAGTTGATTACCTCGTAAAAACAGCGTCGCTTGGCGGCAATCTGCTGTTGAATCAAGGACCCAGAGCTGACGGGTCTCTGGAACCAGGAATGATCGGCGAGTTTAACCGTGTAGGAGCCTGGCTGCAGAAATATGGGGCTGGGATTTATGGCTCAGACGCCGGAATCATTAATAATCTTCCTACCGGCGTTAGAAGTACAATCAAGAATGACAAGGTTTACCTGTTTATAGAGCCGTCTGCATGGAAAGCAGGAGGAACCCTTTCTATCCCAACTTTCCAATATCCTGTAACCGGTGTTGAAACGATTGACGGTACGAAAGTTACCGCGAAAGCAGGCAGCAAGCTCGATATCACCTTGCCGAATATCGAATCTGATGAGTTATACAACGTACTGGTACTGAAGATCGACACAAACAGCGAAACGGCAATCACCCGCGAAACTTTACAGCAGCAAGTCGACGATACGAAAGAATTATTCGAAATTGATTATACAGCGGAAAGCTGGTCTGATTTACAGACAGCAGTAAAAGCGGCAGAAGATGTTTTGAAAAAGACCAATCCGTCCGAGTCAGAACTCAAGACCGCTTATGAAAATCTGGGTACGGCTGTCTTAGAGTTGGTGCCGCTTGGATATGATGAGATAGACCGGACGCGCCTGCAAACGCTTTATAATCAATTCGACGCTATGAAAGATAAAGAGAACGAATATACACCGGAGAGCTGGGCGAGAGCAGAAGCTGCTTATGCTGAGGCAGGAGAGCTTCTAATGACCGTCGGCGCAATGCAGTCGCAGATTAATCAAGCAGCGGACGAACTGGATTACGCTATGAAATTATTGCAAAGGCCAGGCGAACCGACTCCGAGTGTAGAACCACCGACGCCATCGGTTAAACCGTCCTCCGTTCCCAGCGAAAAACCTGTCATAGGCGGAGGGGGGAACGGAGCGTATTTCCCGAGTGCAGAGCCGAGTACAAAACCAAGCGCGGAGCCAAGCCCTGTACCGAGCGAAGAACCAACCGGTGAACCGAGCGGCAGCCCGTCGGACTTTAAAGATATCAGCGGTCACTGGGCGGAAAAAGAAATCGGTGAATTGGCAGAACAGGGCGTCATCAAGGGTAAGACAGAAGAACTGTTTATGCCGGAGGAAATAGTCACAAGAGCAGAGTTTGCGGCCATGATCCGCAGGGCTCTTGAGCTTGAACCAAAAGCATATCAAAATAAGATTCCCGATATTTTGAAGGATACATGGTATGCAGACGAGGTCCAGGCAATGATAGACGCGGGCATTATGTCCGGAGACGCAGATGGAAAATTCCGTCCGGACGATACCATGACCCGTCAGGAAATGGCTAAGGTAATTGTGAGCGCATATAGCTTCAAGACAGGAATTACTGATATCACCGTGGAAGAGCTTGCCTTTGATGATAACAGCCAGATTGCCGCATGGGCTGAAGAGTTTGTCAGCAAAGCCGCTGCGCTGGGATTGATTACCGGAATGGAAAACAATACCTTTGCGCCCAACGACAATATGACAAGGGCGCAGGCGGCAATGGTGATTTTCAGATTAGTCAATTGCGAATAACTCATTCTCTATCTATAATGAAAAAAGAGGCGTGCATCTGCACGTCTCTTTTTTCATAAGAATAATTCGATTTAAATTACAGATACTGTAAAAAAGAACTTTATTCAGATAGGAGTTTTTCTATGACAAATAAAATAAAGCTGCCGGTGACCAATGAATTCGGTTATTATGAAATCCGGCTGGAAAGCATCGGAGGGCTGGGCGCGAATTTATGCGGTAAGATGCTGGGCGAGCTGGGCGCGGTGTATTTGGGCCTGAACTCGGCATCCTTTTCCAGTTATGGTTCCGAAAAACGCGGTTCGCCTGTAAAGGCGTTTATCCGCTGGTGTGACGCGGACCGCGAAATCAATATCAATTCCCCGGTGGAAAGCCCGCATATTTTGGGGCTGTTTCACGAAAATATGGCGGGCAAGCTGCCGGTGACCGCGGGCGTCGATGAACAGACAAAAGTCATTGTGAATACCGATACCAACCCAAATGATATGAGAAATCGTCTGAAACTGTGCGCAGGTGAAATTTACTGTATAGACGCGTTGAAAATTGCAATGGAGAACAAGACCCGTATCAATATGGTAATGCTGGGCGCGATTGCAAAGGCGTCGGGGTTTATTCCGCTGGAGGCTATGATTGAAATTGCCAAAGACACTGTCGGGAAAAAATATCCGGCGCTGCTGGAACGCAATATTGAGGGCATCCGCCGCGGATACGACGAAGCTGTTTGCGAATTTTTTCCGGAGGACGGCACCTATGAAGCGGTGCCATACCAGGAGGCTGAAAATCGCTGGGGATACCAAAACGCGCCGGCCGGCGGTGTGAATACCCGTTTTGGCAGTACGGTTTCAAACGACCTGTCGGCCAGCCGGGAGGGGTATATCCCGCTGTTTATTCAGGAGAAATGCATCAATTGCGGGCTGTGCGATTCCACCTGTCCGGATATGGTGTTCCAGTTCAAGGAGGGCGAATACAAGGGAAAAACCGCCATGGTCAATTATGGCCTGGATTACCATCACTGCAAGGGCTGCCTGCGCTGCGTGGACGTCTGCCCGACGGAAGCGCTGGTTGCCGGCGTCGAGCGGGAGCATCCCGACCTGCAATTCTTTGTGCGGAACAAGGATTTGATTGCCGAACATATTGATTTTGAGGACGCGGGCCCCAATTCATGGATTACCAGCGATTCCTATTTGGTAGAAGAAAGAGTGGACGGAGGGCAGGTATGAAGAATCAGAAAATTTTATTTGAAAGCGGGAATGAATTAGCGGCGTATGCCGCAAAGCAAATCAACTACCATGTTATGGGGTATTACCCGATTACCCCTTCGACCCAGATTGCAGAATTTCTGGACCAGATGAAGGCGGACGGCGAACATGATATCTCGCTGATACCCGCGGAGGGGGAACACAGTGCGGCTGGTATCTGTTATGGTGCGTCAACCGGCGGGGGAAGGGTCTTTAACGCGACTTCCGCCAATGGCCTGCTCTATGCGCTCGAACAGCTCCCTGTTCAATCGGGTACGCGCTTTCCGATGGTCATGAACGTTGCCTGCAGGACGGTATCGGGGCCTCTTTCTATTAAGGGCGACCACAGCGATATCATGTTTACCCTCAATACCGGCTGGGTGATTCTGTTTGCCAGTTCCCCTCAGGCAGTCTACGATATGAACATCTGCGCCCTTAAAATTGCGGAACAGGTCAAATTACCCGTGATTGTCGCTTTTGACGGCTTCTTTACCAGCCACCAAAAACGCAACTGCTATGTCTTTGAAAAGGATTCCGACGTACAGGACTTTTTGGGCGAATACCATGCGGAATTCACCGCCCTGGATTTACAAAATCCGGTATCCATCGGCTCCTACATGAACGAGCCTGATATCATGAACAATAAATTCCAGCTCCACCAGGCAATGGAACATGCCAAACAGGTCATTCCCGACGTTTTGATGGAATTTGCGGAGATTTCGGGACGAAACTATACTCTTACAGAAAGGTACCAGACAGATGATGCGGATGTTGTCTTATTTTTGCTCGGTTCTTCCTACCACACAGCGGTCATTGCGGTGGATAAACTCCGCGCAGAGGGTAAAAAAGTGGGCGTTTTTACTACAAATATTCTGCGTCCTTTCCCTTCTGATGCGTTGTTTGACTGCTGCAAAAACGCAAAAACAATCATTATAGGAGACCGCCAGGACTCCTATGGCGCAGACGGCGGCAATATGACGCTCGAAATCAAGGCGGCCTTGCAGGACCACGCCTCAGACGCTGTCGTGCTCTCGCGCGTTTATGGCTTGGGCGGGCGCGATTTTTATGTGCAGGACGCCGTCGATATGCTCAATCTCGGCTACAGCTCCCGGCCGGTCAACCAGTTCGATTACGCGGCCGGCGTATATAAGGGCGATGTATCCCTCAAGGTACAGCAATATTTTGACCCGATTACGCGCAAGGAAGCATCGCCCGGTCTTACCGCCTGTTCATTTGATGAAGAAACCGGCAAAATGGTGGTATCGGGCGGACGCGTCAACGAAACAACCAAAATGCCCAAACGCCTTGCGCCGGGTCATGGCGCCTGCCCGGGCTGCGGTATCCCGGTCAATGTCAATTTGCTTCTGCGCGGTATTGAAGGCAATGTTGTACTATTATTCCACACCGGCTGCGGTATGGTCGTTACTACGTCTTATCCTAAGACTTCTTTTAAGGTACCCTTTGTTCATAATTTGTTCCAAAACGGGCCTGCGACTCTGGCAGGTCTTGCGGAAATGTACCATCAAAAGCAAAAGCGCGGCGAAATACCGGACGAGCCTATCACCTTTATTATGGTCAGCGGCGACGGCGGTATGGATATCGGGCTTGGTTCCGCTATCGGCACGGCTCTGCGAAACAATAAGCTTATTATTTTCGAATATGACAACGGCGGCTATATGAACACCGGCTACCAGCTTTCCTACTCCACCCCCAAGGGGGCGAAATCCTCTACCTCGCATGTCGGTAAATATCAGTATGGAAAGCAATTTTTTCACAAGGATACGCCGCAAATCATGGCGGCCACCCATATTCCGTATGTTGCGACTGTCGCTGAATGTAATCCGGCTGATTTTATCAAAAAGGCCGCCAAGGCAAAGCAATACGCCGACGAATACGGCACAGCCTATGTACGCGCCCTGTCGGCCTGTCCGCTCAATTGGGGCGATAAGCCCAACACCGAGCGCAAGGTGATTCAGGCGGGTGTTGACTGCTGTTATTTTCCGCTCTATGAGGTGGAAAATGGTATCACCAAGATTACCTACAACCCGCGCGACAAGAAAATTCCGGTCTCTGACTGGCTCAAGATGATGGGGCGCACCAAGCATCTCGCCAATGAAAAGTATGCTGACATTGTTGACAGTATTCAGGCGGAAGTTGACCGCCGCTGGAACCGCCTGAACGCGCTTTCGGAAAACGAATTATTGTAACCAGCACGCTTTCTCGAGAGAAAGCTTAGCAAAAAGCTTTATGCGGGCGTCGCCGCACGCTTTCTCGAGAGAAAGCTTAGCAAAGAGCTTTCACCGCGCGATGCGCCTTCGCCACAAAGCAGGTGGCAATCACGTCGCCCCCCTAAACGGCTCTCCGAGGGAAGATAGGCGCTGTAGTCCTGGCTTCCGCCGGATTTTGTTCTATTTGCACGCCGGCACTGATAGGAGTGCAATAAGCTAAGATGATTCATTTACTTACCGAAGAGGTGCATCGCATGTGGATAGTTTTAATGCGAGCTATTTTACTCATTTCATTGTGCAATAAGCCAAGATGATTCATTTACTTACTGAAGGGGTGCATCGCACATATAAAGTTCTTTGTTAAACTTTCTTTCAAGAAAGTTTAGGAGCCGGCGTGTTTGACGCCCAGAATGGACAGCTCGCGGTCGGTCAGCCCGACGCCGCGCAGCATATACCGGTTGCCGCGCAGGGCTTCAATCGAGTTGATTCCCATGCCGCCCATCATTTCCTTGATTTCATGGTTCCAGGCGGTAATTAGATTGATCAACCGCTGGGACCCGATATCAGGGTTCAGCCGCCGTACCAGTTCAGGCCGCTGGGTTGCAATTCCCCAGTTGCATTTGCCGCTGTGACAGCTTCGGCACAGGTGGCAGCCAAGCGCCAAAAGGGCGGAGGTTGCAATGTATACCGCGTCTGCGCCCAGTGCGATTGCTTTTACAATGTCCGAGCTGTTTCGGATACTGCCGCCGACTACCAGTGATACATTGCCGCGGATCCCTTCCTCCCGCAGGCGGCTGTCAACCGATGCCAGGGCAAGCTCTATCGGGATACCTACGTTGTCGCGTATTCTGGTCGGCGCCGCGCCGGTTCCGCCGCGGAACCCGTCTATTGCGATGATGTCTGCGCCTGAACGCGCAATACCGCTTGCAATGGCCGCTACATTGTGAACAGCCGCTATTTTGACAATGACCGGTTTTTGATAATCGGTCGCTTCTTTGAGGGAAAAGACCAGTTGCCGCAAATCCTCTATGGAATAAATATCATGATGCGGGGCAGGGGAGATGGCGTCTGAGCCTTCCGGTATCATTCGTGTTCGGGAAACGTCGCCTACTATCTTCGCTCCCGGCAGATGACCGCCGATGCCTGGCTTTGCGCCCTGGCCCATTTTGATTTCAATTGCCGCGCCTGCCTGCAGGTATTTTTTGTGTACGCCGAACCGCCCGGACGCTACCTGCACGATGGTATTTTTGCCGTATTGATAAAAATCTTCATGCAGCCCGCCTTCGCCGGTATTATAGTAGATACCCAGCTCCTGCGCCGCGCGCGCTAAGGATTGGTGCGCATTGTAGCTGATCGAGCCGTAGGACATGGCCGAGAACATGACCGGAACGGACAGTTCCAGCTGGGGCGGCAGGTTATTGATTATATTGCCCTTTTTGTCACGTTCAATGCAATCGGGTTTTTTGCCTAAAAACGTTCTGGTTTCCATTGGCTCGCGCAGAGGGTCAATGGACGGATTGGTGACCTGTGAGGCATTGATCAATAATTTATCCCAGTAAATCGGGTAGGGTTTCGGATTTCCCATGGAGGACAACAGCACGCCGCCGCTTCCTGCCTGGCGGTACACTTCCGAAATCGCCTGTCCGCTCCAGTTCGCATTTTCCCGAAACGTGTGGTCGGTCTTGACGATTTTCAGCGCCCTGGTCGGACAGAGGGACACACAGCGGTGGCAGTTGACGCATTTGCTCTCGTCCGACGTCATGGTTCCGCTGTCCGGGTCAAATGCATGGACTTCATTCGCACATTGCCGCTCGCATACGCGGCAGGCAATACATCTTTGCGGATTACGCAGTACCTCGTATTCAGGATATAAAAAGTTTACCGGCATGTGCTTTCACCTCCGTTCAGCCTAACGATCACCGGTTCGCCGCCTTTGGGCGAAAAAATCCGGTCGAGCTCCGGTTCGATTACCCGGATGGCGCATTCTTCACTTGCGATATAGACCATATCGCCTTTTTCGCCAACCACCATCGACCGGAGCTTCAGCCGGTCGTTGAGGGCCATCAGCCCGCCTGAAAAACCGACCAAGATGGAGAAGGGGCCGGTTATCAGCAGGCTGGAAAAGGTGTTGCGCAGATAGGTCAGTTTTTCTTTTTCTGCCTTAGGCTTGCCGTCGATGGTCGACCAAAAGGGCGCTGCGATAACCGCCGCAGTTTCCTCTAAGGTCAGGCCAACTTTTCGGACAAGATAGTCTATAATATAGGTAATGACTTCGGTATCGGTCAGTAAGTTACATTGGTATCCAAACATTTCAATGTAGCGCCGGTTGGCGTCATAGGAAGAGATTTCACCATTATGTACCACCGACATGTCCAGCAGGGCAAAGGGATGCGCGCCGCCCCACCAGCCCGGTGTATTGGTCGGGTATCGGCCGTGCGCCGTCCAGCAATAGCCCTCATATTCGTCCAGACGGTAAAACTCGCCCACATCCTCCGGAAATCCGACTGCTTTAAACACGCCCATGTTTTTGCCGCTGGAAAACACATAGGCACCTTCAATGTGCGTGTTGATTTTAATGACGCTGCGGGAGGTGAACTCCGACTCGGTTAGCTGGCTGTTTTGCAGCTTGGTTGGCAGCGGAGTTACAAAGTACCTCCATATCAGAGGTTCGTCTGTGATGCCTGGCGTCTGGCGGGTCGGGATTTTCGACAGATTGACTACATCGAAATGCCGGTCTAAAAAGTGTTCGCAGGTATCCTTTGCCTCGGGTGAATCATAAAAAATATGCAGCGCATACAGATCCTTGTACTGCGGGTAAATGCCATATCCGGCAAATCCGCCGCCAAGGCCGTTGCTGCGGTCGTGCATGGTTGCTATCGACTGAATAATCGAGCGTCCGTTGATATTTTTCCCGTCTCTGGCAAAGATGCCTGATATGGCACAGCCGGACGGTATCCTGATTTGTCCTTCTTTTAACATTCCGTTTCCTCCTTGCTTTTTCAGCTGAAAAAGCAGACAGCATTTTAACAAAAAGAAAAACGCTCATCAATGGGTACAAAAACCCTTTGATGAACGCCTTTGTTCACTATTGGCATTATACAATAGAAATCATTTCCTGTCAATAGATTTTTGAAACTTTTTTTATTTTTATTGCATATTATTTGTTAAAACACGTGAAAAAACCATATAGAAGGCTATATTTTGCAGGATAAAAATAAAAAAGTTGCAAAAAATTCGAAAAAGGGGTTGACAAATAAAACTTTTGGCAGTATACTATGCCCATAGAACAGCAAAGGCGCTGTGGGATTTACTCCCGCAGCGCTTTTTTTATTGGTATACAGCTAAGACGCCATCCTTGCCGCCTATGGCGGGGCAAAGCTGGCAAACAGAATTCCGGCTGTTCCGGCAGGCAGGGCAAGCCGAAAAAATTTGTCCCTTTCCTTCAATAATAAGGGAAAGAAAAAATCGTTTATCGAGAGGAGTTGCAAAGCATGAGCAAAACTATGATTCCACAAGGCTACAAAACGGTATTGGGCCTGTATGACACGCAAAGTGCTATCGGACTGTTAAAGAGGACTTTTGAGGACAAACTGGGGCAGGCATTGAATTTGAAGCGGGTTTCCGCACCGCTGTTTGTCGAACCTCAAACAGGGCTGAACGACGACCTCAACGGTGTGGAACGGCCGGTCAGTTTTGATATTGCGGAAACCGGAAAGGATGCACAGGTCGTCCATTCCCTGGCAAAATGGAAACGGATGGCCCTTTACCAGTATGGGTTCCAGCCCGGTGAGGGGATTTATACTGATATGAACGCCATTCGGCGGGACGAGGAAATGACCAATCTTCATTCAGTCTATGTCGATCAATGGGACTGGGAAAAGGTGATTGATTCGTCTACCCGGAACATTCCTTATTTAAAGGATACCGTTCAAAAGATTGTTTATGCAATCTGCGACACGCTGGAGGCGGTCAAAAAAGAATATCCCCAGATACAAACGAAATTATCTCCCGAGGTCAGCTTCGTCACTACACAGGAGCTGGAGGATCAATATCCGGAGCTTTCCCCAAAAGAGAGGGAGGACGCATACCTAAAAGAGCATAAAACCGCGTTTATTATGCAGATCGGCGGAAAGCTGAAATCGGGTATCAGGCATGACGGCCGGGCGCCGGATTATGACGATTGGAAAATGAACGGCGATATCGTTTTCTGGAACGATGTTCTGGGCCGTGCATTTGAGGTTTCCTCCATGGGAATCCGGGTCGATCCAAAATCCTTAGATGAGCAGCTGCGTGAGGCGGGCTGTGACGACAGGAGGAAATATCCGTTCCATCAGATGCTGTTAGACGGAACGCTGCCGCTCACCATGGGCGGCGGAATCGGACAGTCGAGAGTCTGTATGCTTCTTCTGGGCAAGGCTCATATTGGCGAGGTTCAGGTTTCGGTTTGGGATAACGATACCAAAGAGGCCTGCAAGGCGGCAGGCGTTGTATTACTGTAAGAATAGGGGGACGTTAACGTGAAAGTTCCTTTCACGTTAACATAATTTAATTGCCCGTGCGAAATTTTCCGAGGCAAAGCCTCGGAAACGCACATGGGCATATTAATCTCTTATCATTCCTTGCCCTGCCGATAAGGGAAATTTCATTACCATTTGTGCCGATGCAGGGCGGCGGAATGGAGATTAGTATGAAATATAAATCATTGTATCAAACGGACATAAAAATATCCTTGACAGCGCTGGGCGCGGACGGTTTTGGCGAAGAAGTACCCTATGAATTGATGGATCGAATGATAGGCTATTATACCGAACAGGGTGGGAATGTCATTGATACCGCGCGCCTTTACGGCGGCGGCGTCAGCGAAGAAACAATTGGCAGATGGTTTGTACAGACAGGAAAACGAAACCATTATTTTCTTTCCTCCAAATGCGCCCATCCGGTGCAAGGCTCATTCAAAGCAAGACTTTCAAAAGAGGAAATATACAGCGATGTTGAACAAAGCCTTATGGCTCTGCAAACAGATGTAATTGATATTTTATGGCTGCATCGCGATGATCCATCAGTGCCGGTAAGTGGAATTATAGATACGCTGAACCAATTGATCAATGAGGGTAAGGTGCGTTGCATCGGAACCTCTAATTGGACGGGAAATCGAATAGCCCAAGCCAATGACTATGCCAAAAAATGTGGTCTGACAGGTTTTTGCGCCAGTCAGATTGAATTTGGTCTTGGAAAAAGGAATATTCTGCCGGATACCGATCCGACCCTGCTTCAGATGAACGGAGAAGAATATGCCTTTTATAATAAGTCGGGGATTACTGTTTTTGCATACAGTCCGCAGGCGAAAGGCTATTTTTCAAAATTAGATAAGGGCGAACAGCTTAAAGAAAAGACGCTTTTGCGTTATGGGAACAAAGAAAATGATTCCGTTTTAAAACGAATTCAAGGGATAGCTGAAAGACGTCAGGTTGATGTGGGGGATATCGTTTTGTCCTATATTACCTCCCAGAAACAATTTACTGCAGCTGCAATTATCGGCTGTAAAACAATGGAACAGCTGAAAGATAGCTTAAAAAATGCTGATTTGGAACTGACACAGCAGGAATTAGATGAATTAAAACAGTTTTGAACTCAATCAAAAAGAGCTTCCATGGAATGGAAGCTCTTTTTGATTCAGCTATTTGATGTATTTTTCAATAATATATTTTGGACGCTGTTTGACTTCTTTATAGATTTTACCGATATATTCGCCGATCAGTCCGAGTGCCAGAAGCTGCACGCCGCCGATAATCCAAATGGAAACAATGATAGATGCCCATCCGTCTGTGGTATTGCCCATGATTTTCGTGACAATTCCGTAGATGACGCCCATCAGGGCAAAAATGCCGCCGACGGTCGATATCATGCGAATCGGAGTGATACTGAAGGAGGTAATACCGTCCATGGCGAAGCTGAGCATTTTTTTAAAGGGATATTTGGATTCGCCCGCAAAGCGCTCATTTCGTTCATAATAGACTTCACAGGATTCAAAACCCAAAAGAGGCACCAGTCCGCGCAGGAAAAGATTCGTTTCTTTAAAATTGCTGAGTTCATCGAGGGCACGTTTGCTCATGAGCCGGTAATCTGCATGGTTATAGATAATATTGACGCCCATAATTTTCATCAGCCGATAGAATAAAAGGGCGGTATGCTTCTTAAAAAAGGTGTCGGTTTCCCGCTTGGATCGCACGCCGTACACGATTTGATTACCCTGATCGAATTTTTCGATAAATTTAGGGATTGCAAAAATATCATCCTGCAAATCCGCGTCAATCGAGATCGCGCAGTCACAATATTCCTTTGCTGTCATCAACCCGGCTAAAAGTGCATTTTGATGTCCGGCATTTTTGGCTAATTTAATACCCTGAAACATACTGTTTTGCTCTTTTAACTGGCAGATAATGTCCCAGGTCTTATCCCGGCTGCCGTCGTTGACAAATAAGATTTTGCTTTCCGGTGAGATTCTTTTCTCTTCCGTCATTGTTTGGAACAATCCGGACAGTTGTTTTGCTGTTTCAGGCAGGACCGCTTCTTCGTTATAGCAGGGGATAACGACATATAGCACTGTATTTTCCATAACAACAAACCTCTCTTTAGCATTTGTATAGAATAAAAAACGCATGTGCCGACACATGCGTATCAATCAATATGTATAGTATATCATATCTTTTACAAAAATTCAACTTTTCTTTATTCGTAATCCTTGCACAACAGCGCCCGGATATATCCGCGGTCCTTGGTGGTGGAATCGATATAAAAACCACGGCCGTAATAGAAACGGACAAGAGGCGTAACCTTAGAGGCGGTATGCAGCTGGATTTGCTTGATATTGCGTTCTTTCATAATCCGGTCAACAATATTCATGAGCGCCTTGCCAACGCCATTGCTCTGATAATCGACCCGAACGCCAAAACGTGACAGGTAAGCAGTTGAATCGTCGATAAGCTCGACCCTGACGCTGCCGACAGGGATATTGTCGATATGAGCTACCAGTACAATTTTTGTTTCGATGTCATTTAAAATGGAATCGTAGGTTTCGCGCAGGGCGTCTATTGTTTTTGGAATATGAGCCAGCTCACAATATTTTTGGAACGCTTCTTCCGTAATGGCTTTA
>ERZ773194.3303-NODE-3303-length-13993-cov-6.644067_pt1 | contig 13993 bp, 8 predicted proteins | sample MGYA00511240_ERZ773194 | MGnify/ENA primary metagenome ERZ773194 (study PRJEB29015, sample SAMEA2737774) | human gut metagenome | biome: human gut; feature: human-associated habitat; material: faeces | place: China | collected 2012 ... | reverse complement strand
CGCCCATGCGCTTTGCAACGCGCGCGGCGTCCATCGCGGTGTTGCCCGCGCCGACAACAACAATGCTGCCGCTCAGGCAGGGCTTGACCTGCTTTTTCATGCGCTTCATCCACTCGATGACGCCCTGCACGTTGCCTTCAATGTCGAGCTTGCCGGGCTTCCACGCGCCGGTGGCCATCAGGATGTGCGTGTAGCCCATCTTCTTGAGCTGTTCGACGGACGGAGCAGGCTTGCCGAGCTTGACCTCGACGCCGTAGCGCTCCATGAGCGCGACGTCCTTGTCGATGGCCTCGTCGCTGATGCGGAAGGCGGGGATGACGTAGCGCGGCACGCCGCCGAGCTTGCGCTCGCGCTCGAAGATCGTGGTGGGAACACCCTCGCGGCCAAGGAAGTACGCCGCGGCGATACCGGTCGGGCCGCCGCCGACGATGGCAACCTTTTTATCCTCGACCGGCTCAGGCATACGGAGGGAGGCCATCAAGGTGTTGTAGCCCTTTTCCGCGGCAAGAAGCTTCGTCTCGCGGATGTGGACGGATTCCTCATAGAAGTTGCGCGAGCACTTGCCCTGGCAGCGGTGCGCGCAGATGGTGCCGGTGATAAACGGCAGGGCGTTCTTCTCGGTGATGAGCTTCAGTGCTGGGCCGTAGAGCCCCTTGCGGCAGAGCTCAAGGTATTCGGGAATGTCCTGCTCGATGGGGCAGCCGCCCTTGCAGGGCGCGGTAAAGCAGTCGAGCAGCGGCACCTGTTCATCTTTTTTGCGCGAGGGGAGCGGCTTGATTGCCTTGAGGTGGTGGAAGTCGTGCAGCGCGGAGGCGGCAAGGTCGGAGATCGCGGCGGGGTCGTTGCCGGAAAATGCGCGGTAGGGCATATCCTCGACCTTTTCGACCATCTGGTGCAGGCGGTTGTAGCCGCCGGGCTTCAAGATGGTGGTGGCGACGGTGATGGGCCAGATGCCGGCGGCAAAGAGCTTGTCACAGTTGAAGTAGTCCGCGCCGCCTGCGAACGAAATGCGCATCTTGCCGCCAAACTGGCGGGAGATGCGATTGCACATCTCAATCGTCAGTGGGAAGAGGCTGCGGCCGGACATGTACATTTCCTCGTTGGGAAGCTCGCCGCGCGTCGTGTCGACGGGGAAGGTGTTGGAGAGCTTGAGGCCGAATTCGAGGTCCTGCTTGTCCGCAAGCTTTTGCAGCCGCTCGAACATCGGCACGGCGTCCTCCCACTGGAGGTCCTCGTTGAAGTGGTGCTCATCGAAGACGATGTAGTCATAGCCCATGGAATCGAGGATGCTGCGCGCGGTCTTGTAGCCGAGAATGGTCGGGTTGCACTTGACGAAGGTGTGCAGATGCTTTTCCTTGAGAAGATAGCTTGCGATGCGCTCGATCTCCTGCGGCGGGCAGCCGTGGAGCGTGGAGAGCGTAACGGAGCGGGAAACATTGGGGGAGATCGAGGCGATGAAGTCCTTTTCCTCGGGGAAGAGCTCGGTCAGGACTTTTTTACATTCCTTGAACTGCGCGGTCTTGCCCGCGTCCATCATGTTGTTGATATAGGTGTTGACCTTGCGGCCCTTGATGCCGTCCAGGTCGTAGCCGACGGACATATTGAACACGAACCCGTCGGGATCGCCGAAGCCGTAGACCTTGCTCATGATCTTGAGCGCGCACCAGGCCTTGATGTACTCGTCCTGCGCCTGCTGCACGGTCAGCTCGGTCGACCACTCCTGGTTGTAGCCCTCGTCAGCGGCGAGGATACAGGGGCGGGGAACACAGGCGGCAAGCTCCGCGCCGTCCATTTTCTGCACGGTCTTGACCTCGAAAAAGCGCGCGCCGGCGGCATAGGCCGCGATGATATTCTGCGCAAGCTGGCTGTTGGGGCCGGCGGCGGGGCCAAACGGTGTTTCGATGCGCTCGCCGAAGATCGGCAGGCTCTTGCCGCTTGCGTGATAGTGCTTATGAACGCCGAACACATCGCCGCACTGCGCGTATTCGCTCGTCACCCAGTTCATCAGAGAGTCGAACGGAATGGGATACATTTTTTCAGACATTGTTTTTTCCTCCCGCTTGCTTAATAGGTTCTGTGATTCAGCTCGCCCCAGAGTTTCTTGGCGGCTTCAAGAATGTGCGCATTTTCGGCTTCTTCGTCGATGCCGACGAGCTCGCGGTCGAGCATGAGAGTCTTGCCGGCGGCGATGGTGGTTTGGCACTGGCGGCCCGTCATGCCGAAGATCATGTGGCCGTCGATATTCTCGTCGGAGAACGGGGTGAACGGCTTATAGTCCATGACGATGATGTCCGCTGCCGCGCCGGGCTTCAGCACGCCGAGCGTGTCGGGGAAGTATTTTTCACCGATCTTCGCGTTATTCTTGAAGAGCATGTCCGTGACCTCGCACCAGCCGACGTTCGGCAGGCAGTTCTGGCTGCGCTGGGAGCAGAGGGCGACCTTGAGGGACTCGAGCATATCGTTCGTGTAGGCGTCTGTGCCCATGCCGAGAAGAATGCCGCGCTTGTGGAGTTGGAGGACGGGGCAGATGCCGATGGCGTTGCCCATGTTGGATTCCGGATTGTTCACGACCATCGTACCCGTTTCCTTGATGATCTCCATCTCGGCGGTGTTGACATGGATGCAGTGACCGAGGATGGTCTTGGGGCCGAGGATGCCGTGATCCTGAAGGCGCTGGACGGGACGGCGGCCGTAGTTCTGGAGGGAATCGTACACGTCGTTCATGCCCTCGGAGACGTGGATGTGATAGCCGGTGCGGCCGTTGTTGGCCTCGACCATGCGGTCGAAGGTCTTATCGGAGATGGTGAAGAGCGCGTGACCGCCGAACATCGCCGCGAGCATGGGATCCTTGCGCTGCTCGCATTCCGTGATGAAGTCGGCATTTTCCTTGATGGCCTGCAGGCACTTCTCATCGCCGTCGCGGTCGGAGACCTCATAGCACAGGCAGGAGCGCAGGCCGAGACGCTTGCTCTCCTCGGCGATGGTGTGCAGCGTGCCGGGGATCTCGCCATAGCTGGCGTGATGGTCGAAGACGGTGGTGACGCCCTGCTTGATGGAGTCGATGTAGAGCGCGGTGGCGCTGGCCTTGGTGCCGTCCATCATCAGGTGGCGGTCGATGGCCCACCACGTTCCGTCGAGGACCTCGTAGAAGTTTGTCGGGTTGTTGCCGACGATGGACAGGCCGCGCGCGAGCGCGGAATAGATGTGGGTGTGCGCGTTGATGAAGGCGGGCATGATGACGCCGCCCTTGGCATCGACGATCTCAGCGTCGGGGTACTTCGCGCGCAGGGCGGCCTCCTCGCCGACCTCGGCGATCCTCGCGCCCTCGTAGGCGACCGCACCGTGTTCGTAGTAGCCGCGGCCCTCTGCGTCGCGGGTGATGAGACGTCCGTTGGTGATGAGCTTCATAAGTGGTTTCCTCCTGTTAAATGGTTTCAACTGACAAAGTCTTCAGGCAAAAAGAAAAGACGCTCCAAGCGAGTCACTCGCCCGAAACGTCAGCGTTTCTGCCGGAGTGATAGTTTCAGCCCGTGCGCGCAGCACTTCGTTACAGCTATCAGTCATAGATTGTAGATTTATTTTACACGAAGGCGGGAACAATTTCAATGGAAATTTCGTCAAAATCCGTGAAAAGAGCCTTGATAAAACAGAGAAATCGCCTTTTGATTTTTGTGCAAAGCGATGAAGGAGCAAAAAAGTTACCCCGCGTTGGCCGTGTAGACCCCGCCAAACCTGCACATGAATTGCAGGTGGGTCGCCTCTGTCCGGTTTTACTGCTTCCAACGTCCGACCGCGAAATGCAGCCGGGAGGCCTGCAAACCACCGGAGCGTACCGGCGTCCCGTATGACGAAATGTGGGTTTATAAAGAGCCTATCACGAACCACGCAGGGTAATTGCCATTGTAAGCGGAGCGGCGGGAAAAATCCGTCGGAAGCGAGGTTATTCCTCCTCGTCCTCCATCATCTGCTCCATAAAGAGGTCGTAGACCTCGTTGATCTCGTCCTCGTCGACGACGTTGGCGAGCATCTCCTCGCCGTCCACCGTCTCGCTCTTGAGAATGATGAGGCCGTACTCGTCCTCATTCTCCTCCTCGCCCTCCTCCACAACGGGGAAGAAAGCCATATAGGTCGTGCCGTTGTGCTCGAGCGCGTCGATGTATTCCAGCTCGATGTCGTTGCCCTCCTCGTCCGTCAGCGTGACGAAATTCGGGCCGTATTCTTCGCTCATGGGGGTGTCCTCCTCCAACAGTCGGTATTTGAGATGGAGATAGTATAGCGCATTTCCAAGCGCAATGCAAGTTTGACATCTGCGCGATTTTGTATTACAATAAATTACCTATTGTCAAAAGACAGCAAAGCGGAGCTCCGCTTTTTCAATTCGCAAAAGGAGGTAGCGCAATGGAAGGGAAACACGAAGCCGCCCGTGCGCCTCGAAAAAACCACAGAAGGAGCGGCGCCGGCATGACGGCGCTGAAGGTGCTCGGCACGCTCCTGGCCATCGGCGTCTGCACGGCGCTGATGTTCTTCGGCATTTTTATGAAGTATGTCCACACCACGCTCGAGCCGGTGCTGGACGTGGATATGAGCGCCATCACGCTCAACCAGAGCTCGGTCATCTATTATCAGGACAAGAGCACGGGCGAGTGGAAGGAGCTGCAGAAGATCCACGGCACCGAGGACCGCACGAACATTGAATTTTCCGACATCCCCGACCATGTCTGGCAGGCTCTGGTGTCCATCGAGGACCAGCGCTTCTTCCAGCATCACGGCGTGGACTGGAAATCGACCGGCAAGGCGGTGTTCACCATGCTCACCGGCGGCGGAACGCAGCGCGGCGGCTCGACCATCACCCAGCAGGTCATCAAGAACGCCACCGGCAACAATCAGCCGACCATCAAGCGCAAGGTGACGGAGATCTTCCAGGCGCTGCGCTTCTATAAGAATTACTCGCGTGAGGAGACGCTGACATTCTATCTGAACCTCGTCTACTTCGGCAACCATTCCTACGGCATTCAGGCGGCCGCCGAGAACTACTTCGGCAAGGACGCCAAGGACCTGACCGTCGCCGAGGGCGCGGCCATCGTCGGCATCACGCAGTACCCCTACCTCTACGACCCCTCCCGTCAGGGCACGCTCGACAGCGGCAAGACCTTCCGTGAGAAGAACAAGGAGCGGCAGGAGACGGTGCTCGACAAGATGCACGAGCTCGGCTATCTGGACGACGCGGAATACGAGGCGGCGGTCAACGAGCCGCTGGTGTTCGTGTGGGACGACAACTATGTGCCCTCCGACAGCTCGAAGGAGAAGGTGGCGGAGACCGCCGCGGAGGAGTTCGATCCGTATCTCGTCGAGCAGGTCTTCAACGACGTGGTCGACGCGCTGCACCGCGAGAAGAATTATTCCGAGGAGATCGCCAAGAAGCTGCTCTACACCGGAGGCTATCAGATCTACGCGACCATCGACCCTGAGCTGCAGAGCATCGTGGAGAAGGTCTACGCCGATACGAACAACCTGCCCTACACCTCGTCCAAGGGCGAGCAGCTGCAGTCCGGCATGACTGTCATCGACAACGCCACGGGCAACATCGTGGCGATGGCGGGCCGCGTCGGCGAGCGCGAGGGCCGCTTCCTCTTCAACTACGCGACCGCCACCCGCCCCTGCGGCAGCGCCATCAAGCCCATCGCGGTCTACGCGCCCGCGCTGGATACCGGCGTCATCACGCCGGCGACGGTGCTCGACGACTATCCCGTGCGCCTGCAGGCGAACGAGAACGGCACGGAAAAAGCGTGGCCGAAGAACTCCTACAGCGGCTACAAGGGCCTTATCACGCTCCAGACCGCGCTGCGCGTGTCCACCAATACCACGGCGGTGCGCGTGCTCGAGGCGCTCTCTCCGTCCGTGTCCTACGACTTCATGACGCAGAACCTCGGCTTCACCACGCTGGTCAACAGCGATCTCAACTCCGCAGCGCTCGGCCTCGGCGGCCTGACCTACGGCGTGAACACGGTCGAGATGGCGGCGGCGTACTCCGCCTTTGCCAACAACGGCGTGTATACAAGGCCGCGCACCTACATCGAGGTGCGCGACAACAAGGGCAACCTTGTGCTGGAGAACAAGCAGGAGTCGTGGGTGGCGATGAAGGAGTCCACCGCGTACTCGATCAATGAGCTGCTCAAGGGCGTGGTGCGCAGCGGCACCGGCACCGAGGCGGCCTTCTCCGGCATGACCATCGCCGGCAAGACCGGTACGACCTCCAGCAACTATGACCGTTACTTCGTCGGCTACACGCCGTACTACACCGCGGCGGTGTGGATCGGCTACGACCAGAATGCCAGCATCCGCGCGAACGGCAATCCCGCCGCGCAGCTGTGGAAGAAGGTCATGAGCGAGGCGCACGAGAACCTGCCCAATCAGAATTTCAATGGGAGTACCGCCGACATGACGCAGGTGACGGTCTGCACCCGCACGGGGCTTCTGCAGGGCCCGGGCTGCACCGATGTGCAGACGGTCTGGGTGGCGGCGAGCAACGCGCCCGCGCTGGTGTGCGACGGCCATGTGGCGGTGAACCTCTGCACCGAGAGCGGCAAGCTCGCGACCGAGTATTGTCCCGCCGAGTGCGTGCAGAGCGTGAATGCGATCGACTTCACGACCGAGAATCTGACGGCGGCGTGGGGCTATGAGCGCACGACGATCCTCCTGCCGCTGAGCGCGGCGGAGTACGAGGCGTATGCCGCGCAGCAGGCCGCCGATCCGACGTTTGTGATCCCTGCGGGCAAGCCCGTTCAGGCGAACGACAGCGGCAGCGTGTTCAGCGATCTGATGATGCTCGGCCCCTGCACGCTCCACCAGTACGTCGAGCCGGAGCCGACGCCGGGCGAGGGCTATTACGACGAGAACGGCAACTGGGTTCCGGCCGGCGAGACCGACCCGACCGATCCGACCGATCCGGAGGGATCGGAGGAGGTGTCGCCGGAGCAGGGAACGGATTTCCTCAACTGGCTGCTCAACACCGCGGCGTAAAATTGAACGGAAAAAGGAAGGCTCACAACGAGCCTTCCTTTTTTGTACGCAGCATTTGGGCGGCGAGCAGCAGGAGCAATGGAAAGAGCACCATGCCCGCTACGCCGAAGGCGCGGGCGCCGAGGTACATCGCCATGAGCGAGGCGATGGGCGGCAGCCCCGCCTGCGCGGCGACGAGCTTCGGCTCGGTGATGCTGCGCACGGTGAGCGTGCAGAGGTAGAGGATGACGAGCGCGGCCCCGCGCGGCACCGAGCCGAGCAGCAGCTCGGCGAGTGCCCATGGAATAAGCACCGTTCCGGTGCCGAACACCGGCAGCGCGTCCACGAGCGTGATGAGAAAGGCGGCGAGCAGGGAATAGCGCTCGCCCAGCAGCCAGAAGCCGGCGAGGAGCTGGCAGAAGGTGAGGGAGCAGAGGATCGCCTGTGCGCGCAGCCAGCGCGTGAGCGAGTGCGTCACGCCGTCGCGCCAGAAGCGCAGCCGCTGCTGCGCGCGGGGGCTCAGGCGGCGTTTCGCCGCCGCGCAGAGCGTGGGATAGGAGGCGGCGAGGAAGAAGACGGCAAGCAGCGTTGTTGCGGCGAAGAGCACCAGCGCCGGCACGGCGGCGGCCATCGAGCCGAGCAGGGCGAGGGCGCGGGAGGCGAGACCGGCGAGCGCCGTGCTGCCGTAAGCCGCCCAGTCGGAGAGCTCGGCGGTCAGAAGCTCCCGCAGCCAGTCAGGACAGAGCGCGCCGTAGGCGCGCAGCCGATCGAGCAGTCCGCCGGTCAGCGCGGGCAGCGCGTCGAGCAGCGTCGGGAGCTGGGTGAGGAAGGCGGTCGCCTCGGTGAAAAGCGCCGAGAGCAGCAGCGAGAGGAGACCGCCGAGAAGAAAGAGCAGAAAGAGCGTCAGCAGCGCGGCGGAGAAGCCGCGCTTGAAATGAACGGTCCGCCGCAGAAAGAGAATGACCGGCTCCATCGCGCGGGCCGCGGCGAACGCGAGAAGAAAGGGCAGCAGCCACCAAAGCAAATAGCGGAGAAAGAGATAGAGCGCTGCGGCGAGCACGGCATAATAGGCGCCGGTGAGCAAAAACTCCTTTTTTTGTTCGCTCTGCAAAAAGACCGGCCTCCTTCCTGTCGAATGTTATAGGAAAAAGCTACTTGCTCTCTGTGGATCGTTATGGTATCATATCTCCATAAAAGGACAAATGCTCACGAGAGGAGAACAAGATATGGGAAAAAAGACGAAATTTTATCTGGTCGCTGCGGATGCGCTGCCGGAGATCTTTCTCAAGGTCGCCGAGGCCAAGCGGATGCTTCACGCGGGCGAGGTGAGCACGGCGGGCGAGGCCGCGCGGCAGGTCGGCATCAGCCGCAGCGCCTTTTATAAGTATCGCGACAGCGTGCAGCCCTTCAACGACATGAAGACCGGACGCATCATCACGTTCTATGCCCTGCTCAAGGATAACCCGGGTGTGCTGAGCAACGTTCTTTCTATTTTTGCCGGTTCGGGCGCAAATATACTCACCATCAACCAGAGCATCCCGACAAACGGCTGCGCCGCCGTGACCATCTCGGCGGAGACGAGCGATATGCGCGAATCGCTCGAGGAGCTCATCGCCAGCGCCGCAGAGACGGCGGGCGTGGTCAAGTTCGAGATCCTTGCGGGCTGAACCCGCAGGGAGGGTACGGCATACAATGAGTCAGCAGACTGCTTGCAGTTTGCCGACTCATTTTTTTGCTGGGAAGAGAAGGGGGCTGCTATGGGCCTTATCGTACAGAAATTCGGCGGCAGCAGCGTGCGTGACCGCGAGCGGCTGCTGCGCGCCATGAGGATCGTCCGGCGCACCTGGGAGCAGGGGGACGACGTGGTGGTCGTGCTCAGCGCGCAGGGCGACACGACCGACGCGCTGCTCGCGCGCGCCCGCGAGCTGACGGAAGAGCCGCCGCCGCGTGAGTTGGACGCTCTGCTCGCCACGGGGGAGACCGCGAGCGTGGCCCTCGGCGCGATCGCGCTTGCCTCGCTCGGTGTGCCGGCAGTCTCGCTCTCCGGCTGGCAGGTGCCGGTCGGGACGGACGGCACGCACGGCGGCGCGAACGTGAGAAGCGTGGGCGCGGAGCGCATCCGGAAGGAGCTGGCGCAGCGGCGCGTCGTGCTCGCGGCAGGCTTTCAGGGCGTTGACGCGGCGGGAGACGTCACCACGCTCGGGCGCGGCGGCAGCGACACGAGCGCCGTGGCGCTCGCGGCCTTTCTCGGCGCGGAGCGCTGTATCATTTATACGGACGTGGACGGCGTTTATACCACCGATCCGCGCGTGTGCCCGACGGCGCGGCGGCTCGCCGCCATCTCCTGCGACCAGATGCTCCGCCTCGCCGCGAACGGCGCGCAGGTGCTCCATGACCGTTCGGTCGCGCTGGCGGCAAGGCACGGCGTGACCGTCGAGGTGCGCTCGTGCGAGGAGGGGAGCGTCGGCACGCTCGTCGTGCCCCATGTGGAGGAGAGCGGGGAGGTCACGGGTGTCACGCGCTCGCGCTGCGGGGAGGTCACGCGCGTGACGGCCATCGGGCGCGCGCTGCCGTCGCTCGCGGCGATCCACGCGGCAGTCTCTGCGCTGGAGACGGCAGGCATCACGGTCCTCGGACTCGAGGATGGCGAGCAGCGCGTCACGCTGCTGGTGAAGCGGGACGACGAGGACGCGGCGCTCTGCGCCGTACACGACGCGCTTGTGCCGCGGTGAGGGAAAGCGGCGGTTTGCGCGGCGAAGGCCGCCGCAAACCGCTCTTTCCTGTGCCTGCCCCTGTTGACCGATGGCGAAAAAAACGGATTTTTCATCCACAGAAAAGAATCCGTTGCAATTTCGACGGGAATATGTTATCCTACGCTAAACCGGTCTGCGCTGCGCGAGCAGCCAATCTCAACAGGCCGGATGCTTAGGAGGTTATCTACTTGGACCCTGCTGACCCGTTATTGCCGAAAATTCTGGTACTGGTCATACTTATTCTCATCAACGCATTCTTTGCCGCGGCGGAGATCGCGGTCATCTCGCTTTCGGAAACGAAGCTGCGCAAGCAGGCGGAGGAGGGCGACAAGAAGGCGAAGAAGCTGCTTGTGCTCATGCAGGCGCCGGACAGCTTTCTTTCCGCCATTCAGATCGCCATCACACTCGCCGGCTTCCTGTCCTCGGCCTTCGCGGCGGACAGCTTTTCCGATCCGCTCGTGCATTGGCTGACGGTGGACAAGGGCTTCACGGCCATTCCCACCTCGACGCTCAACACGATCATGGTGGTGCTCATCACCATCGTGCTCTCGTACTTCAGCCTTGTGCTCGGCGAGCTGGTGCCCAAGCGCATCGCCATGAAAAAGACCGAAGCGGTCGCCCGCTTCACGGTCGGTGCGGTGACGAGCGTGGCGGCGGTGTTCCGCCCGGTCATCTGGCTGCTCTCCAAGTCCACGAACGGCGTATTGCGCCTGCTGCACATCGACCCCAAGGCCGATGAGGAGGACGTGAGCGAGGACGAGATCCGCATGATGGTGGACCTCGGCGAGGAGCGCGGCGCGATCGAGTCCAATGAGAAAGAGCTCATTGACAACATCTTTGAATTCAACAACACGACCGCCGAGGACGTGATGATCCACCGCACCGACATGGTGATGCTGTGGGTCGAGGACACGCGCGAGGAGATCCTCGCGACGATCCGCTCGTCCGGCCTGTCCCGCTTCCCGGTCTACGAGGAGAACGCGGACGACATCATCGGCATCCTCTCCACGCGCGAGTATCTGCTCAACGCGCAGGCGGAGGCGCCCAAGCCCATGCGTGAGCTGCTGCGCCCCGCGTATTTCGTGCCCGAGTCCGTGCGCACGGATGTGCTGTTCCGCGATATGCAGAGCAAGAAGGTACACATGTCCATCGTGGTGGACGAGTACGGCGGCACGAGCGGCCTGGTGACGATGGAGGATCTTCTCGAGGAGATCGTCGGCAACATCTACGACGAGTTCGACCCGCAGGAGGAAAAGGACATCGAAAAGGTGGGCGACAATCTCTGGCGTGTGGCAGGCTCGTGCGAGCTTGAGCGCGTCGCCGAGGCGACGGGCGTGCAGTTCCCCGAGGACGAGGAGTCCGACACGCTCGGCGGACTGGTGTTTGCCCAGCTCTCGTTCATTCCCGAGGATGGCAGCCAGTTCACGGTGGACGCCTGCGGCCTGCACATCGAGGTGCAGAGCTTCAACGAACGCCGCGTGGAATGGGCGCTGGTCTCACGGCTCCCGGAGGAGGAAACGCCTGAGGAACAGGAGAAATAAACAAAAAAGAAACAGCAGCTTGAAAAAGCTGCTGTTTTTTTGCGGAAAGCACTTGACTTGCGCGCTTGACTTTGATAAAATAAGGCGCTTATATGTGAGAGTATGCGCAAAGCGAACCCTCACCCATTGCCACAAGGATAGCACAGGAAACAAAAAAGCACAAGAGCAAATGCAGCATTTCTATCAACAAAGCCGTGCGTGTCGCACGGCACACCAATACATTCCCCGCCGGAGACAGACCGGCGGGAAAGGAAAGGCGTGAAGAGCAAAAATGGCCAAAGACAAGATGTACGGCAAGACCCTTCGCAAAAACTTCGCTCGACATGAGGAGATCATGGAGATGCCGAATCTTCTGGAGCTCCAGAAGAAGTCCTACCGGTGGTTCCTCGACGAGGGACTGCAGGAGGTGTTCACCGACGTCGCCTCGATCACCAACTACGCGGGCAATCTTGAGCTGAGCTTCATCGGCTACAAGATGGATGAGGCTCCCAAGTACGACGTGGAGGAGTGCAAGGCGCGCGACGCCACCTATGCCGCTCCGCTCAAGGTCAACGTGCGGCTGTACAACAACCAGACGCAGGAGATCAAGGAGCAGGAGATCTTCATGGGCGACTTCCCGCTCATGACCCAGTCCGGCACCTTCGTCATCAACGGCGCCGAGCGCGTGGTCGTCAGCCAGATCGTCCGCTCCCCGGGCGTGTACTACGGCAAGGAGATCGACCTCAAGACCGACCTGCCCCTGCTCACCAGCACCGTGATCCCCTACCGCGGCGCGTGGCTGGAGTATGAGACCGACACCAACGAGGTGTTCTGGGTCCGCATCGACAAGAACCGCAAGATCCCCATCACCGAGCTGATCCGCGCCATCGGCGGTCAGGCCGAGCAGTACGCCGACCTCAAGACCGACACGGGCATCCTCGACCTCTTCGGCGACGACGACCGCATCAAGGTCTCGCTGGAGAAGGACGCCTGCAAGACCTATGAGGAGGCCATGCTGGAGATCTACCGCAAGCTCCGTCCGGGCGAGCCGCCCACGGTCGAGGCCAGCGAGAGCCTGGTCAAGAACCTCTTCTTCGATCCGCGCCGCTATGATCTGTCCATGGTCGGCCGCTACAAGTTCAATAAGAAGCTCTCCCTGTGGACCCGCATCCACGGTCAGAAGCTCGCCTATCCCGTCGCCGACCCGCGCACGGGCGAGATCCTCTTCGACGCCGGCCATGTCATGACCAGCGACGAGGCCCGCGAGCTTGACGCCATCGGCGTCAACGACGTGACGCTCGACCTCGACGGCAAGACGCTGCGCGTCTTCTCGAACAACATGGTCGACCTCTCCCGCTTCGTGGACTTCGACCCCGTCGCCGAGTGCGGCATCAAGGAGCGCGTGTGCAAGAGCGTGCTCGAGGAGCTGCTGGCGAAGTACGAGGGCGAGGAGCTCAAGGAAGCCATCCGCGACAATGCCGACCGTCTCGCGCCCAAGCACATCCTTGCGGACGATATTCTCGCTTCCATCAACTACATGAACGCGCTGGCGCACGGCATCGTCACGAAGGACGATATCGACCATCTCGGCAACCGCCGCCTGCGCTGCGTGGGCGAGCTGCTGCAGAACCAGTTCCGCATCGGCTTTAGCCGCATGGAGCGCGTCATTCGCGAGCGCATGACGATCCAGGATCTTGACATCGTCACCCCGCAGAGTCTCATCAACATCCGCCCCGTCACCGCGGCGATCAAGGAGTTCTTCGGCTCTTCTCCGCTCTCTCAGTTCATGGATCAGACGAACCCGCTCGCGGAGCTGACGCACAAGCGCCGTCTCTCTGCTCTGGGTCCCGGCGGTCTTTCCCGCGAGCGCGCCAACATGGAAGTGCGAGACGTGCATTACAGCCACTACGGCCGTATGTGCCCGATCGAGACGCCGGAAGGTCCGAACATCGGCCTGATCAACTACCTGGCCACCTACGCCAAGATCAATGAATACGGCTTCATCGAAGCGCCGTACCGCAAGGTCGACAAGGCTACCGGCAAGGTCACCGACATCGTCGAGTACATGACCGCCGACGTCGAGGACGATTACTATGTCGCCCAGGCCGCCGAGCCGCTCACCGACCCGCTCGTGCTTGAGACGGCTGCCGGGGCCGATACGCAGATGATGAGCGCTGAGGAAACCGCCAACAAGAACTACGGCGAGGCTCAGCTCGTCAGCGTAAACAAGGATTCCGGCACCGAGTTTTTTGAGTCCGCCCGCTTAACGCGCAGCAAGGCGCGGGATGAGGCGCTGGACACCCTGAAAAAGTCCCTGAAGGACACCAAGCTGACCAGTGAGGAGAAGGAGCAGCTGACGACCCAGCTGAGTGACCGCATCAGCAATATCACGCTTGAAACCAAGCTGGAAACGCTCATCAAGTCGAAGGGCTTTACCGACTGCGTGGTGAATCTGGAGGGCAGCAAGGCCAATGTGACCGTCATGACCGAGAGCGATGCCCTGAATGCCGAGGAGGTCACCCGCATCCGCGACGCACTTTTGAGCCAGTGCAAGGGGCTGACTGCACAGGACATTACGATTGTAGAGGTAAAATAACTGAACATTCTGTTGCAAACCGTGCTGTTTTGTGGTACACTGATTTATATTAGTAGAACTATGGCCGCAAGGCCGTTTGCAACGGGAGGGTACACACTATGGATGTACACAATACCATCGGCGGC
>ERZ773194.3301-NODE-3301-length-13998-cov-3.462454_pt1 | contig 13998 bp, 11 predicted proteins | sample MGYA00511240_ERZ773194 | MGnify/ENA primary metagenome ERZ773194 (study PRJEB29015, sample SAMEA2737774) | human gut metagenome | biome: human gut; feature: human-associated habitat; material: faeces | place: China | collected 2012 ... | reverse complement strand
TGCAAGTATCGAGCGAAAAGTATCCAACCAACGCAATAAGGCTAAGTTACTCCAAGAACTTGCAGGTTTTACGAGCAGTCGACGCCTGACTCCTAAGGAGGTGGCGGCATGATTTTCAATCCGAATGTCATGGCCGCTGCGGGCGGCGGTGGCGCTGTGGTCGGGACGTATGTAGGCAATGCGCCAACAGACCAAGAGGGAATGTTCGAGCAGAGAATTGAGTGCAACTTCACTGTCGGCGCAGTAATTCTTGGCGGAATTAAGTCTACCGCTGGAGACACAACTTTTGATCATACAGAATTATTCACACCGGAAATGTCATCTCTTAGGTACATCAGTTTCGACGGAACCGGATTTATCGTGAAGGAAGAAAATTCATACGGCAATAGAAAATGGTATTATGCCGGGCTAAACTTTGATGGTGACAGATACTACTACATCGCAATCCCCAAAGCATAAAACCTTTACAACAAAGGAGGCCAACATGGCAGAATTTATCAAAGTCAACGGGCAGGAGTACCCTGCGACGCTGATCTACAACTACAAAGACCGCAACTGGGATATGCGCGAGACGCAGACACTCTACCTCACCATGACCCACGACGAGGCGGCAGCGCTGCTGCCCGACAACACACCGTGGAGCATCGTCCAGCGCGAGACGGTGGACAAGCTCGACAACGACGGCCAGCCCACGGGCGAGACCGAGGAGGTCGTTAACGAGTGGGACAACAGCGCCTACAGCCTGAGCGGCGCGATCACCGACCACCGCGACGGCACGGTGAGTATCAAGATGGGCAAGCCCACGGAAACGGAAAGCGCCAAAGCGACCGTCACCGCCCTTGCGGGTGAGCCGGTCACATATGCCCGCGCGGTGAAGCTGCGCCCCATTATCGAGCAGGCGGCGGTCAGCCTGAGCGACGGCGAGGCGGCAAGCGTGCCGGAACTCATCACGGCATGGGCATACCCCGTCAAGTACAACGAGGGCGACCGCAGAAGCTACGGCGGCAAGGTGCATAAGTGCCGTCAGGCGCATACCTCGCAAGCCGATTGGACGCCGGACAAGACCCCGGCCCTCTGGGCGGTCATCGACGCCGCCCACGCAGGCACGCAGGATGACCCCATCCCCGCAAGCCGCGGCATGGAGTACGAGTACGGCAAGTACTACCTCGACGGCGAGGACGGCAAGACGTACAAGTGCGAGCGTATCGGCGAGGCCGCGGGCGGGAAGATCGTCTTGCAGTATTTGCCACACGAGCTGCTGGGGCAGTATTTCACGGAGGTCTAATGTATGAAAATGCTGAAAGCGATTCGTGACGCGGACGCGCTGCGGCCTAACAAATTGAGTACGCCGCGCAAGGCGGAAATCCTCATGGTGCTTGAGCACCGAATTGCCGAGATGATGGGGGTGGAAGCCCCCACCCTCAAGGTGAGCGTGGAGGATGACACCGCGAGCGTCGGTGATATGGAATTGCTGCTTCCGGACGGGCACAACGAGTGTTACCACCTGTATTTGGCAGCGCAGCTCGACGCCTACAATCAGGACAGCGCGCTATATGCCAATGACCATGCCATTGCCAACGAGGCGGTGGCCAATGCTATGGCGTGGTGGCGGCGCGAAAACCGAAAAGAGAGCAAGGGCAACTGGAAGGTGTGATGACAAGTGCCGACGACATTTCAGCTGGTGGAGACGACCTTCCCGAACGGGGAAGGCAAAGACACACAGGAGCAGATCAACGGGGTCTATGACTACCTTTTCGTGCTTCTGGAACAGCTTCGGTATACGCTCTTCAATCTGGATGGGAGCAACATCAATCAGAATGCACTGAGCGAGTTTATCAAGAATATTTCCGAGCCGATCTACGCAAAAATCGCAGATACGGACGAGAATGTAAATGAAATTTCCATTACAGCGAAAGGATTAGATGCTCGACTTAGCGACGCCGAGGGGAACATCACGCAGCTTGACACGACGGCAAAGGGCTTGCAGGCAAGCGTTTCAAACATCGACGGCGCGATCACAAACATCAAGGCGGACGTGAATGGCATCCGCGCGACGGTGAGCACCAAGATCGACGCGACGCAGGCGCAGAGCATCTTTGACCAGAGCGCCGAGGGCTTCACGCTGGGCGTGACGAGCGGCGAGAACGGCACGATCTTCAAGCTCAACTACAACGGTGCACAGATTGCGAGCACGGGATCCATCGACCTCTACGTGGACGCGGTGAACATCTATGGCACGCTGACGGCGGGCGCGCTGCGCGGCGAGAGCGTGAGCCTGCTGGCCGGGAAGACCCCTGTTGGCAGCATGGATCTTGCCTACACGGGCACGGGACAGGTCGGTGTCGGCCTGACGGCAACCTACGGCGGCATGAGGATGACCGCGGCGGGAAACATCTACTTAAAATCCGACTTCGGGCCATTTGCATTGATCGGAAAAGACGATGTCAGCGACTACCCTGTCGTCTCACTCGGCGGCGGCTATCTGGTACTGAGCGGCAACTACATGTTTGGGGCTTCGCCACCGAGCTACGCGCCGTATGGCACGGTGTTCTTCGAGGAGGCGTGACACATGGCGCGATTTTACTGCACGCTTTCGCCGGTCGATGGAGACGGTACAAAGCTCGAAGTCTATGCCAAATTTACGGGAGGCGCAGATGATTACAGCTATCAGCGCTCTATTGATGTGCGAATTACCGGCGTGGGAACGTTTGAGTTTGATTCCGCCGAGACGGGCGGCGGCACGAGCACATTTTCTGGCTATATCACGGGACTTTCTCCAGGCACAGAATATGAGTGGGTCTGCAATCTTTACTACTGGAATGGCGATTGGACAGTATCAGATTACAGCGACGAGGGCACAGCCACGACATATAGCGGCGGAAGCGGTGGCGGAAACGTCTATATCAATACTGGAACGGCATCGCGTCCAAACTGGGTGAGACATCGAGCGATTATCAACACCGGAACGGCGTCGCGTCCAAATTGGGTGGAATTCACGCCGGTCATCAATTACGGGACTTATCAGAATCCTGATTGGAGGTAAAGAACATGAATGAAAAGATCAAGCAGGAAGCGGCGCACGCGATGCGCCTGATCGGCATTTTGAACGTCAACGGCGATGCCGTCGATGTGGTGGCAGCGGTGCGCCAGTCGCTTCGCAATATCGCAATGATCTGCGACGGCACGGAAGCACCGGAGAAGAAAGAAAGCGAGGGCCCAGATGAGACTGCCTGAGATCACGGCATATACGAACCGGCGCGTGCAGCAAGAGAAATTCGGCGGCATCAACCACACATTTGGCGCGGCGGGCGGCGAGCTCTACGACATGAAAAACCTGTCGGCGCGATACTTCCCGCTTCTTGCCCCCCGTGCGCGGCGCTATACCGTCCGCAAGGGTATGGGCAAGGCGAACGGCATTTTCAGCGCAGGCAAGCTCTACGAGGTATACGGGACGAAGCTCTACATCAACGGCGAAGAGAAGACGACGGTCGTAGACAGCGAAAAGACTTTCTGTGCACTGGGAGAGCGCGTGCTCATCTTCCCCGACAAGATCGTGTGCGAAAAGGACGGCACGATCAAGACGATGGAGGCGATATACGCCGCGGCGGGGCTGAAATTCGGGAATGGCACGTATGCCGACGAAAAGGCGGCGGCAAACAGCATCACGACGACCGGCGCGGCGTTCCCATTCGACGTAGGCGATGCAGTGACAATCTCTGGCTGCACAAAGGAGCCCTACAACAACCGCACGCCCATCATTCGAGAGATTAGCGAAGACAAAAAGACGCTTCGCTTTTATGAAAACACCTTCCGCCTGCCCGATGGGCAGGAAAGCATCACGGAGCCCGGAACAGTCACGCTCGAGCGTAGCGTTCCCGATATGGACTTCGTCTGCACGAACGAAAACCGCGTGTGGGGCTGCAAGGGCGACAGCATCTTTGCTTCAAAGCTCGGCGATCCGTACAACTGGAATGTGTTTGACGGACTATCCACGGATGCGTTCAGCGTGGAGAGCGGCACGGCGGGGGCGTTCACGGCGTGCGTGAGCTACCTTGGCTACCCGTGCTTTTTCAAAGAAGACAAAATATTCAAGATGTACGGCACGATTCCGACAAACTTTCAGCTCATGTCAAGTGCTGTTCTCGGCGTAATGAAGGGCAGCCACAAGAGCCTCGCCGTGGCGGGTGAAACGCTCTATTACCTCTCGAAGGTCGGCATCATGGCGTACAGCGGCGGCATGCCGCGCTGCATCTCCCGCACGCTGGGCGACGATGTGCGCCTCTCTGACGCGGTGGGAGGAAGCGACGGCCTCAACTACTACGTGAGCCTGAAAGAGGATGGCAAGGCGGCGCTGTACTGCTACAGCAGCGAGAACGGCGTGTGGCATAAGGAAGATGCGCTTGCCGTGGTGCAAATGGCCTATTCGGGCGGTATCATGGCCTTAGTAGACGGTGGGTGCGTGCTGCTGGGGAATCCGGCAGATATCCCGACCGGCGCAACACGTGAGGGAGCCGTCAGCAGCGAGGCGGAGTTTGCCGACTATGACGGCGGCTCGTTTGACGCGAAGCACGTGCAGCGCGTGCGGGCGCGGCTGGAATGCGAAAAGGACGCAACGGTCGTGTTCCTTGTCAAGTTCGACGGCGGCGCGTGGGAAGAGGTCGACCGCTGCGGGGCGCAGGAGAAAGACGTTTTCACGCTCAACTGTCCGATCCGCCGCTGCGACCACTTTAGATTAAAAATCAAAGCCACAGGAGAATACCGGCTCTATGCGCTCGAGTACGAATACGTGACGGGCGGCAGAAAGTGAGGGGACAATGGCAGATAATTTCAAACACAAGAATACAGACCTGACGCTCATCAACGATTCGGGCGACCTTGATCTCATCCGGCAGTATACCGAGGCCTACAACAAGGCATATGCCGAGGGAGACAAGGCGGGCCAGCAGGCGGCGCACGACGCGGCGGAGAAAATTCGCGCGAAGTACGACTATTCCGGCGGCGTGGACGGCAGCAAGTACATCAAACTCGGCACGGGCGCGAGCCCTGCAAAGGCTGACACGAGCTGGCTCGATAAGCTGGGCGACAGCAACTACAACTACGATCAGAGCGGACAGATCAGCGCAAAGCTCGACGCGCTGCTGAACCGCACGCCGTTTTCCTACGACGCGGCGAGCGACCCGCTCTATCAGCAGTATCGCAAGCAGTACACACGCGAGGCAGACCGCAGCGCGGAGGACGTGCTTGGCAAGGCGGCAGTGATGACGGGCGGGATGCCGTCCACGGCGGCGGTGGCAGCGAGCCAGCAGGCGAGCGACTACCAGATGAGCCAGATGACAGACAAGATTCCCGAATTACAGCAGCTTGCCTATAGCATGTATCAGGATAAATTGAGCGGCGACCGCGCCGACCTGAATACGCTGATCGGCCTTGAGGACAACAACTACAACCGCTGGCTGGCTGACCGCAATTACCTCTATCAGCTCGCACGCGATCAGGTGGGCGACCAGCAGACGGCGGATGCGCTGGCATATCAGAAGCAGCAGGACAAGCTCAACTATAACTACCAGAAGGAACGCGACGCCATCGAGGACGCACGCTATAATGCGGAATGGCAGTATAAATTGCAGCAGGCCGCGCAGGCAGCGGCGGGGAAGGCAAGCGGCGGTGGCTCTCGCCGTACTTCCGGTGGCGGGACACGTAGCGGAGCTACCGGCGGCGCGATGGACTACGAAGGCCTGTTTGCTGCAGCACAGGCGAGCGGGAACCCCAAGAGCTGGCTTGCGCAGAAGGCTAACTACCAGAAGTACGGCTTTACATCTTCGAGCGGGCTTTATTCCGACTATGAAAACTGGCTGGAAGGGCAGGACGGTGGAAATGACGGGGGAGGGCTCAGCAGTAGCGCTTCGAGAATATTATCGAGCTTAGAGAAGATGAAGACGCAGACCGGTAGCAATACAGGCATTGCAAACACGATTGCGGTGTATGCAGATCAAGGCAAGTTGACGGATGCGGAGGCGCGATATCTGTTCAGTCACTTTGGCTATGACCCGGACGAATGGCTTGAATAAGCGGAGGTAAATTATGCCGATCAAAAAGGAAAAGCTGGATTCTATCAAGGGATATCGTGAGTATCAGAAAAAAAGTGGGGCGGCTGCTGTGGTCAGCAGCCCCGCTCCCTCTTCCTACGCACCCGCGCAAAAGCCTGCGAGAGTAAAGCAAGACAAGCGGGAGCAGATTTACACTTATTATCGATCTGTTTCTACGCCAAAAATGACAGCACAGGAGAAGAAGGCAACGTCTCCGATGTTCCGCCAGCAGCCGACCATGCAGCAGAACGTCGTTACACCAAAAAATCAAAGCGCGCTTGCGCAGAATCTTGCGCAGGGGGCCTTACAGAAGAAGGACGCGAAGAACTACCAGAGCAAAGAAGCGTTCGAACAGCACGTGCAGGAGGTAAAAGCCCCCACGGTCGCGCAGCGCGTCGGCAACACCGTCAAGGGCGCGGCGAAAACCTATGGCGCGGGGCTCGTCAACCTTGCCGGTATGGCGCAAACCGGCAGCGAATTGCAGCGACGCGAGGAAGCGAACACCGAAATTGCGCTGTGGGATCAGGACATCAAGGCACAGCGCGCCGTGCTGGCAGACCCGAGCAGCACCGAAAGCGAGCGCGACACTGCGCGCAATGTCATTGCGTCGTTGGAAGCGCGGAAAGCCGCATATCTGAAAGCCTACGGTGAGGGCGGAGAGGTCGAACGGACGGCGCGGGGCATCTACTCTACTGCCGACAAGCTGTCCGACAGCGGTACAAGAGACATTGAGCGCGCCAAGAAGAACCTCGGCGCGGCGGGCCGTCTTGCGGTCGACGTCGGCGTTGCAGGCGCGCAGATGGGCGCAGACGCGGCACTGGGCCTGCTGACAGGAGGCAGTGCGCTTCCGGCGATGTTTGTACGCAGCACGGGCGGCGGCGCGCAGGAAGCCCGCCGCGCAGGCGCGACGCATGAGCAGCAGGTCAATTACGGCTTTGCCAGCGGTGCACTCAGCGTGGCAACCGAGAAGATCGGCAACGCGGCAGCGCCGTTCAAGAAAATGTTTGGCAAGGGCTTCCTTGATGACGTCATCGAAAGAGCGACGCAGAATCTGACCCGCAGCGCGGCGGGAAAGATCGCGCTGTCGTTTCTGGAAGAGGGCGGCGAGGAAGTGCTCGAGGACCTGATCCAGCCCGCCTTGCAGACGATCTACAACGGCAAAACGATGGGAGGCAGCTACAGCGAGCTGGAAGCGGCGGAGGTGCTGAATGACTTTCTTGTCGGCGGTATCCTCGGCGGACTTGGCGGCGGCGTGGAAGTGGCAGCGAACCGCTTCGCGCGCTTCGATAATTCCCTCGGCGAGAGCGGGCGCAAGGCGATCCGCGGCTCGTATCAGGAGGGCAAGGACACAGCAGAGCACGTGAAGGACTTTATCCCTGCCTACAATGCGGGCGTGGAGGGAAAGGCGAACCCGAACCCGACGAATGAGACGGCCTATGCAGGCTATATTGCCGGACAGAACGACGCGAAGAAAGCGGCAGGAACGGGCGAGCACATTGACAGCCGCACAAAGGAAAACGTATCGGGCAGAAACGTGAACGCTTTCCAGTTCGACCACCCAGAGCTGCACAGTTATTACAGCGCGGTAGCAGAGCAGATCGCCGGTATCGCTGATATAAGCCTTTCGCGCGGACAGCAGAAGGGCGCGCGGCAGCGGACAGCAAACGGATACCAGCGAAGCAATCAGATATTCGAGACACCCGCCATGCGCAAGGCGATGGACGAGGGCCTGACGCGCACGCAAATCATTGATGCAGCGCAGCGCATCATCAACGATAATGGACAGGAGAACGTCAAAGCGGCAAAAACACTCGAGATCGTGCTTGACGACATGCTGACGAATGGGTACACTGCTGTTGATGGAACGGCGGTTGCCCCAAACACGGATTATATTGCAGCAAAGCAGCAAATCGCAGGCGCAGAGGTGCAAGCGACCGGCTTTGACAAGTATGTAACTGACAACCGCCTTGCCCTCGAGACAGGAGAGGTGACAATGGACGAGCTGCGCGCAGAATACGCGCAGCAGGAAGGAGCCGAACATGGAGAAGCAGTACATTTACGCGACGGCAGCGAACGGGATAACGGTGCGAATCCCCGCGGAGAAGTACGAGGCGTGGAAGAAGGCACAGGACGAGATCAGAGCCGGAAGAAAGGGCGACACTTCGCAGACAGCGAAGCAGCTTCGCTCGATTATGGAGAAAAAGTAAGCACTGCGAGCTTCGGCATCGGCAGAGGCGCATTCAATGACAGCGTCTATCTTGTGAAGAACGAGACGGCGGAAATGCGCAAGGCGAAGGACCTCGCCAAAGAGCGCGGTCTGCGCGTGACGTTCTTTGCCGGGAATAATCTGACGTTCCGCAGCAAGAACGGGAAAACGTTCCAGGCGCGCGGCTACGTTTCGGGCGACCGCGTATTTATCCGTGCGGATCATCCGGAATTTACGTCGTACCAAATCATGCGGCATGAGGCCGGACATGATATGATCGCAAAGGGCGAAGTCGATTTGAATGAGGTACGCACGCGCATCGAAACGACCTTTACCGGCGGCGAAGTTAACTCCCTCTGTGCGGCATATGCAGACGCTTATGCAGGCACCGAAATGACGGCGCAGGAGATTTGGGAAGAGGTGGTTTGCGACAGCCTCGGCGATATGAACATTTTCGCCGACAGCGAGATCAGCGATGCGGCAGCATTCCTTCTTGCGCATATCAAGGTGGAGAGTGAAACCGTTGCGCAGGAAAGCACGCGCGCACCGCCAAGCGGAACGGGCCCGGTACGCGAAAAATTCAGCTATGCAGGCGAGAAAGCGAAGAATGCAGACAAAGCAGCGCTTAATACGGCGAAAGAGATGGAGAAAAACGGGACTGATGCTGAGACCATCCGGCAGAAAACGGGCTGGTTCCGCGGCGCGGACGGCAAGTGGAGATGGGAGATCGACGATAGCGGCATGAAGCTGCGCTTTGAATCTGGGTTATATGACTACAATACGGAGCTGCGGGAGAAAACCCATGCATGGGTTAGGCTGACCAACCGTGAGCTGACGGACGAACAGAGGAGAGACCTTGCGGACTACCAGAGAAGCACAGAGCGCGGCGAGGCCGACGAGGCGCTATACGAGAAGCTGACCGGAGAGTTTGGCGGCGATTTTGAGAAATGGGCGCTAACATTGGAAACAATGAAAGAGGCTGCAAAGTCCATCCCCAACTACACTACGCTGGGCGAGCTGGTGGACGCACCGGCGCTGTTCGCCACCTATCCGGACATGAAAGATATGGATGTAACGTTCCAGACGCTTGAGCGCGGGCAGAACGGCGGGTTCGACAGCATTGAACTGAGCCGCGACCTGAAAAACAGACCGGAGGCACTGTTGAATTCCCTCACTCATGAGGTACAGCACGCCGTTCAGCAAAGAGAGGGCTTCACACCCGGGGCAAATCTGAAATACTGGAACAGAAAGCTCGAAGAGGGATATGACGGCAGGGACGCCGAAACCAGACGCGAAGGCGCGCGGCTGCGCGAGCAGTATGAGCAGATGAAAGCGGACGACCCCGAGTTTATGCGCAGCATGGAAGAACTGAACGCCATGGCGCCAACGGTGCCGCGCGGGAAAGTCGACATGGACACATGGGAGCAGGTCGAGCCGGATCCGCCGGAATGGGTGCGCTTCGACGAAAGGCGCGACCAACTGGAAGAAAAATACGGCGACCGCGTGTGGGATTATTTCAGCCTGCGCGACAGCATCGACAGAAACGCGAGGGACAGCAGACTGCCGGGAGACCTCTACCGCGACACGGCGGGCGAGATCGAGGCGCGGGACGCTGCGGCGCGGCGCGGCCTGACGGCGGAAGAACGTAGGAACCGCAAGCCGGACACCGGCGACGAGAACACGGTGTTTTCGGACAGCGGGGAGAGCTATGAGCTTGCCGGAAAGAACAAGGACGGAATCGAGGTCTATGAGACCGGCGAGGACATTAAGAAGATGTCCTACAAGGAGCGCATGGAATCCTTTATGGACATCATGCGCAACGAGTACTCGGGGCGCACGGCCAAATTCAGCGACGGCAACAACACCTATTATGCGAAGTTTGACGAAGCAGACCTTCGCAAGAACGTATACGGCGATAAAAAATCCTCTCAAAAGGGCTGGAAGGCGAAAATCAATACCGGCGCGGATGGCAGCATCTTTGAGCTTGTAGAAAACGCGACCTACAACGGAGATAAAGCCGAGCAGGGGAAGAAAACGCAGGCACATCAAAATCTGACCGGCTGGGAGTATTTCGTCAAGACCGTGCAGATCGATGGACAGGTGTATGACCTGCTGGCAAATGTAAGAAAAAAGCCGGACGGAGAATTTGTCTACTCCATCCAGCTTAATGAAAATAAAAATAAAGCATCGGCACCGCCCCTTCAGTACCGAAATGGTACAGCTAAAGCGAATAATCGCCCTGTTGGGGTGTCCACCAATGCTTCGAATGGTAGTGTACCTCAAAATGGCGGGAATGTCAACGGCGTGAATGATGCGCAATTCTCTCTCGAGATTCCTGAGGCAAACTACGAAGCGTTGAAAGAGAAGTACGGATATATCCCGGCGGGCGAGCGTGCATACCGCGAAGTGCAGGTACCGAAGAAGACGGCGGATGACAAATACGTCAGCCGCACGATCCGCACGGTGCTGGAAGCAAAGGCCACGCCGGACGCAATGGTGCCGACGCTGGAACGAATGGTGGCAAAAGGAGATTTCTCCTACGACCGCTATACGGACAAGCAGGCCATTAGTGACGCAGAAAGCCGCATCAAAACCGAAGGCTGGCAAAAGACCTTGAATAAATGGAAAAATTCCACCAAAGAGGGAATCAGCAAGGAGAATACGGCGATTGGCTGGGCGCTCTACAACAATGCAGCAAACAGCGGTGATGTGGAGACAGCTATCGATGTGCTCGACACCATCGTAAAGCGCCAGAGAAATGCGGCACAGGCGTTGCAGGCAACGAGGCTGCTCAAGCAGCAGGACCCCAGTACGCAGCTTTATGCGGCGCAGCGCAGCGTGGAAAACTTGACAGAAGATCTCAAAAAGCAGTACGGGGAAAAGGCCCCTGATCTGAAGATTGACCGGGACCTCGCTGAGAAGTTCCTGAACGCAAAGGATGACGATGTGCGCACCGAGGCGATGAAGGAAATCTATCGCGATATCGGCAGACAGATGCCGAGCCGCTTCATTGACAAATGGAACGCTTGGCGCTACTTTTCGATGCTTGGCAATCCACGCACGCATGTGCGCAACATCGTTGGCAACGTAGGATTTGTTCCTGCTGTTACGGTAAAGAACGTCATCGGCGCAGGCATTGAGAGCGCTGCGAATGCTGTGAGCGGCGGCAAAGTCGGACGCACGAAGGCTATCCTGACGACGAAGGACGCAGGGCTTATCAAGGCGGCGTGGAGTGACTATGCCAACATTCGCGAGCAGGCTCTCGGCAGCGGCAAGTACAATGATAATGTCAATGTGCGACAGGAAATCGAGGAAGGGCGCACGATCTTCAAACCGAAGCTGCTGGAAGCGATGCGCAAATTCAACAGCACGGCGCTGGATGCGGAAGACGCATGGTTCTCCAAGCCGCATTACGCGGCGGCGCTGGCGCAATTCTGCAAAGCAAATGGCATTACCGCGGAGCAGGTCGCTGGCGGGAAAGGCATTGAAGCGGCACGCGAATACGCGATCAGAGAGGCGCAGAAAGCAACCTATCGAGACACCAATGCGTTTTCACAGATGATCTCCGATCTCGGCAGATACCGCGGGGATAACAAGATGAAACGCCTCGGAAGCACCCTCGCCGAAGGAATCCTGCCGTTCCGCAAGACACCAGCCAACATTCTGGTGCGCGGCGTGGAATACAGCCCTATTGGTTTCCTCAAAAGCATAAGCTATGACCTTGTGCAGGTGCAGAAGGGGAATATGCAGGCGACCGAAATGATTGACCGGGCCGCCGCCGGACTGACCGGCACGGGGCTGATGATGCTCGGCCTTTATATGGCGAAAGAGGGCATTCTTCGCGGCAGCGGCGGTGATGACGAGAAGAAGAAAAAGTTCGACGAGCTGCAAGGACATCAGGAATACGCACTGGAGCTGCCAAATGGCACGAGTATTACGCTGGATTGGCTTGCGCCGGAAGCGCTTCCGTTTTTCGTCGGGGCAAACCTTTACGAGCAGATGCAGGCGAACAACGGGTATCTCACTATGAGTGATATGCTTCAGGCAGCAAGCAACGTGACGGACCCGCTTCTTTCCATGAGTTGTCTGCAAAGCCTGAACGACGTTTTTGACGCGGTGGGGTATGCGTCCTCCGGGGACACAAACGCACTAACCAGTGCGGTAGCAAGCGCGGCGACGAGTTATTTGACGCAGGGTATCCCGACGGTCTTCGGGCAGGCGGAGCGCACGGGCGAAAGCGAGCGCATGACGACCTATACGGATAAGAACAAATTCCTGACGCCGGATATGCAATATGCGCTCGGCAAGGCCAGCGCGCGTATTCCGGGCGTTGACTACGGGCAGATTCCCTTTATCGACGCATGGGGGCGCACGGAAAACTCCGGAGGCGTGGTCGCGCGGGCATTTAACAATTTTGCGAATCCCGCGTATACCTCGAAGGTAAGCGGCAGCAAAATGGAAGATGAATTGAGCCGCCTGTATGAGGCGACCGGTGAGGCCAAAGTCCTGCCGCAGCGCGCACCGAAATCTTTTACCGTGAATAAGGAAAACAAACAGTTGACCGGAGAGGAATACGTCAAGTACGCCACAAAGCGCGGGCAGACTTCCTATAAGATCGTCAGCGAGCTCACGGGACTTGCGAGCTATAAGTCCATGAGCGACGGCGATAAGGCAGATGCCGTTGCGAAAGCCTACGAATATGCCAACATCGTTGGGAAAATGAGCGTGAGCAATTACCAAACGGACGGGTGGGCAGCAAAGGCCATAGATACCGTCAAAAAAACGGGCGTTTCAGAAGCCCAGTATATTGCGCTTTATCTGGCAAAAGGCGGGATCGAAAGCCTGAAGGACAAAAACGGTGACACCATCAGCAACAGTGAAGGCTTGCAGATCATGGAGCTTGTTTATCAGCAGAAGGGGCTTTCCGATAAACAGCGCGCGGCCCTATTTGAGGACTTCGGCGTCGGGAAGAGCATTCGCCATTGGAACCGCGCACGGGTGGACGAGCAGCTTGCAATCATGCGGAAGAAAGCGGCGTAAAGAAAAAGAACCTGTCGGTGGTCCGACAGGTTCTTTTGCCCCGTGGTGAATTTGCAGAGGCGGCATGATACGCTCAATGAAGAACACCATAAAAATAAGGGGGCGTGAAAAATGGACAATGCAAAGCACTACGATGACGCGGCGATCGCGTTGATCGAAAGCCGATGCAAGAGCAATACGCATCGAATCAACGAGTTGCAGGAGCACCAAACGGCGCTTGACAGGCTGGCAACGTCGGTCGAAGTGCTGGCGACCAAGCAGGAAACCGTCGAGGGAGACGTCAAAGAGATCAAAGAGGACGTAAAGGCCATCACGGGCAAGGCGGGGAAACGCTGGGACAGTCTGGTCGACAAGGCTCTCGCGGCGCTGGCGGGCGCGTTTATCGCATGGCTGCTGAGTGGGGCGGTCGGATGAAGCGCCTTATCAAAAAGGCATCGAAATTGCGAACGAGGAACATCATTTTGATTATCGTTGGCATTTTCATCGCCACTTTTGTGATCTACACGGTCATCTTTTACAGCATCAAGGGGTGGCAGTGGGACAACCTCTTCCCGTACCTACTGGGTACGGGAGGCATCATCGAAGCCTTTACTGGGCTTCTGACACTGGTAGAAATTATCGTTGGACGGAAACGAAAGGAGAAGAACAATGACATTTGATATGACT
>ERZ773194.3299-NODE-3299-length-14003-cov-4.132134_pt1 | contig 14003 bp, 12 predicted proteins | sample MGYA00511240_ERZ773194 | MGnify/ENA primary metagenome ERZ773194 (study PRJEB29015, sample SAMEA2737774) | human gut metagenome | biome: human gut; feature: human-associated habitat; material: faeces | place: China | collected 2012 ... | reverse complement strand
AAACCGGAACGGATCATCCTTTCACCGGGACCTGGAAGACCGGAGGACGCAGGGGTGATCGTGGATGTGGCAAAAACGTTGGGAAAAGAGATACCGGTTCTTGGTGTCTGCCTGGGCCATCAGGCCATCTGCGAGGCATACGGGGCCAGGGTGGGATACGCCTCCAGGCTGATGCACGGGAAGACCTCCGAGGCGGAGCTCGGGGATTCCGAGATATTCAAGGGTCTCGGCTTCAGGACCACCGTGGGAAGGTACCACTCACTGGCGGTAGACAGGACCACCCTTCCTGCAGATCTGAGGATTACATCCGTCGCGGACGACGGAGAGGTTATGTCCGTTGAGGATGCCGGACGCAAGGTGTTCGGACTCCAGTTCCACCCCGAGTCCATCCTGACCCCGGAGGGTCCCAGGATCGTATCCAATTTCATGAAGGTGAGGATTTGACGGCCATATCGGACGCCACGGTCAAGCTCCTGTCCGGGAGCGACCTCGAATACAGCGAGGCCAGGGAGGTCATGGATTCGATAATGAGCGGAGGTTGCTCCCCCGTCTCCATCGCATCCTACCTCACCGCGCTCGAATCCAAGGGCGAGACCGTCGACGAGATCGTCGCCAGCGCCTTCGAGATGAGGGCCCATGCCCTGAGGCTCCCCGGGGATCACACCGATGCGCTCGAGATCGTCGGCACCGGAGGCGACAAAACCGGTTCGTTCAACATCTCCACGACATCGGCGTTCGTCATTGCGGGATGCGGCGTGGAGGTCGCCAAGCACGGCAACCGCGCCATGAGCAGCCGTTCCGGCGCAGCTGATGTGCTGGAGGCTCTCGGAGCCCGTCTCGACATCGAGCCTGATGACTCCGCCCGCATCCTGAAGGAATGCGGGTTCGCGTTCATGTTCGCGCAGAAGTATCACCCCGCCATGAAGTACGTGGCCCCCGTGAGGAGAGAGCTCGGCTTCAGGACGGTGTTCAACATCCTCGGTCCTCTGACCAATCCCGCCTTCGCGGGCAACCAGTTCACCGGGGTGTTCTCCGGATCCCTGGTCCCCCGTATCGCGGAGGTGCTCGACCTCATCGGCGTCCGCAACGCCATGGTCGTCTACGGAACGGACGGGATGGACGAGATGTCTGTCTCCGCCGAGACCGAATGCTGCGAGCTCCGCAGCGGGACCAGGGACACGTACTCGGTCGCACCGGAGGACTTCGGTATAAAGAGGAGCCCCCACGACGCCATCCTGGGCGGAGGCCCGGAGGAGAACGCCTCCATCACGAGGTCCGTGCTCTCCGGCGCCAAGGGCGCGAGGAGGGACATCGTCCTTCTGAACTCCGCCGCCGGTCTGTACACATGCAGGAAGGCATCCTCCATCGCCGAAGGCATCGAGATGGCTGCGAATTCAATCGATTCGGGCGAGGCCATGAGGCGTCTCGACCAGTTCGTGAAGCTCACGGGCGAGGCCCATGTCGATACTTGACGATATCGTGGAGGACACCCGCCGCAGGGTGGCGTTCGAGAGGACGGTCCGTCCGTTCCCCGATGTGATCGACGGCAGCAGGATCCGCCCCCGCAGGACAGGATTCCCGTTCTCCAGGAACCTGGAGGCCGAGGGGATGTCGTTCATCTGCGAGGTCAAGCGCGCATCCCCGTCCAAGGGGATGATCGCTCAGGACTTCCTGTATCTGGAGATTGCAAAGGAGTACGAGTCCGCAGGGGCATCGGCGATATCGGTGCTCACGGAACCCCATTTCTTCAAGGGCAGGGACGAGTACCTGGAGGAGATCGCCGATACAGTCTCCGTCCCCGTGCTCAGGAAGGACTTCGTCATCGACGAGTATCAGATCTACCGCGCGAAGGAGATGGGCGCATCCGCTGTGCTCCTAATCGCAGCCGTCCTGGACGACAGGCATCTGGAATGCTACAGGTCCCTGGCGGAGTCCCTGGGCATGGGCGCCCTGGTCGAAGCCCACACGAAGGACGAGGTGGAGAGGGCCGTCTCCTCCGGAGCGGGCATCATCGGGGTCAACAACAGAGATCTCTCGACGTTCGAGGTGGATATCGGGAACAGCCTCCGCCTCAGGGATTCGATCCCGGATTCCGTCGTAGCCGTCTCCGAGAGCGGGATCTCCACCCGCGAGGATATACGCAGGCTGTCCGATGCCGGATACGACGCGGTCCTCGTCGGGGAGGCCTTCATGCGCTCGCCCGACAGGAAGGCGATGATGGAGTCGTTGAAGGCATGATTGTGAAGATCTGCGGTCTGACGTCGGTCACTGATGCGATATACGCCAACATGGCCGGTCCCGACTGGGCCGGTCTGGTGTTCCATGAGAAATCGAGGAGATGCGTCTCCGCGGATGATGCAGCAGCGATACGCGACATGCTCGGCAAGGGGATACGCACCGTCGGGGTCACCGTGGACAGGGATGTCGGATTCATCCGCGACCTCGTCTCCAGGGGGATCATCGATATGGTCCAGGTGCATGCCAATCCAGACGAGTCCTACTTCCGCAGCATCGCCGACCTGGGCGTGCCGACGATACGTGCTTACGTGATCGGATCGAAGGAGGATGTGGAGGAAGCATCGTCATGCGAGGCCGACTATGTCATGCTGGATGCCGGATCGGGATCCGGAAGGACCTTCGACTGGTCCCTCCTGCAGGACGTCGATTTCCCTTACATCCTATCAGGGGGATTGGATCCGACCAACGTCCTGGAAGCCGTCAGGACGCTCCATCCGTTCGGAGTAGATGTCTCATCGGGCGTCGAGACCGGAGGGGCGAAGGATCCCGCGAAGATGACTGCATTCGTCTATGCCGCCAGAGGGGACTTCGAACCCCTGCTCGAACATCATTGATGACAGATCCCGGGTCGAGATAAGGCCCGTCATCGAACGGTATCGCATCCAGAATCGCGATGCCTTCTAGAATTATGAAAAATAGGTGACGGCCGGGACGCCCCGGCCGGAAAGTTTCATTTGCGGTCCAGCTCGGCCCTCACGGATCTGACGAATTCCTCCACATGGGGAACGGAGTCCCTGCCGTACTGGGCGACGATCTTCATGATGGCGGAGCCCATGATGGCGCCGTCCGCGATGTCAGTCATCCTCCTCGCCTGCTCCGGAGTGGATATACCGAATCCGATGGCGCAGGGGATGTTCGTCGCCCTTCTGACGGAACCGACCATCTCGTCGATGCCGGAGCTGAAGTGCGTCCTGGTCCCCGTCACTCCGAGAGAGGATACGACGTACACGAATCCCTCCGCATCCCCTGCGATCATCGCTATGCGGTCCGAGGATGTGGGGGCGATCATGGAGACCAGCTTCACCCCGTGCTTCGTGCAGTAGCACTGTATGTCGCCCTTCTCCTCGTAGGGGAGGTCGGGAACGATGATGGCGCAGATCCCGGCGTCCTCGCATCTCTGGAGGAACCTGTCGCAGCCGTAGACGAACACCGGGTTGAAGTAGGTCATCACCAGCAGAGGGATGTCCAGATCCCTCCTGATGCGCATGGCCATGTCGAAGATGTCGTCGGTGGTGACCCCGGTGGAGAGGGCACGCACATCGGCGTTCTGGATGACGGGACCCTCGGCTATCGGATCCGAGAACGGTATCCCGAGCTCGATCAGATCGGCACCTGCGGCGGCCATCGCGCGGACGAGCCTCTCCGTCGTCTCGATGTCGGGATCCCCGCAGGTCACGAACGGTATGTACGCCCTGTGGGAGAACACTTTCTTCAGAACCCCGTCGGCATCAATCATGGATGTCCCTCCCCCTGTATCTGGCGATGGCGGCGACGTCCTTGTCACCGCGTCCGGAGAGGTTCACGACCACCAGGTCGTCCTTGCTCAGAGTGGGTGCGATCTCCCTCGCGTACGCGACGGCATGGGAGCTCTCGATGGCGGGGATGATCCCCTCGGTCCTCGAGAGGTACTCGAAGGCGGAGACGGCCTGGTCGTCGGTTATTGCGACGTACTGGGCGCGGTCCAGGGATTTGAGGTAGGCATGCTCGGGTCCGATCCCGGGGTAGTCGAGTCCGGCGGAGATGGAGTACACCGGAGCGATTTGCCCGTATTTGTTCTGGCAGAACAGGGACTTCATCCCGTGGAACACCCCGACGGTGCCCTTGCTCATGGTGGCCGCGTGCTGATCCGTGTCGATGCCCTTGCCGGCCGCTTCGCATCCGATCATCCTCACGTCCTTGTCGTCGATGAACGGGTGGAACAGGCCGATGGCGTTGCTCCCTCCGCCCACGCAGGCCAGGAGGTAGTCGGGGATGCGCCCCTCCTTCTCGGTCATCTGCTGCCTCACCTCGCGTCCGATGACGCTCTGGAATTCGCAGACCATCTCGGGAAAGGGTGCGGGACCCATGACCGTGCCGATGACGTAGTGGGTGTCGTCCACCCTTCTGGTCCACTCGCGGAGCGTCTCGTTGACCGCGTCCTTGAGGACCCCGGTACCTTCCTTGACGGGATGGACCTTGGCTCCGAGCAGCTCCATCCTGTAGACGTTGAGCGCCTGCCTCTCGACGTCGTGCACTCCCATGAAGACCTCGCACTCGAGTCCGAGGTAGGCCGCCAGCGTTGCGGTGGCGACGCCGTGCTGTCCCGCGCCGGTCTCGGCGATGACTCTCTTCTTGCCCATCTTCTTGGCGAGGAGGCACTGGCCGATCACGTTGTTGATCTTGTGCGCGCCGGTATGGTTCAGGTCCTCCCTCTTTAGGTAGATCTTCGCTCCTCCGAGGTCCTTGGTCATCCTGTCGGCGTAGTAGAGCATCGACGGCCTTCCGGTGTACTCGTGGTTCATCCGGTCGACCTCGGCCATGAATTCCGGATCCTTGATGTACTTGTGATACGCGCCATCGAGTTCGATGACCGCGTTCATGAGGGTCTCGGGGACGTACTGGCCTCCGAACTCTCCGTACATTCTATCATCTGTCATGATACGCGGGAAGTTCGGGCCTTATATGTATTTATTGTTCATTGATGTATAATTTTATTCATTATACGCCGGAACATCGGCGGTCCATGGTCACCGCGATCTTCATCACGCCGTCCCGGCGCTGGGAGAAGAGGTCGTAGGCCTCCTCTATCCTGGAGAACGGGAACCTGTGCGTTATCAGAGGAGTGGCATCGATCCTCCCCTCGGAGATCATCCTCATGATCTCGGCGCAATGGCACCCGTCGACCCCGCCGGTCTTGAAGACGAGGTTCTTGCCGTACATCTCGGGGAGAGGGAGCACCTGGTCCTCCTCGTACATCGCGACTATTACGACGACCGCGTTGGGCCTGGCGACGGTCCATGCGGTGCGCAGGGAGTCCTTCCCTCCGGCGACCTCCATGACCACGTCCGCTCCGCGACCTTCGGTAAGATCCTTGATGACGGCATCAGCATCCTCCGACGAGGGATCCACCACGATGTCCCCGTACCCGTGATTCATGGCGAAATCGAGACGGGTCCGGTCCACATCGATCAGCACTATCCTTCCGGCCCCCATGGCGCGGGCCATCATGGCGCAGCAGATCCCGGTGGGTCCTGCTCCGACCACCGCAACCGTGTCCCCTTCCTCGATATCGCCGATATCGGCCGCCCAATAACCGGTGGAGAGGAGGTCTCCCGTGAGCAGTGCCGCCTCATCCGATACATCATCGGGGACGGGTGTGAGGCAGTTGTCCGCGAAGGGGATCCTCGCCTTCTCCGCCTGCCCTCCGTCGATCCTGCACCCTAGAGCCCAACCTCCGTTCGGATCGGTGCAGTTGTTCACCCATCCATGCCTGCAGAAGTAGCATTCTCCGCAGTACGTCTCGCAGTTGACCGCGACCCTGTCTCCTGTCTTGATATTAGATACACCGGATCCGATCGATTCGACCACGCCCACGAACTCGTGTCCCACCGCGATCCCGGGGACGGCGCGGGGGACGGCCCCGGCACGGATATGGAGGTCGCTCGTGCATATCGACCCCGTCGTAACACGGACGATCGCATCCGAAGGTTCCCGGATGACGGGTTCGTCGATATCGCCCGGAGCGAGCCTCCCGGGTCCGTTGTAGATCATGGCCTTCATGGCGATGGCATGTCCGTACAGGCCTTAACCCCATCCCATCCCGGTCTCTGATATCATATTCCTGGCTTTTTCCGCACCGCGGAACGGACTCCCCCAGATTTTATATAGCATCGAAGGCTTCGGATTGTCCAGCACGGTCGAGGACGGTGCCTTTTTCCATCACTAGATAGGAGACTGACCATGACTGAGGACACTCTTAAGACGGGCACGACCACAATTGGACTCAAGCTGAAGGACGGCGTCATCCTGGCATCTGACCAGAGGGCCACCATGGGCAACCTCATCGCCCACAGCGATGTTCAGAAGGTCTACCAGCTCGCGGACAACATCGGCATGACCATCGCCGGTGTCGTCGGAGACGCCCAGCTCATGGTCCGCTACATGCAGAGCGAGATCTCCATCTATGCCATGAAGAAGGGAGCACCCATGTCCGTCACAGCTGCCGCCACCCTCGTGGCGAGCGTCATCCGTCAGGGCTTCTACCTCGGACTCATCGTCGGAGGATACGACGCGACCGGCGGACACATCTTCAGCATCGACGGCGCCGGAGGATACATCGAGGACAAGTACTGCTCCGTCGGATCCGGATCCGTCTTCGCCCTGGGGGCCCTGGAGTCCGCCTTCAAGGAGGACATGACCAAGGAGGAAGGCATCGATGTCGCCATCACCGCACTCAACTCCGCAAGGAGGAGGGACAACTGCACCGGCGACGGCATGCTCATATCCTACATCGGTCCGAACGGCTACGAGTCCCTGTCCCGCGAGGACATCGTGAAGCGTTGCACCGAGCTCGGATTCAGGTTCCCCAACTGATCAGATTCCACTGAAACCTCTTCCAAACCCCCTTCTTTCGAACAATTTCATCACGATAACAGCAGGTCTTTACATGAATGTCGATAGACTATTCGATTCCTTGAAGGAAGAGGTCACCCGGGCGATGCCCCAGGATATCAAGATCAAGGACATCAAGTTCGAGGGGCCACTCGTGGTCGTCTACACCGATGAATACGAGAAGCTCTCCGCAAACGACTCGGTCGCGAGGATGCTCGCACAGACCATCCATCGCAGGGTCGACATCCGTCCCGATCCGTCCGGACTCGAGGATCCCGCCAAGGTGGAGGAGAAGATCCGCTCCATGATCCCCGAGAAGGCCAAGATCTTCGATATCAACTTCCTTGAGGAGACGGGGGAGGCCCACGTCGAGGCCATCAACCTTTCCGAGGTAGTCGGGAAGGAGGGCAAGCTCCTTGCAGACCTGCGCAAGGAGACCGGCTGGAACGTGAAGGTCATCCGTGCTCCCCCCATACCGTCCAAGACCGTCTCGGACGTCAGGGGATACCTGAGGGCCAACCAGAAGGAGCGCCAGGACATGCTCACCTACGTGGCCCGCCGCATAGCGAGGCCCAAGCTCGAGGGCGAGCAGTGGGTCAGGGTCACAGCCATGGGAGGATTCAGGCAGGTCGGAAGGTCCGCCTCGCTCCTCACCACCAGGGAGAGCAAGATCCTCATCGACTGCGGACTCGATCCCTCATCGGACAACACCCCGTACTTCGGGATCCCCGAGGTCCAGCCTCTGGCGGATATCGACGCGGTCGTCGTCACACACGCCCACCTGGACCACTGCGGAACCCTTCCGGCCCTTTTCAAGTACGGATACAAGGGTCCGGTCTACTGCACTCCGCCCACCAGGGACCTGATGGCCCTCCTGCAGCTGGACAACATCAAGCTCGGATTCGGGGAGAACAAGAAGACCCCCTACGAGGCCCAGCACGTCAGGCAGGAGATCCTCCATACGATCCCCCTGAAATACAACGAGGTCACGGACATCGCCCCCGACGTCCGTCTCACGTTCTACAACGCGGGTCACATCCTCGGCTCCGCCATCGCGCATTTCCACGTCGGAGAGGGTCTCCACAACGTCGCCTTCTCCGGAGACACGAAGTACGAGAAGACATGGCTCTTCAACCCGGCGAACACCAGGTTCCCCAGGCTCGAGACCTTCGTTATGGAGTCCACATACGGAGGCCACAACGACATGCAGCCCTCGAGGGCGGACGCATCGGAGCAGCTGGGGCAGTACCTCCAGCAGGCCGTCGAGCACGGAGGTCACGTGCTGATCCCCGTCTTCGCCGTGGGAAGGTCTCAGGAGGTCATGCTGGTCATCGAGGAGCTCGTCCGCACGGGCAAGATCCCCAAGATGAACGTCTGGCTCGACGGTATGATCTGGGAGGCCACCGCTATCCACACCGCGTACCCCGAGTACCTCAACAGCCAGCTGAGGACGCAGATCTTCCAGCAGAACAACAACCCGTTCCTCTCGCCCATCTTCAAGAGGGTCGAGACCGCGGATATGAGGGAGGAGATCTGCCACTCGCCCGAGCCCTGCATCGTGCTCGCCACGAGCGGTATGATGTCCGGCGGACCGGTCATGGAGTACTTCCGCGAGTGGGCGGACGACGAGAAGAACTGGCTGCTCTTCGTCGGATACCAGTCCGAGGGCTCAATCGGACGCACGATCCAGAGGGGCAGGCCCGAGATCACCCTCAACATGAGGGGCAAGCCCATCAACCTGAAGATCAAGATGCAGAGGGAGACCGTGGACGGATTCTCCGGTCACTCCGACAGGAAGCAGCTGATGCGTTACATCGGATCCCTGGACCCGAAGCCCGACAGGATCATCATCGGTCACGGTGACGACCGCAAGTGCACGGATCTCGCATCCTCGATCTACAAGAAGTACGGGATCGAGACCAAGGCTCCTCAGAATCTCGAGACCATCAGGCTCAGATGAGCCTTTCATAAACACCCCGCCGGTCGACCCGGCGGTGATTTTATTTTTTTAAAAGTAAGAGGGGCCCGAAGGCCCGGTTTTCAGCGGATCAGATCGATTCGCTTCTCCTCTTCATGAGGATGACGACTATCGCCGCGACGATGACGACTCCCGCGACGAGGCCTGCGATGGCGGCCAGGGAGGTATCGGAATCCGAATTTCCGGATCCATCCGCGGAGATGTAGACTCCGTTGAGGTCGTCGCTGTTCAGGGGCCTGAATGTCACGGTGGCCGTTCCGTCCCCGTTATCCTTCACATCGGAGTTCAGGGGTGCGGTCCTGCCGTACTTGTTGACGCTGTAGGCCCTGAGGTCGTCGGCGCTTTCTCCGTCGGCCAGCTTGTAGTTGATGGCGCAGCGGGAGGCGGTGCTGTCGGCGAGGTTGGTGTTGAGCTCGTAGGCGGGGCGTCCTCCGATCGCATCGGAGACGGCCTGGTCCTGGGCGTTCAGCGGGATGATCTGGAAGTAGAGCTCGAAATCGCCTGCTCTCGTGCTGTTCTGAGTCGAGAGGGCGGAGTAGGGCACGAAGAACGTCGCGTTGTCGTTCTTGATCTCCAGATCGGTCAGGGATCCCTTCTTCATGTAGTCGATGATCCTGTTGTAGGTGTCCAGGTTCAGCGACAGGCGCTCGGCGGAACCGAGGTCGATGACGCACGAGTCCCCATAGGTCTCGTAGTTCACGTCTTTGGGTGCGAAGACGGGGGTCAGGGTCCTCTCTCCGGGTGCGGAGAGGGAGTAGATCTCGCCCTCCGAGAATGAGATCCCGTCGAACCATCCGGCGAAGTAGTATCCGTTTGCCGGAACGGCGCCGATGGTCTCGATGGCTTCATCCATCTCGACGTCGTAGATCTGGTCGTTGTACTTCACGGTGTACTTGGCGGCATTCGCGACGACTATGACGTCGCCGTGTCCCTGTTCGATGGTGGCGGTCTTGCCAGAGGCATCCACGGTGTAGGGGACGCCGTCGGTGTGTTCGGGGATGCTCACGAATCCGTCCTTGAGAGCGAGGGTCGCGGACTTGAATGCGGAGTTCTCGACGGTGACGGTCATGATGATTCCGCGGGTGTAGTCGTCGATCATCAGCTCGCTTCCGTCGACGAACTCGATCCCTTCGCTGTAATCGTCGAACAGGAATGTTCCGTTGACCTTCGCGCCGGAGTATATCCTGACCTCGTCGAAGTACGAGTTCTCGACGGTGACGTCGGCCTGGGGTCCGAACTCCAAGTCGAGGTTGAAGTCGTCCCTTATGTTCTTGATGGTGATCTTCCCGTTGATGACTTCCTTCTTGACGGAGAGGTCGGTTGCCTCGATGGATCCATCGTCTCCGGAAGGGTACTTGACGACGAGCTTCAGGGACTCTGCGGCGATATCGCCGTCATCATTCGCGACCCTCAGGTTCTTCGCGTTGAAGTCGATGTAGTCGCACTTGTCGGTAATGTACCCGATCCTTCCCTCGAGGCTTTCCACGTTTACTATGGTGTCATGGTCATCATCGATTGTCGCTTTGATGCCCTTTCCGCTGGCGGAGAATCCCTCGGAGAAGGCCGTGTCTCCGGTTATGGAGAAGCTGGCGACGCTGATCTCGGCGTTCTTCATCTCGTAGTCGTCGCTACCGAAGTCGCCGGTCATGTCGATCCTCAGCTTGCCGTCGGTCGCCTTGAAATCGTCGATGACGAAGGGTGCGATGTCGATCGGAAGGGTTCCCTTGAACGAGACCTCGGAGAATCCGGCCTCGATGTAACCGTTGGTGACGGTGGCGTTCAGGCCCTTGATCTTGGCGGCGATGCTCACGTCGGTTCCGTAGGACATGTCCGCGGATGCGGAGCCGATACCCGCTCTGATGTCAATGACAGGGTCCTTGCCGGGTGCGATGTCCGCCTTGATCTTGGCTTCGATGTCGGACAGCTCGATGCTTCCCTTGAGGGTCTTGCCGTCGAGCACCGCGTCGGAGACGACGGAGACGGATCCGATGGAATACGTCGCGTACTCTCCGCTGATTCCGCCGATGGCGATCGAGATGTCATCGGTCTCTATGTTGCCGACGGAGAACTTGCCTTCGAGCTTCACATCGGAGACCTTGGATTTGATGGATCCTCCTTCGCCCGATGTCAGGGTGAACTGTGCGGACTTCTCGGAAGCGCTGATGGTTGCGACGATCCCCTCGGATTTCGAGACGGATGCGTTGAAGGTGGCGGAGAGGGACCCCATGACGGCTTCGATCCCGTTGTTGTCCTCGTCTACGGCCTTGGCGGAGAGTTTGGATATAGAGATCTTTCCGTCGATCTTGCTGTTTCCAGCCAGGATGTCTTTGATATCGATAGTGGCGGTGGCGGACATCTTGATATCCGTTGCCTCCAGGGTCATGCCCTGGTCCTTGATCTCGCCCGTGTAGCTCAGGGCGGGGATGTCCATGGAGATCTCGTAGTTGCTGGAGTCCGTGGCGTTGTTGACGGTTCCGATGGAGAACTCGATGCCATCTCCTCCGGTGATCTCGAGGCCCATGATCCCGAACTTCCCGTCCTTGGAGATGTTTAAGGATGCCTGCAATGTCTTGATGTCCAGGCTGTATTCGAGGGTTCCACTCAGGGTTATCGCGGTGTCGGATTCGATCTTCTCAAGCTGTAGGAACTTGTCGTAGAAGATCGAGGAACCCTCCTTCATCTCGATGATGGTAGCATCGGGTTTGTCCGATATCAGTTTCAATTTACCGGGTATCGAGAGCTTGGCCCCCGATTCGATGATGTATTTCCCATTCTCTGTGAATGCAGTATCTGTCAGCTCCAGGGTCATTCCCGAAGCGATCGTCGTGACGGTGTCCACCGTGGTCATCGTCTCCGTCGCATCGTCCGCGGACGAGTCGTCCGTGAATGTGGCGATGGAGGTGAACGAGACCGCGAGGATTGCGAACACCATTACAAGTGTAATCTGATTCCTCCTCATTCGATTACCTCTGGCAGTTACGCCCGTCCCGTTAACGAGGTATGTTTATAGATTGGTGTCGTCCGGCTCGGATGAAGTTCGCCAGGTCGCTGTGGTTTTAGGAACTATCATTTTAAACGATGACCTGAATGCACCCCCCGATGACGGAAACGAAGACGCTGGTGCTGTTGTCTCTGTTCCTATCTGTGGTTCCGGGGTTCATCGCATTCATGCTGGGCCATTGGATGTGGATGGTCGTTAGCATCGTGTCCATCATCGTCCTCGTGTTTCCGGAGATCCGCGATTTCGGATACTACTACGACAAGAAGCTGGTGGCTCTGACCACGGTAGGTCCGATCGCCGCCATCCTCGCCACGATCATGAGTCCGAATCTGCATCTGGAGGGTGTCACCCTCTTGGATGTCACCGGATACATGTACTGCATCCAGGCCATACAGGCCTATCAGTGCTTCATACTCGGGTTCATGATCGCCCTGGTCCTCGACAGGAGCTTCGGTCTGAAGATGACCAACTCGTGGCTGATAATATTCGCACTGGCGTTCACCATGACGATGTCGGCCGTGTCCATGTTCTATCTCTTCGGTCTGCTGTATGCACAGGGATATCCCGTGTTCAACGAGGACTTCGTCGACAGCGAGATCTACACCAACGCCATCCTGATGATGGCCCCGGTCGCTTCGACCGTGGTCTCGGCGATCATGGCCGCCGTCCTCCATCTGAGGCTCCGCGGTCGCGACAAGACCGATTTCCTCCCGGAGGCGGAAGCATGATCTCCCGTAGATTGACAGCAGTCGATGCGTTCGCCATCGTGTTCGGGATCATCATGATAGCTCTCGGACTCAAGGACGGATCGGTCTTCCCTTCGGTCGTCTGCATGGGCATCATCTGCTTCATACCGGTCATCCTGAAGTTCTCGGGCATCATCGAGCTCCCTGCGCCCATCGTCGTCATGATCGTCATCGCACCCTGGCTCCACGGTCTCGGATTGGCCATGGGATATTACGTGACTATGGACAACTTCGACACGGTGACGCATACGCTCTCGTCCATGGTCGTCGCGGTGATCATATTCTACGCGCTCTCCGCGGTCCATTGCTACGGCGGAGGGAGGGTCAATTTCACGGGAAGGGGGCTGGCGATCCTGACGGCTCTCCTCTCCATGTCGTTCAGCGTCTATTGGGAGGTCCTGGAGTTCACGTCCGATACGTTCACCTCCTCTGTCACCCAATACAGTCCGTACGATACCATAACAGATCTCGTATGCGACACGCTGGGAACGTTCCTCGGATCCATGTGGGTGGCGTTCTACATGAGGGGCCGCACTACCAAGGATGTGGTTGAGTCGTTCCATCTGGATGACAGGATCCTGGCCCTCATCGTCGGCAGGATGAAGAAGTGAGATTCCGGCCTGAATCCGTTCCGCATGATCAGCCAGATGGATTCAACGGATGTATCCGAGGGTCTCATGCCATGTCGGATCGGAAACCGATGCTGCGAAGGCGCGGTTTCTGGATCTCCAACCCTCCTGTTTCACACATCCTTCTTTGTTATCAGAATAATAGTGATTGCACTACCGTTGTATTACCAACTAAGGTAATAGATGAAATTGGATGGAGCATCCATCGTCCCCGTATCTATGCCAGATGGTATGAAATCGGCATGATAAACGCCCGAATCCCGTTCCAATGTCACGGTTCAATGTTCTAAAGTAGATAACTACTAAATATTCACACCTAGGTCATACAAATTAGGAGCAGATAGCTTGGGAGATGAAGGGTGCCTGCAAGAATCCGAATTCCAAATCTCGATGGAAGCCAGGGATATAATGGCCGACTGTCGGGTTTGCATGTTCGAAATCGCTCACAACATAGAGATCATCCTGTTCATCGCTCGTAAGGGGAAGTGCAGGAAGATCGACCTCTATGACATCATAGGGAGGAATGCCAACATGCCCAAGAGGCTCGATGCCATGGAGGAGTGCGGCTTGATCGTTCAAACACTCGATGACAAGACCACTTGGATCAGTATAACAGAGCCCGGGCGTGAAATCGCTGAGGGGTTCATGAAGATAGACGAGATCATCGCAGAGAACGCTCGTCGGAAATCTTCGATTTGAAGTGTTTTGGACCGCCGTGGGATACGGCGGTCCGGTGAAAATCACCAGTTGGTGGCCCTGAC
>ERZ773194.3287-NODE-3287-length-14037-cov-4.702546_pt1 | contig 14037 bp, 19 predicted proteins | sample MGYA00511240_ERZ773194 | MGnify/ENA primary metagenome ERZ773194 (study PRJEB29015, sample SAMEA2737774) | human gut metagenome | biome: human gut; feature: human-associated habitat; material: faeces | place: China | collected 2012 ... | reverse complement strand
GTTAACAGTACTATAGTACTATATAACCATAGAGGAAAGAAAACAAAGACAGCTAGGAAAGACTAGTGGAAAGGAACAAAATGAAAGTATTAGTTGCATGTGAAGAATCACAGAGAGTAACAATGGATTTTAGAAAGTTGGGGCACGAAGCATATTCTTGTGATTTATTAGATTGTTCTGGGAATCATCCGGAATGGCATATCAAGAAAGACGTCACTTTATTATTGAATGGAAATTGCATTTTTTATACAGTTGATGGAACAGAGCATGAAATTTCTGGTAAGTGGGATATGATAATTGCATTTCCGCCATGTACATATTTGACCGTTACTGGCAATCGATGGTATAATTATGAAAAGTATGGAGATAAAGCAATTCAAAGGATGCTAGATAGAAATGACGCAATCAAGTTCTTTATGACAATTGCAAATGCGGATTGTGATAAAATAGCAATTGAAAATCCCGTTGGCATAATGAGCACACAATGGAGAAAACCAGATCAAATTATACAGCCTTATCAATATGGGGATGCATACGAAAAGCGTACATGTTTATGGTTGAAGGGCTTGCCAATGCTTTCACCAACAAAAATTGTAGAGATTCCGGACAGAATCCAGTTTAAATCAGGGAAAACAATGGCGAAGTGGTATGTAGAAGCTGGCAATCTTTCAAAAGAACAAAGAGCATTAGTAAGATCAAAAACTTTTCCTGGTATTGCTAAAGCAATGGCGACTCAATGGGGAAGTGAAGAATCTATACAGAGTGAAGAAAAGCACTACGATGATTATACCAGTGAAGATTTTATTAACGCCGGCATTGCAAAAGAATGATATTTCGTTTGAAGTCTTAGAAAGATATGTAATTAGAAAATGTGATGAATTGATTCGACACAATCGTTTAAAAGCGTTCTGGTTTTCATATATTGCGCGGCAGCTTGATGATGTTAGAAGAAACACTATCTATTTATATACTCCATATTACAGCGCATAGAAATAGATGGTAATTACACAGCTGTTCTAACGGCTACACGGGAAGAAAGAAGGAATTATGAATTTATATGGAATTGAAAACAGAAACACAATTGGTAAAGCAATTATGGTAGCAGATAGCAGAACAACAGGCGATTGGCTATATAATCACAATCTTAAATATGTAACGTGGGCAGAGGTACGTGGATATATGAACGTTAATTTAACAACTGTTCATCCATATAAGGGCAGATACGGAAAAGGTTTTGTAAGAGTAGTCCCGAGTTATTATAAAGGAAAGCTTTCTACAAAGTTTATGACAATTCAATATTGGATTGAAAAGTGAGGTGTTAACATGGATAATTTAACAGTTCAAAAGAAATTAAAACTTATCAGTGATTGCATAGCCGCGGAAGATTCTGTTAGTAAGTGTCATATTGACGTTAGAAAAATGTATGCTTACTTAGCAGAACAGGCAGTAAATTCTGAAACATCAAGCGATATTAAGTCTCTTGAAATTGCAAAAATTACACTTGATTTTCTTGTAAGAGAGGTATTAAAATGAACTATTCAATAGTTGTATGGGGCTTCGATACTGATAATGACTACTACCACGACTGTGATATTATTGCAGCTAAAAGTTTTGCAGAAGCGTTTGCTTATGCTACTAATTATGCATGGCAAGGATGGACTTTTACAAAAATAGAAATTGAGTTGTTAAAAGAAAATCAGTATATTATAGAATATCATGATAGCTGTACTAATGAAAATGATATTTTTGGATGTAAAGCTGACAATGAATTAGATGCAAAGATAAAGTTTAGACTTTCTAAAGATTTTGCAGATACTAAACGGTATGACATAATCAGTGTAAAAGGAGTAAAGAAATGATTGACTATAGTATTTATATCGAAGCAACGTGTTGCGATTCAACAGGATATATTAGAAAAGTAATTGATAAAATGCCACTTATTGATGATGAATTGATAGAAAAATTTTTGAGAAAGTGTAGAAAGTATTATACAGTGATAACATGGGAAATATTGCTATTGCCTAAACGTTAATAAAAAGAGGGGTTCAACCCCTCTTTTTAATTTAGTGAAATATTAAATTCTACACCATACAACTGTATCTCATCAACACTTGTATAACTAGCGTACCCACTACCGCTTAGATCAACCAAACGGAGATAAATTGCACCGCTATCTAACTGTGTAGCATCATACGGGTTGATAGTAAGAACCGCCATGCATTGATGATAACCAGATTTGTCATGAATAATAGCATTGCAGTTGCATATACTTTGCTGATTTACAAAAGTCATGTTATGACTCATGACCTTGACAGCGGCACTTGTGAAATTCTTCGCTGGTTTAAATGCCAAATCAAGGAAACTTGCCACATGTCTAAAGCTACAATGTGCGTTGGTATTAGTCAACACAACATTCATCTTATAATCATTCAGTGTGCAATCAGTACCATCAAGTGCAAATTCGCCAACTCGATTCCATGACGCATACCCACCCATTGCCTTGTAAATCATATCTGCAATTGAAGCTTGCCCACTAGCATTAGGGTGAATATTATCAGATGCTACAACACTTACCCAACGTAAAGCACTATCTGCACCACTCAAAAACTTATATTTTCCCCAGTAAGTTTCATATAAAGTTTTAATTTCATCATATGCTTTTTGTTTTGCTACAGTTGTAAAACCGATAATAGGTGTAGCAATCCAACCAATGTAAAGTGTAGCGTTTGGCAACTGCGGCATTAAATTAAGTACATCCTTGATACCTGCGTTAACGGTTGAAGAAGCAATAAATTGATCATTCCAACCGCCAGCAACAACAACATACTTAACTTGTTTCTTTTGCTTATCAGTCAGCGTAGCAATAGCTTGTGTCAGCAATTCAGAAAAGTGAGTATTTGCACCAAATCCGCTGCCACCCAAACTTTTATTAACATAAAACTTAGCATCTGAAAAATACTTCTCATGCAAAATATCACACCACGGCTTAACCATGCCGTCAGGTGTGTACCCTTCCCCGTATGAGTCGCCAATTGTGATCAATCCATAGTCGGTTAACCATGTATCAATAATATCTGCCAATTCGCCGCTGTTTTTCAGACCGTCAAGGTATGCATCAATAGCGGCGATATAGTCCAAATTATCAATATAGTTTTGCACGTCCTGCTGCCACTTATTCCATTGCTTGTAATAATCGTCCCACTTTGTATTTAAATCTTTAGTCGTTTCAAGAATCCAATCAAGATTTAAATTGTGAAAGTCCGTATACGGAAAATTAGAAAATGCCATTGTCTACCCCCTACTTAAATTGATCTGAAGGAATCACATTGTACTGCGTGCCATCGCCGCCTTTAACCAAAATGGGCTTAAAAGCGTTATTAAAATAGCTGCTATCTGGTATTTGACCAAATTTTTCTATCGTAAATCTTATTTCAGCAGCTTTAGTTATATCAGATATATATAATGTAATATAAGATGGTGACTTAGAATTAACGACAGGAAAAACTAATCTAGTATTCCTTTGTATAGTCGCCCTGTTTATGGCTTCAATATTAGTAAGGGATGTAATATACATAGTATTGATAGTATAGCCAATAGGTAAAATGTAAACATAGTCGTTTGAAGGTGATTCATTTGCGGCCAACTTTAAAGTAATATTACAGCCATTGACAAGATTTGTCATAGTCTACCTCCTTTTTCCCAACCAAATCCATCAATCACACCAATAGAAATTGTCTCAAGCTCTTTTCCGCAATGCATGAAAAAACCATGACCAATGTCAAGCCCTATGTGTCTTCCCGTGCCGCCAAATGTTGTATAAAGTAAATCACCATCTTTAGTCTTGTCGGGAGTCGTCACATTACTACAACTGTTTATATATGCAGTCGAATACATGAACTGCCCTGTCACAAGGTTAATGAAGCCGCTGCAATCAATCAATATCTTTCCCATACAGTAAGCCTTAATCTGTGCTTTCTGCTGTGTGTTGTACTTCTTAAAATAATTTGGCTCTGCACTCCATAAAGCATCAAAAACCTCTGGCGTACATTTTTGCCCCTTCGCCCCGTAAAGGTAAGCGTACTTGTCACGGTTTTTGTAAAGCTCTCTAGCCTTAGCAATATAAGCAACGTTCTTATCAGGAATGTCATAAATCATAGTTAATTCTCCTTTTCTTTTACAATTGTTAACAATTCTGTAATAACTTTTGTGTTATTGTTTAGAGCGTCAACCCACTTAGTACTCTCAACGTCATGCTTCTCATACCATGTTTTTCGCTCCTCTCGCTGTCTCACATCAAGGGCATTCACATACCACATCACAGCGCCCAGGCATACACAAGGTACACCAACCATCTGCGCAATTTGCGCAATTGTGTTCATAATTTCCATTCTACCACACTCCTATTAAAAGTCTATCTGCATAAAGCTTACATACTTCATCAAGAAAATTGTACGCTTTAGTCAAATCAATTTCCGCTTGCATCATTTGTTGCGAAGTAGTAACACCGATGTTGCCATGTATTCTTCCCTCATGTGTTCCGTTTGTGGTTGACTCATCCAAACCATTGGTAACACTTCCTTTTGATGTATCAGCACCAAAAGTCTGGGAATCGCTTCCACTATCAGTTGTGTTATCTGTGTTAGCCACCTCAGGAGTTGAAGAATTGAAAGCTGCCACCTTATGAGTACTGTCTGACACTTTACCAAAAGTTGTTGTTACGCTTCCTTTATTAAACGTTTCTTCTGTATCTACTTTTCCCTTCTGAAAAGTGCCGTTTCCATTATCAGTCCAACTTTCCATTCTATCATAATTTTCGATTGGATTGTACTCAAGCTGTGTTACTCCCCATAAGTGGTCAATACTCCATTGTAACGACTTTGCCACACTTGTAACATGCCGTCTTAAATATTTGGGGTCTTGATATACGGGAGTCAGATCACCATATGATAGCAAAAAGTGTTCAATAAGTTGATCTCTTGAAACACCTTTAACATATATATCCGTAAAGATACTATTATCATAGTCATACAGAGTCGCTATTGGAATTATAGCTCTCATCACTTCCACCCCCTCTATTGTTAGGATACCGCAAACGTGCGCTAATGTCAAGGTTATAATGTGCGTTTACTTTGTTTAAACATTCATTGATAGTTTCCACCCACAACTCGCACTTAGACATGATAGCATTTTTACTTTCTTCAACTTCGTCTGTAATCATGCGTTCTTTCTTATCCGGTGCTGTGTAAATACCAATCTCCATATCAAATGCATGTTTGAGATTTTCAACGCTTTCCAACGCTGACTTAACTACATTATAACATTTCTCAATGTCATTGTTAAAGTACTCATATAAAGGTTTTCCTGTCTCCTTATCATATAGTGCTTGATTGATTACAACCGCCAACTTTCCCGACATAATATCATCAAACGCAACTTTAAACGTTTCCGCTGTACTTTTGTTTTTTGCTGTAAAAATAAAACCAAACTTTGCAAGCGCACATGCAACGTCATGATTTGATAAAGTCATTGACACCCTTTGCGCATACGAATTGATCAAATCACCAATACCGCACCAATCAGGTGCTAACTTTACAATCTCGCAATCTTCACCAATAACTAAGTCGCCATTAAAACTTGCGTCAAAAGCTGGGTTGGCAACTACATAGTTAGTAGGTTGATATTGTACATCAAACCCATAAGGGGAACCGTGTTGTGGTATGATTCCAAATTTGGCGGTATTCATAACACAAAAGTTACCCTTTAAAAACAAAAGAGGATAGATATAATTTTTCGACCAGTTTTTAGGCATACCGTCAAAAAGTATAAGACTTTCTGCACGTTGCAAAAAGTAGCGAAAGTATGTTGCATAGTCCCAGGTATTGTTAATGTGAATCATGTTTGGATTTTGCCGTGATTCATATTCGTTAATAATTGGACTTGATACACCTTCCCCAACATAATAGCCACTATATACAAAAGGTTTCATTCTATAAACATACCCCCATTCAAAAAATCATTGATTATCGCTTTTCCGTTTTCAGTTGCAGAGCAACTAACGTCTGCACTTTCACATCTTACAAAACCAGTCAACCCCGACAAGCTTATCTTTTTGCATACTGGATAACCAAAATGCTCGTAATCACGGTTGGGCTGATTTGAAAAAATAGCACGTAAAGCAATAATGTTACTTCCTACCATTGTGCCGCCACTACCGCCACTTGTTTCAACTGTTGGGGCGATTCCAGAAATGCCAGACTCAATGGCAGAAACACCACCTAAAATATTATGCGTTGCAAACGAAAAAGCGGCATTGATTGCACTTGATACAGTACCTATTACATTTGTAGAACGTGACGAATAACTAACAGGAGCGCCACAATTTCCAGTAGCAGTAAAAAGTAGTATTGAACCTGCCTTGACTGTAACAAAAATAGCACCATTTATGTCGACAGAATATTTTATTGTTAGAGAATCAATATTAGCAAGTTCTTTAGAGGATAAGCGCGTAGTTCCAATAAAAGGCAATGTTAGAATATATTGCGTAAACGGTTCATATAACATATATTTGTGAGTATCACTTTCGCTGTGATGTGGTACTGCTAAAGAAATGCTATGTGTAAATACTTCTCCTGTTCCAACGTCTCTGCCGCTGTAACTTGTGGAAACATATCCTAGTACAATTTGTGTTGGTGTTCCGTCTGAAACGTCAAATGGTATCCATATTGCACTTTGTAAGTAATCTTGCGGTCTGACAATTTCTTTTTGCACGTCTGAAGGTGTTTCCAATATTGTGTTTAATCCGTTTAAATACTCAGGCGAATATAAATATTTTGTGATAGCTTTAAACGTTGCCGGATGCAACGATAAAAAAGAATTTTCGCCATTGCCTATAATGCAACACAAAATAGAGCCGACTGTTGACGTTGGTAAAGTTGCAGTTGATTGTGAAATTGTTGGTTGAGCTGTAGTGGGAAACATTGTATCAATCAAGTATCTGTTAAAGTTTGTAACATTTGATGAACGTGTTACATACATAGAATTGTTTAGAATTTCATCTTTGTAACTTGCCAAATAATCACAAGAGCATGAAATTTCATAAGTAGATTCTACATATGTAACATCATTGATAAAATAATATCTTCCAAACGTTTCACAGTAAGCAACATTCCAATCAAAAGGTGATACAGCCTGCAAAATAAAAGTTGGTTTTTCTACACTTGTACCCTGTTTTAACACACATGATACAGTATCAGAAAAAGTAGGAATTTTTGTACTATTTATTCTTTTGTCAGATTTTCCAAATTTAACTTCAAAAGCCATAATACCCCCTTATTTAAGAAAGGGGCATAATGCCCCTTATGTTTAATCAAGCAAAATCAAAATTGCGTTTTCTGTGAAATCAACCGGAGTCTTGAAAGTGTAATGATTCCAGCCGTTTCTAAAACCAAATCTTGCATTTAAAGGCTCCACGGCGCTCCATTGATCAATTGGCACAATTCCTAACGTGTCAATATCCATCATGATTCCCAGAACGTTTTCAACAGTCTTGTTTGCAAGTGTAAACTTACTCGTACCGTCTGCCTTTACACCTTCAGCACTGCCTTTAATCGTCATTGGATTTTCGGGATCCGTCCAGAATGTAACTTTTTCATAATCGCCCAACTCCGCTTTTTCTGGATGGAAAAATTCTGAACCATTTGCCTCAAAATAATTGCCAAATTTGGATACCAGATAAAATCTTAAGTCAGCAGCATCCGTGTGACGGTTCACAACTTTTCCCGTAAAATCTCCGTGAAAACGTGTGCCTCGAACTGCAAGGTTTTCTTTCAACGTTTTCATTTCCGCGCTAAGCCAAATCATAAATGGTCGGAAATCAGCAGGATTCATGACTGTTTTTGCGGTCATGGCTAGACCCGTCTCAGCGTTATACTTTGTTAACGCATGGAAAACTTGTGCTTTCTTGCACATGTTTCCGGTTGTCGGAGTGGCACTTCCGGCATCTGCCAAAATAATAGCCAAATTGGCAAGCTGCGCACGGGCGATATTCTCCAGATCAATCTCATAAATGTTTGAAAATTCAGTCATTAACATTGAGAAGTATGCCGCAACTCCTGCCTCTGAATCAAACGCTGCATTGAGCTGATTCTTATAAATAGTATACTTCCGTGCAAAAGTCTGTCCACCACTTGCGATTGTAAGAAGTACATCATACTTTACTGGCTTTGTTCCTGCTTTCCAGTCTTGACTTTCTTCTGGTTTAGCAAGCTCAACATTTATATTCCATTCATCATTATCAATGTTGGAATCGTTAACGATAGGCGTAAATTTACGAATATAGTTTCCATATCGTTCATTATCCCAAACCATACCAGAAAGCTTTCTGGAATATGGTCGAATTGAGAAGATCGTTTTTGCAAGAACTGTAGGAATAATCTGATAGAGGTTGTCATCCTCGTGATCAAGCCCCATTTTAAAAGTATTCTGCATTTGTCCAAAACTTAAATTTTGTCCAGTTTTCATACCTGTGTATTCCTCGTACATGGTATTGAGAATCGCAGAAATTTGCGTATAAGTTAAACTAGCCATAGTCTACCCCCTTTAGAAAAATTTACTAATATCTGACTTTTCGTTTGAGCCGCCAAAATTAGTTTTGCCGTTTGCAAGCTGTTGCGCTTTTACAAGTGCAGTTGCAAACTTTTCATAGTCAAAACTATCCTTCTTTGTGTTGTCGGACTTTGTATCATTCTTTACTGCCGTATCAGTCTTTACTGTGTTATCAGTTTCAAACGATGTAATTTCATCTTTACTGTAACCAGCATTTACAAGCTTTAAAATTTCATCAATTTTCATATCTTTACCTCTTTTCTTATTTTGTTGACAGCTGTAAACAGAATCGAACTGTTACCTTGTGATTCAGAGTCACATGTGCTACCGTTACACTATACAGCAATAACAGGCGGTTTGTCTGTTGTCCCCAACATGCACACACTGGCTAGTGTTTGGATAGTGCAACCGCCTACTTATTATATATCATTTATATTATTGTTTGTCAATTACAACATTATAAAATATCATACCATGATACGCAATCAAAAGATGCCAAAAAATCGCACTGCGTTTCATAGTCTGAAAATGTTATGTCACCACTTATAAACATTGGTTTCAAATACTTTTTACTACTGGATTGCCACCTCTCTAGTGAAGATGGTGAAGCATCAAAAACATCTTCGCAATGCGCTTTCATTGGTTTGGTTATGTAAAACTTAAAGTCCGACTTGTGAAGCCACACAGAAAACAGAGGTGTTTTCATGTCGTGCGTATACTCTTTTAAGTTTTGGTGACGTATTCTGTCATCTTCCAAATCCATAAATTCGTTATCAAGTTCCATTTTCGCTCTGCCTTTAGGCAGATTTCTATAAAAAGCGTTTTGTCTCTTTTTCTCTGAAATAGGTGACTTAAAAGGAAGTATAAGTGTTGTCTCACACCTGTCTACTTGCGTAATCTCTGTTCTTTCTTTCACCGCTTTGTAACAGTCGGGAATAAGTCGATATCCGATTAAAATGTTAGACATAATCGCGTTGGAATTCCCAAAAAACCATGTTCGTATTTTTTCCGTTTCCGAATCTGGGCGGTTTCTGAAAAGCACTTCCATAATATTTTTGTATGCCTGGAACTCATTTTTTATAGGTCGGTCTCCTTTTTGAGGAATGAACTCATCAAAGATCACATCATAAAAGCGTGTAAAATCTATACCAGTTTTGTTTTGAAAAGTAGACAATGACACCCCAACTATAAAAGGTTTATCGTTTTGCAAGTCCTCATCTGTCAAATATGCCTTGCCGTATCCTTTTTTATCATTGTATTTCAATCTGATATCTTTTCCAAACCAATCTGGTTTTACAAAGTCGCCAATGGTAGAAAAACTATTTTCAAGTGCAACGTTTGTTCTACGCACATACAAAATTGGTGACTTACTTTCATTCCATATATCACATATTAAGTGAGACTTTCCAATACCTCTGCCACCTATTATATCAATGTAACGTTGTCCAACATCACAAATATATTTGTAATTCAAATAGCCGTTTTCTTTATATAAGTTCATATTATCACCCCTATAATTTAAAAGGGTGAGCTTGTGAGACTCACCCTTGAACAACTTGTATTTCTTCCCTCTGCCACCCAACCATTATTTAAATAAGCTCAAAATTCATGTAAGTACGACCTGCTTTGCTGGTTGAACGTGTCAGCTTGAAAGATAAGTTGTACGATTCCATAAAATCAAACGCACTCTCCGCCGTCTTAATCACAGTCGGGCTTGATGTAGCAAGTGTTACTACTTCGCCTGTTTCTGTGTCGGTGTGATAGAAAACTGCAACTTCCTTCTCATCATCGGTTGTATATCGTACATAATCTGTAACATTGATAACAGAATCATCAGGAAGATTCTTCATCAACAGATGATTGTCATTTGCAAGCTTAAAAAGTTCTTTCTTCTCTAAATCTCTTGACTGTCTTTCAATCTTCATTTTCGTTATCCTCATCTTTCTTTATTTATGTAAGTTTTCCTTACAAGTATATAATAGCGTATTTAATAAAGTTTTGCAAATAAAACGTTATTTATTCTGCTATTTCATCAATAATAGTATAATTTTTAATCTGGTCATCTGATAATCCTATTTCATAATCACGTGCTATCATGCAACTATAGCCTGTATATTCAGTTATTGCCTCTTTGCCTTGATAATCAACAACTTTTGTTTTTGTGATGGTATCACTATCATTATACCAGATTTGGAAACCGCCACTGTTCTTTATTTTGAAGCCCTCTCTAAAGTTATCAAGGTTTTTGATTACTTCAACACCTCTTGACTTTTTGACTCCAGATATGGTACATCCAAAATAAGTTTTATCTTTTGTCTCTTTATACGCATTAAAACAATACTTCTTCGCCCCTAAAGTTTTAAAATCTTTGTATTCGGGTTCATACTTATTTTCAGACTTTATATCACTTTCACAGTCAAAATAGCCAATATAATATTTTTTGCCGTCAATATCAACAAAAGTATTAGTTTCTTCGCATAGCTCATATATCCAATTATTTAATTCTGTCAATTTGTCAAAATTAAAGTTAGTTGCTTTACAACTGTCTGTGTCACAATAAATATATGAGCTTTCCGCACATGCTAAAATCCTACGCAAGTGTTTTCTTGCGTGGGCAGTTGTATATACACCCCACACATACGGCAAAACGCTTTTTTCGCTTTGCTCTGTTATTGATTTTTCATCTGGAATTTTAAAGCCGCTTGCATCAACCTTTTCTTTATATGCAATATCATTTTCATACCTAGCATAAGAAAATTCTTGCCATTCATTTTCCAAATATATCATGATAGGGTGGATAGGGTCTGTTGCCGCCATGCCATAAATGCCATTTAATTTATTTTTAGCCTTCATTAAATCGTATTCAGCTTCTTCCCTTTCTTTGCTATTTGGGGTCGTATGCTTCACAGCAATTTTAAGTTTTGTTTTCGCCGTGAAGTATTCCATTATAACGCCTCTTACATCATCCGGGATATATCCGTAACGTGCTGTATAGAGGGTATCTTCTATGATTTCAATGCTGTCTCTATCAAAATCGTAGCATTCTTCAATTATAGAAAAATCTATATCCGTCACAGTTGTTTCTAGCTCTGCCGCTTTCCATACTCTGCCATTGTCGGGGTCACAGCCTTGCAAATTACGACATTTGCTAATTGATAGATACGGATTGTATTGATCTTCTTTAAGTCTTACATTTTTAAGCTTTATTTGTGCTATCCATGCAAGATTTTTACTTTTTATATACTTTAAACATGTTGGCGTGACAGGCATTTTTTCAAATGCTGTCACAGGAAATTTCATTAAAAGTAACATCGCCGGATACATGCTCGAAGCGTCAAAACTATAAACGTCATGATATATTTTTGCACACTTTACCATGTTGGCGTGAGTATCTCCACCGCGAAAAGCTTCTTTCAAAAGCTTGTATGTTGTGTCGTTTAAGGCAAGCTTTTTCTTTAGCATTCGTGTGGTAGTGCCTTTTCTTATAGCTCTTTTCATATCACGCCGCACATAAGATGTACTTGTTAGAGGTACAGTTGCAATAGTATCTTTATCTTTTGTAAGCATGTAAGTTATTGCTTCCCATAATCCTAACGTATCATTGATTATATATCCCCACTCTGTAGGATTGATATAGCTTTCATTATGTCTTATAAGAGAATAGTCCAGATCACCTTTCGCTTTTATATGCACGCATCCCGCCATTTTTTTCGTGAAGTTATCAAGCGACATGTTAGTAAGCTTATAACTACACCTCAGCTCAATACCTCTTTTCTTTAATCGCCATACAAGCGGTTTACGTTTACCAGTGGCGAAAACCTCGCTGTAGTCGTTTAAATATCCAATCATGAAAGAAAATTCAAAAGGAAGATTGTGAACGTAGATCACAAAATAGCGCGACTCATTAGTTTTGTAGTAAGCTTGAATTTTATCAAGTAAAACAAGAAAATCTTTCCAATATCTACCCTGTACTTCTTCCCCGTCAACGCAAGCAGACCACACATACATAAAAGCATCAATAGGCTTTGTCACTTCTTCGCCCTGGTCATCTTTCTCAATTCGAGTACGTGAAGTTGTTTCAATGTCAAAAGTTCCAAATTGATCAATATAATACGGACTATCTTTATTTTTGCCTAAAGGCTTGTGCAGAGAAAAGCCATGTGACGGTACATAGTCCGTCACTGACTTCACTTCTATATCATCATATTGATTTGATCTATTTAAACATTGAACTATCATAATTATAACTCCTGTTTTATAGCTTTTGGTTTTGGCTTCGCTCGATTGCTCTTGTATAGTTTGTTTGCAGCTTTAAATTCTCGTGCTTTATCTTTCCATGATAGCGAACTATTTTGTATAATCGCAACTCTAAATTCTGCCTGGTCTTTTAAATTTGGGTATAATTCTTCAGATGCCTTAAAAAGTTCTTGCAAGCCCTCTCTATTGTTTGTATTTATTGCCTCTGTTAACAGTGTAACAATTTGATCACTTGAAAGCTTTGCATATTTTTTATCTGCCAAATAGTGCAAGGTATTGAAAAGCTTATCACGAACACTTTTGCTAAGTGTAGATATATCAACCCCGTAACGTTCTTTAAACGTTGCTACTCTTTTATTTTCTACTTCAATACTACCCCTTGCAGTTGAAGCTTTTGCTTCGAGATAGTGAAGAAGCTTGTTTTCAAGTGCTCTCAATTCACGGATTGAAAAATCTTTATAAACTGCCTTTCCAGTTGATACATAAGAAGCGTTATAAGAAACGTGCTTGTTAAAGTAGTCAACCGCGTCTTGATATCTAAAAAGTGCTGTTCTATCCTCTGTGATTCTGCCTTTTGATATTGCAGTTGTTAATGTTTTGGCGCGCTTGTTTGCAACGTTGGCAAGTTTGCCAACACGAGCGATATACTCTGTCTTACTTGAAGTGGACTCGATAGAATCATAATGCCAACGTGTAAAATATTTTGCCTGGATTTCTGTTTGTTTCATAACTCGATACCTCTCTTTTCTAATCTTTTCTTGATTAAGTCATATTTATAATTATTTGGTACTATCTTTTTAAACATACTTGTGATCTGATTATCGCTATAACCGTGCTGTTTAAATACCATTAACAAAAAGTCTACCGCTTCCAACCCTTCAAAAGTTCTACATCCGGATTGTGATCTCGGTGAATCATTCCATGTCGTTGTTTTGATATCTTCAACCGCTTGTATAATGATTGAATTTACAAAATTTTCTATTGGTGTCAATTTTGAGTTATGCACTCCATCACTAGGACGTTTCATTTAACTAACCTCTCTTTTTGTTTTTCTTTTATTGTAGCATGTGTTTGTGAATAAATAAAGTATAAATTATGAATGAAATGTTAACAAATTATTGTTATAGTTGTGATAGAACAAATGTATCAATAGCGAGTGGACACACGAGCCATTCG
>ERZ773194.3286-NODE-3286-length-14037-cov-5.095265_pt1 | contig 14037 bp, 7 predicted proteins | sample MGYA00511240_ERZ773194 | MGnify/ENA primary metagenome ERZ773194 (study PRJEB29015, sample SAMEA2737774) | human gut metagenome | biome: human gut; feature: human-associated habitat; material: faeces | place: China | collected 2012 ... | reverse complement strand
GTGCGGGGGAATCGGAACCCCCGCGCTTTTGAGGCACTTTTACTCTAAAAGTGCCATAAGCGGAGCGAAAAGAAAAAATAACAAATTTTATATTTTTGATATGATAAGATAATTTTAAAATACACATCAAAAAAGGGTTCGTAAGGGAAACACCCTTACAAACCCTCACGCCGTCTTAAAACGACTTCTTGTTCAAAAGTTCATCTTTAATTTTCCACAAATCAAGCGACAAATCAACATAATAATTATGCGGATTTTCCCAGCGTTTCACCTCGTCCCAGAGGTTGTCCACCTCGGTTTTGCACTTTTGTTTTATGCTCTCGATGTCAGGCAAATCATACACGCGTTTGCCTTTGTCAAAAATCTTAACCAAAAGGTTTTTCGCATAAAAATCGGTAATCGTCTTTCTCTTCCAGGTGTGCTCGGGGTCGAAAATCTCATATTCGCCGCTCGGCGCGTCCTCTTTTTCGAGCGTTAAAACGTCGGCAATCGCCTTGTGCGTTTCGTTTTCATAAAGTCTGTAAACATTCTTCGCGCAAGGAGTTGTGATTTTCGCAACGTTCTCCGAAAGCTTGATTTTCGGGATTTCTCTGCCGTTTTCGTCATACACTGCGCAAAGCTTGTAAACACCGCCGAAAACAGGCTCGGAGCGCGACGTGATAAGCCTTTCGCCCACGCCGAACGAGTCAATCATTGCGCCTTGGTCGAGCAGGTCGCGGATAATATATTCGTCGAGCGAGTTGCTCGCGACGATTTTGCAGTCGCCAAAGCCCTCTGCGTCGAGAATTTTTCTTATTTTTTTGCTCAAATATGTTATGTCACCGCTGTCGATTCTTACACCGGCAGGACGTATTCCCTTCGGAACAAGCACGTCGTTAAACGCTCTTATCGCATTGGGAAGTCCCGATTTTAACACGTTGTAGGTGTCAATCAAAAGCGTACAATTTGTAGGATAAATTTCGGCATATGCGCAAAAAGCCTCATATTCCGAGTCGAAAAGCTGAACCCAGCTGTGCGCCATTGTTCCGAGCGCCGGTATGCCGTAGCGGACGTCGGAAATTGTGCAGGCAGTACCGCAGCAGCCGGCGATGTATGCCGCACGCGCGCCGTCAATAGCGCCGTTCGGACCCTGTGCACGGCGAGAACCGAATTCCATAACAGGTCTGCCTTTCGCCGCGCGGACAATTCTGTTTGCCTTTGTCGCGACGAGGCTCTGATGGTTGATTGTGAGAAGAAGCATTGTTTCGATAAACTGCGCCTGCATAACAGGACCTTTCACCTTAACAATCGGCTCGCCGGGGAAAATCGGCGTTCCCTCCTCAATCGCCCATACGTCGCACTCAAATTTAAAGTTTTTAAGATAGTCCAAAAACTTGCCGCAGAACATATTTTTGGAGCGCAGAAATTCTATGTCGCTTTCGTCAAAATGAAGATTTTCAAGATAATCAACCAGCTGTTCAACGCCTGCCATAACGGCAAATCCGCCTCCGTCGGGGATTTTGCGGAAGAACATATCAAAGCAAACTTCTCTGTCGCAAAAGCCTTTTTCAAGGTAGCCGTTTGCCATGGTGATTTCATAAAAATCTGTGAGCATTGTGTAATTTGCGTTATTTTTCATAAGTTATCCCTCAAGTGCCTCCGCAAGCCAAAAACCGCCGATGTCAAGCGCCTCGTACATATCCTCGCGCTCGGCTTTTTTCACTGTTTTGTCGTCTTTTGATGAAATAAGCTCGATGTAAATATACTGCGGAATTTCAACGTCTTTCACCGTTTTTGTTTTAAGCACCGACATACGAAGATAATATTTGTCATTAACGTCGCCGTATATTATAACGTTGCCGTGCCTTGTAAGCGGTATTCCTTTATATAAAAAAACTGTCTGTTCCTCGGTTTTCTTTTTCGCCATAAAAATCGCTCCTTTAAATCATACTCATTTCAGTTTACCATATTTTGCGCAATATGTAAAGAAAAATTTACTGGCTTGCCATATGTTCGTCATAATTTTCGGTGAAAATATGGCTTCCGTCCTTTTTATTTTCGTCGGTGTGATAGAATTTATACTTGTGAATGTCGGGCATAAGCGCCGCTTTTAATGACTTTATACCGGGGTTGCAAATCGCGCCGACGGGAAGTCCTTTGTATTTGTAGGTGTTGTACGGCGACGGATTTTCAAGGTCTTTGTAGTAAACCTTGTCCGCATTGTAAAGCCCGTTTGTTATGGCATAAACCACCGTTGCGTCAATTTGCAGAAGCATATTTTCATTAAGCCTGTTTTTTATAACGCCGGCAATTTTTCCGCGCTCGGAATCAAGCTTTGCCTCGCGCTCCACAAGCGACGCCAAAACAACGGTGTCGTAGTCTATGTTTTTAATATCGCCGATTTTTGAATACTGTTTTTCAAATTCGCCCAGCATTGTGTCGATAACTTCGTGCGCCGCTGCGGTTTTGAAAAATTCGTAGGTCTGCGGAAACAAAAATCCCTGAAGTTTGTATTTAAACTCGCGGTCGGGAATTTTTTTGATAAAATCATAACCGTATTCGTCCGACATTGCCGACAAAAACGCGTCCGCGCTCATAATGCCGTCGTTTTCAAGCTTTTGTGCAATCTGCTCCGCAGAATACCCCTCGGGAACAACAAGCGTAAAACTGTCGCCTCCTCCCTCGGTTGTAAGCTTTGTTATGATTGTCGAAAGGCTCATTCCCGTGTTAAGGTTAAACGTTCCGCTCCTTAATTTTGTTGCGGAATTTGTGGTTTTAAGCTTTAACGAAAACAGAATTTCGTTTTTGATAAGCCCGTTTGCCTTAAGATTTTTTGCAATGTCCTTTGCGTTTTCACCGCTTGCAACGGTAAAAACAACGTCCTCGCCGATTTTGTCGGTTTTTACGAAAAACTCCGACGCATACGGATAAACCGCAAAAACGGCAAGCGCGATTATAATGATAAAAATAAATTTTTTCACTCATTTCACCTCGATTTTTGCGTATATATAAATATTATACCACAATTTACCATAAATTTCAACATAATAAATTTTCGCAAAAGTATTGTATATTTTTTATTAAAATGTTAAAATAATCTCGGAGGGGATAAGATGAAAAAATTATGCGCTTTTTTGGTGTTTGTTTTTATGCTTAATACGCTTTGTTTCGGTGCTTCCTATTCGGATATTGAAGGGCACTGGGCAAAGGAGGATATAGAAAAACTTTCGGACAGTAAAATTATTGAGGGATACGACGGAAAATTCAATCCCGACGGGTTTATCACACGCGGTGAGGCGGCAGTGATTTTCAACCGTCTTTTTGCGCTTTCCGACAAAAGCGAAAACACGTTTTCCGACCTTTCGGACACTTGGTATACCGACGCGGTTTTGTGCTTAAACAAGTTTAACATTATGCAGGGTGACGGTGACGGAAAAATTTATCCGACGGGCAATATTTCAAAGCAGGAGGCGGTTTGCCTCATCGCAAAAGCGTTTTACATAGGCGGTGAAACGGAGTATGTTTACGCCGACGCAAGCTATGACGCGTGGGCGAAAGAATATGTAAGCGCGGTTGCAAAACGTTTTGCGCTCCCCAATTCGTTTTTTAACACAGACCTACGCGAGCCTATAACACGCGCCGAAACGGTGTATATCATAAATAGGCTTATTTCTGCGGACTACCTCGGAAACGGCAGATTTTCGATAAACTGTGACAAAAGCATTGTGATAAACGGCGACGGCGTTATTTTGAGCGATATGTCGGTCGACGGCAACATAATTATCGGAGGCGGAGCGAAAAATGCCGAGCTTTCAAACGTTGACGCAAGCGGTGATATAATCGTCCTCGCGAAAAAAGCGGACTGCGATTTGAAGCTTAATTTCGTGACGTCGGGCGGTGTGAGATATATCGGCGACGAAAAGGTGAAATTTTACAATAACAAAGTTGATTTGCCCCTTTCGTTTGACAAAATTTCAGGTCTTTCGGGCGTCAAGAACGGCTACGGTCAGGGCAATAACACCGATGCGGACAACCGTCCGGCAACGGCGGTTAATTTGCAGGAGAAATACAAAGACCTCGGCGCGCTTTTTATAGGCGAAAAGAGCGACAAAATTTATCTTACGTTTGACGAGGGTTACGAAAACGGCTATACGTCCAAAATTCTGGACGTTTTAAAAGAGAAAAACTGCACGGCGGTGTTTTTTATCACAATGGACTACGCGGTGAAAAATCACGGACTTATCCGCAGAATGATTGACGAGGGACACGTTGTGGGAAATCACAGCGCAAACCACCATTCTATGCCGACTCTTTCAAATGCCGACTGTGCAAACGAAATTATAAGTCTGCATAAATACGTCCGCGAAAATTTTGGGTATGAGATGTATCTTTTTAGACCGCCGATGGGCGAATACAGTGAAAAAAGCCTTGCAATCGCAAATATGCTGGGATATAAAACAATGCTCTGGAGTTTTGCGTACCGCGATTGGCTCACCGACAATCAGCCCGATGTTTCGTATGCAAAAAGCCTTGTGACCAAAAAAATACACGGCGGAGGAATTTTTCTTCTGCACGCGGTGTCGAAAACCAACACCGAGATTTTGGGAGATGTGATTGACGACTTCCGTTATCACGGCTATACCGTGAAAGCGTTTGAAATCGGGGATAAATAAAATTTTAATAATTTGACATACTTGTATGTTGCAATAAAAAAGATACATTTCTGGTTGATTTGAAATGTATCTTTTTACATACTTAACATATAAAACAAAGGGATAAAAATCAAAGTTATCTGAAATGAAGTCATTTTTTAGGCAGATTTTCTATTGCATATTCACAGCACTGAACTACAAGCTGATTAAAAGATATATCCTGTTCATTTGCCAGTTTTGTTATTTTATCAATTAAAGTATCCGGCATTCTCACGGTTCTGTTTGAGGAAAATAATACGGTACCTATGTTCTATACCCTGCAAACAAGCCAAATGGTTTATAATTGGAACAGTATATTTGCTGAAGATGTATACAGGGTGTGGAAGGCAAGTACTGATAGTCAGACGCAACAGGTTATGCAAGCAATGTATGGACCGCCATATGTAAATAAAACTGTTTGGGCTGTTTTTGACAGAGAAATTAAAAAGGTAGGAAATTATGATAGTTTGGAAGAAGTAAAAAACAAATTAGCATCAAAGAAATAAGTAGAGAATTTGGCAATAAAACTTTTAATATTTTTAAAGAAATACAATCAACAACGGCGCACTGCGATATGCAGTGCGTTATTTTTATGCAAAAACAAAAATCATAAATATACAGAAGGTTTTCTTCAAGGTTAAATCTTAAAAACACTAAGTCATCAAAGGTACATTTAGGACCGAAAGAAGATAAATCGCCCTCAAATCTTGAAGTTGCTTTAAACTCAATTTTTCTGTTTGTTGCCGGGTCTGTTGCATCACCAGCTTCGCTTCCTCTGTTCCATAAGTATCCAAGGCAATAACACCCCATAGGCTCGCTTATAGCATCGGGCATATTTATTCCCCTGTGACTGTTGTTGGAAATATAAGTATTCAAATCTTTCCACTTGAAGTAAGCTGAACAAGTTTCATCAATGCGGGCTTCATCAATTTCTATAAGCCCAAATTCATTATAAATCGGCATAATTACCATTCAGAGTGCCTTATCCCCGCAATAAGTATGACAAATTTCTATCGCTAAGTCAAGCAAATGAATTTGTCGAAAAAATTATTTTCCGTGTTTTTATAAAAAATTCCGCAGGTCTTTTTTAATCCTGCGGAAAATAATTTTATTAAAAACCTCCCGTCTGCGTTATGCAGACGGGATTTTTGGTTTTGCTTCTTATTTTACTGTAATTACAACCTTTTGTTCGCTTTCAATCCACTCAACTTTTGCGCCGAGTTCTTCCGATATAAAGCGGATAGGTGTATATGTGCGGTCGTTCTCCACAAAAGCGGGAGAGTCGAGTTTTACCTCTTTGCCGTTTACAACGGCGTTTTCCGCGCCGATTGTGATGAGAATTTCCACATCTTCGTTTGTTTCAAGGTTCTTGCCTTTTATTGTCACAAGCTCTTTTTCTTCGTCCCACAAAACTAACGCACCGAGGTTTTCGGCTGCAAATCTTGCAGGGAGCATTGTGCGGTTGTTTACGATTTTCGGTGCAACGTCGTTCGATTTCTCTGTTCCGAAAACAAGCGCGTCTTTATCGCCGATTGTGAGGATAATCTGTTTTTCGCTGTTATCCTTTGTGCTTTCCGTCCATTTTGCGTAAAGCGTGATGTTCTTTGTCACCTTTTCGGCAAAATCGTATTTAACCGTCAAATTCTTGTCGGAATACCAGCCGTCAAACACAAAACCGTCTTTTTTAGGTTCTGCGGGTTCTTTTGCCGTTTCGTTCTTTTTAACAGTCCGGCTTGCAATTTTATCTGCGCCGTTTGTGTTAAACGAAACGGTGTAAGACGATGCCGATGAGCTTCCGCCGCCACCGCCGTTTCCGCCCGATGAGCCTGACGGAGTAAGTTTTACGGTGTTTCCGATAATACTGTAATTGTTGTTTGCATAGCTTATTTCAACCGTGTATTCCACGCCGGCCGCAAAACTTCCGTTTAACGTGTATGTCTTGCCGTCCGCGCTCTCTTTTACGTCTGTAAGCTCTGTTGTAATTTCGCCTGCCTTAACGGTGAAGTTTTCTTTTGTAAGACCTTTTACCGCCCTGTCAAGCAAAATTGTAAGATACGATTTTTTCGCTGTGCCTGCGCTTGCCGTAACGCTTATCGGTGTAACGGTAACGTTTCCTTTTTGGTATTCAATCTCGTAATTGTCCGACGTAAATCCGCTTACGCTTGTTTGTTCCGTATACGTTTTTGCGTCGCTTACGTTTGTTATTCCGTTGTACGAAAATTCGGGTATGCCGCCGAGAACGTCTTTTGTTTCGTTGTTTTTAAATCCTGTAAATTCAGGTTCAAGCGACGGCATTTCCGCACCGTATTCAAAGCTTACATCTTTAACTCTAACGGTGAGGGGAGCCTTTGTAACATCAAGAGTACCCGTTCCGTCAACCGTGAATGTGAGGTTTTCGTTTTCGTATGTTCCCAAAACAACAACGATGTCATACTGTCCGACTTTTGCGTTTTCTGCCGTTCCGCCGCAGCTAAATCTTGCATTTTCCGCGAGCGATAAGAGAATATCGTCGGAAACGAGCGAGGTCTGCATTGACGGTACGAGTCTGAAATTCGGTTTGTCGCCGTAAACCTTTGTAATGTTTTTGGGTATTACTGTTATATTTGCTTTGGTGATATACATTGTCGCCGTTCCGCCGCCGACAAAGCTTTTGTCCGTTACCGTGTAGGTTACGCTGTATGTGCCTGCCTTAATCGGCTCTGTAACCGTCGGGTCGGCGGTGAGAACGTATTTGACCGTAACATTTTCTCCGACTACGGGAGTAAAGCCCGAAACGGGTTCAAACGAAATTTCCTGTCTTTCGCCGTTGTAAATTTTAACGGTGTCTGTCGGAACAAGTGTTATGTTCGACTGTTTTACCGTGATGTCAAATGTTGCCTCCGCGTTGCCGTAGTTTTCGCCGGCAGTTGCGGTGATTGTTGCCGTGCCTGCGCTTTTTGCCGTAACCGTACCGTTTTCGTCAACCTCCGCAACGTCGGTGTTCGAGCTTTTCCAGGCTGCATTTATCTTTGTGTTGCCGTAGAATGCGGAAAGATTGAAGCTGTCGTTTACATATGCCGTGCTTGTGCCGGTAATGTAAAGCTTTGCATCTGTCGCGCCTGTAATTTCAAGCACGCCTGTGTTGTCGTAGGTAAACTTGTAGTTTTCGGCATATCCGCCCGAAATCGTGATGTTATATTCGCCTACCGCGCTTGACGCGTTCGCGTTAACCGTTGCGGTGGGTTCGTATAAAAGTACGCTTTCGTCCTCGCCGTTTATAAATCCGTCGTATATAAGTTTAAATACGGGGTTAGCGTCACCGTATGCACGGCTTGCGTTCTGCGCTTTGACGGTGAGATTTGCTTTTTCGATTGTGAAATTCTTTGTAACCGTCAGTGTTTCGTAGTTTTCACCCGTGATTTCAGCAATCGCGGTGTAATTTCCTGCGTTTTTCGGAGTTTCCTCCTGCGGAATGTAAATTCCCGTGCCTGCATATGTGATTTTTGCGCTTGTGTTGTCGGGAATATCCGTAACCGATGCCGAAACTGCGTCGCCGTAAGTAAACTTATTGTTTATCTGAATTTTGCCTGTTGCCTGTGCCTTGGCAATTACAAGCGTATCACGTGCCGAGCCTTTGTAGTTCGGGCTTAATGTTTTAACCTCAACCTTGTATTTGCCTGCGTTTGCCGGAAATTCTTCACTGCCGTCGTATGTTACCTCAAAGTTGCTTTCAGCAATTCTGTCATCGCTCGGAATAACCTTTACTTTGCCGAGCGTACTGCCGAAAGTCTGTTCGAGATAGTCAAAATCAAACGTGATGTTTTTGGGCATTACGGTGAATATTACTTTTGACGAAATATTCTCGTAGTTGTTACTCGTCTTAACAGCCGTGATTTCAACTTTGCCGATGCCTCCGGCGAAAACTTCGCCGTCGTTTGTTATGCTTGCTTTTCCGTCGGTCACTTCCCACGAAACGGTTCCGTTGTCCGCACCGCCGAAAGCTTCGAGTTTAAATCTGTCGCCGTATTCAACAGTTCCGGGAAGTCCTGCGATTACAAGCTGGCTTTGCGTTGCGTTTTCAACCGTCACCGTTATGTCGCCTTGGTCGGTTATGTAGTTCGTGCCGTCGATTGAAATTGCCGCGGTGTATGTTCCTGCTTCGTTGGGTGTTGCGTCGTAGCTTACGCTGAAATCTTTAAATATTCTGCCGTTTTCGTCGGTTGCCGAAACGTTTATTTCCTTGTCTTTTCCGTCGTATACAAACGTTGTCTGACCGACTGTGAAATTAACTTTCAAAGGTTCGATAGCTGCACTTGCCGTTGCAGATGTTTCGCCGAGCGTGTAGTTCTGCGCCTTTGCGCCCGAAAGTCCGCTTGCGGTGAATGTAACCGTCTTGTTTTCGCCTGCGTCCGCACTGTCAAATTCCGCTGTACCGGCAATGCTTACAAAGCCTTTGTCGCTTTCGATTACATTGCTTATTTTGTCAACGTTTGCCTGTGCGTTAGCCGTGCCGTCATATTTTTTGTCCGATGCCGAAATTGTGAAGCTTTCAATTTCAATCGGCGAAATATCAACAGTTGTCTGCAGGCTGTTTGTGCCGAGTGTGTATTTTTCGCTGTCGCTGAGTGTAATTCCGCTTACGTAAACGATTTTGCCGTTGCCTGCGTCGGAATTTATCATTGAACCCGACGCGCTCGCCGTAACGGTGTCGCCGTTTGCGAAGTTTGCAAGAGAAATTTCAACTTCAACGCCGTTTTCGCCGTTGTATTTTCTGTTTGTTGCTGCCGCCGTCGGTGTTAAAATTCTCTTTTTCGCCTCAAAAGTTTTAATTGCGGTGCGGTCGGTGTAGCCGTCCTTTTTGCTTGTCGCTTTAATTGTCACCTTGCCGACGCCGTTTACTTTAACTTTTGCAATTCCGTTATCTTTGGTGATTTCGGCAAATTCCGCACCGTTTACGATTTCATATTCAACGCCGCCGTTCGCGCCGGTTGCCGAAATTTCAAATGTGTCGCCGTAGTAAACGTTTTCGGGAACGTTTTCAACCGCGAATATATCCTGTGACGCGTTTGTGATTTTGAGCACCGCGTTAAACGGTTCAACCGTGTAATTTGCGTCTGCGCTCTCGGTAAGTTCAATGCTTATTGTGTATTCGCCGACGTTAACCGCCGTATTTTCACCGTTGTATTTAACGGTGTAGTTTGACGAGTCAAAAATTCTGCCGTTTGCCATTGCCGATACGTCAACGGTTTGTGCCGTTCCGTCAAATGTGCGCGTGGTAACCTTTGCACAGATAACCGTAATAACCGCTTTTTCGATTGTTCCGTTTAACGTGCCTTTGAGGCTGTCCGTATCGTCGGGCAAAACGTATTTGTCGGCATTTTTGCCGGAAATATCCGTAATTTCGTAACTTACCGCTCTGCCGCCTGCATTGGGGCTGTCAAATTCCGCGTTGATTTCCGCTTTCACAACGTCTGTCGGGTCAACTTTAAATTCGTCTTTCAAAGTTGCCGTAACGGCTGCGTATTTCGAGCCGTCGTAAGACTTTGTTTCAGCTTTTAATTCAAAACTGTCTTTTGTAAGTTCTTTTTTAACGTTAACCGTGCAGCTTGCGTAAACGGGAGTTGCGCCCTCCATTGTGCTTGTTGCGGTGATTGTCGCCGTACCGCTCTTTTTCGCGGTAATCTCGCCGTTTTGGTCAATTTCCGCAACGTCCGTGTCGGACGACTGATAAGTCACCGTTGACGCGTTTTCGTTTATAAGCGTGTTTGTGAATTTTTCGCCCGATTTAACGTTTACAATACCCTTTGCAAACGAAATGGGTTTCTGCGAAAAGTCGCTCGACGCTTTGATGTCCATAAAACCAATGTTTGTATAGGTATTCATATCGGGAATATCCGTGCTGTTTACCGTGTATTCGTTTGCAAGGTAGTAGTATTTTGCGCTTTCGCTGTTAAGCGAAACAACATATAAATATCTGCCTGCCGAAACGGTTTTGCTTACGGGTTCTGCAGACGCAAGTTTGCCCGAGTTTTCGTCAACGAGATAGTATTTAACGTCAAAATCGTCGTTTGTAAGCTTTTTTGAGTCGGGTGTAGATACCGTTATTTTTCTTTCAACACCGGGCGAATATCTGTGTTCGGTGTCTGAAACGTTCAAATTGTTAAGCTGTGACTTGGTGATGATGACCGTGTGGCAGGCATCTGATTTATCTTCGTAGTTGACGTTGCCCGAATAATATACTGTAAAATTGTGAGCTGTATTTGCGGTAAGCGTATTCGGCAGATCAAATTCAAAACTTCCGTCATCTTTGAGATCTACGCTTTCGTTGTGTTCGGAGGATATGCCGGCTGCAACATATTTTACCGTTATCTGTCCCGTCGGCGCTTTTGCGTTTGCTGCAATGCTGTTTGCGTGCAAAACTCTTCCGGCGATTTTTTTGTCTTCCTCGTAGTCGTAAAAATTTTTAAACGGTATTGTATATTTAAATTCAACGCCCGCTTTTTCTATTGTAAATGTCGCCGCACAGTCGTTATATCCATTATATAATTCTGTTGGTTTGATTATTACATAAACCTTGTATGTTCCGGGTTCTGTCGGCGCTTCTGCTGCGGGACGGTCCAAACTTCCGTCCGGCAGTTCTTTTGCATATCCTATTTCGTCTGCCGTAAGCCCTGCAGAGGAACTAAAAGTTACACTTTTCTGTGTTCCGTCGTAAACAAGCGATGAGGGCAGTGTAACAACAAAATCCCTGCCGGGTGCGGGTGTAGCTTTTACCAAAGTAAATTCAACTGTTCTTTCTCCCGAATAACTGCCGTCGGCTTTTGCTGTAACTGTGACATTGTAAGCCGTGTTGGGGAAGAGTACCGTTTTCGGAACGGTGATGTCAAAAAAGCTTGTAACGTCAACACCGTTGTCAAACACCTGAACATCGCTTTCTTTAACCTGTATGCCCGGAGTGTACGTGAGTTTGTAAGGTGCGTCTTTTCCCTTTATCTTAATCGTTATGTCGCTGTTATTTTCGATAGATTTTTTCCCTACCGTGACGGATACATATTTTCCGATTCTATATCCGTCGTTTCCTACTGCATAAACGATGATATTATCGTATGTTCCTGCCGGAACTTTGCTTAAAGTGAGTTTGGAGTTTTTGCTGCTTTGTTTGCTCTCGGTCCAATCGCACGTCAAATTTCTCGGCAAGTCTACCGTATATGTCACATTTCCGCTTTTAACACTTGCGTTGATTATAACGTCGTCGGGATAAACCGCGTTTTTACTCGCCTCGTCAAGCTTGGCGGTGAATTTTTGTATAGGCGCCTCCGCTATGACAACGTTATCTATATATTTCTGGTATGTTTCGTTATAAAAGTAATCAAATGCGTACTCATTACGGGAATCAATATAGGAATATCCGCGGTAACCAAGCGTTATATCATCATATTCAAGAAAGTCTGCCAATGTGCAGTCCGGCGCAGTAACGCTCAATTTTTTAATTCTAGTCATAGGTGAGTCAAAATCGGGGTCTCTCAATTCGCTGATATCGGCGGTTTTGTCCGCCAAGGTCAGCTTGTCAATGGTAACATCAAAATCGGCTTGGAGATATCCGTTCTTTCCGAGTGTAATGTCTCCGATGTTTTTGACTATACGGAGGTAAACTCTGTTTTCATCATTTATTGTATTTCTCGAGATTTTCATAGAGTGACCGTCTGTAAATGAAAGCTTGTGAGTATGGTCCGGAGCGCACGGCATAAGTTCAAAAGATTTGTCATTCACTTCAAGGTCATGGTCAAGCTCAATATCCTCATAATAAACTACACTATATTGATAGCGCGGATTGAAAGCAGGTATGGCATCTATTGCTTCGTCTATGGTTTCAAAATATTTAACCTCCGCTGCCCAGCCGTTGTCTGTGTCAAATTGGGTACGCTTAATCATATTTATACCGCAGTCTTCACATTTGCAGACTGTGTCACTGTTGCCGTATGAGTTATCTTCCATAACATTTTTATGACTGCATTTAATAATTGTAAACGGCATTACAGCTTGGCGAAATGTGTCGCCGGAAACGTAAACGTAAAGCTTAAACTCGTCGCCTTCGGGATTATTCGGCACAAAATCTTTTGAAACAGATACTGTAACGGTTTTCTGATCCTCCGAAAGAGTTGCCGTTATATCGTCAAGTCCGTTTTTTTGCACGTAAGCCTCAAGCTTTTCATCACTGTCAAAGGTTATGTTAAATGTTCCCTCTTGACCTGTGTAAATTTTTACACCTTCGGGCGAAACGGTCGGCGAAGGCTTTGCAGGCTCGGCGCCCGCCTCTTCGATTTTTATTTGTTTTGCCCGTTCGCTGCCCGCCATATATGTACCGTCGCCGTATTCGTCGACCGTATATTGCACGTCGGACAGTGTTCCGCCGATTTCAGCTGCACCGACAATTTTGTTGGAACTGTTGCCGCCGAGAAGTGTGATTTCTTCGGCAAGGTCAACTGCCCTTATTGTTCCCGATATGTCAATGTCGGGAGAAGAGGTTTTAAATGTGCCGTTTATGCCGACTCTTGCACCGCTTATTTTGAGGCTTGCCGATCCGTCGTTAACATACACCGTTCCGTTAACGGCAAAATCTGCGCCTGCAGGTGCGGTGATTGTTACGGCCGTCGGTGTGTCGAAGTCGTTGTTAACAGCCACATTTCCGTTTATAGTGCCGTTCTCAAAGGTTGAACTGTGATAAATGCTTAAAAAATTAGCGTCTCCGCCCGGCTCGGGAGCTGATAAGGTAATTGAGTGACCGTTCATTTTTACCGTTACCGGGCAATAGGTTAATACCCGATCCGTTTCAAGATTTCGCAATAATTCAATTACGACAGGTGTCGTACCGTCCTCATAATCAAGTGCGCCAAAAAACGCATCTTCGAGGGTTTCGTATTCTGTACTGCCTATTTTTGCGACAGGACCGCCGGCTGCAAATATCGCTTGCGGAAACAGCGAAACAAGCATTATCACCGACAACAGAATACTGATTAGTCTGTTTGGTTTTGTCATAGTGTGTCTTTCCTCCTATAATATTTTTAAATTTATATATAATAATACTACAATATAGAGATATTATATCATACTTTTTTCGGTTTGTCATCATACCAAAGTATGATATATGCAATTTTTACAAAAATTTTTCATATTTTTAAGATTACATGTGTCTAATAATTACGCTACGGCTAAGAAGATTGCCGCTGCTGTTTTTCAAACTCTTTTGGTGTCATACCGAACTGTTTTTGAAATAATTTTATAAAATACGACGGAGAATTAATTCCGACAAGGAAACATATTTCACCTATTCTATGGCGTCCATCAATGATTAGTTCCGTTGCTTTTTTAAGACGGATCAACCGGATAA
>ERZ773194.3279-NODE-3279-length-14053-cov-14.412202_pt1 | contig 14053 bp, 9 predicted proteins | sample MGYA00511240_ERZ773194 | MGnify/ENA primary metagenome ERZ773194 (study PRJEB29015, sample SAMEA2737774) | human gut metagenome | biome: human gut; feature: human-associated habitat; material: faeces | place: China | collected 2012 ... | reverse complement strand
TGTACTGCATCATCGACTGTGCCGCTGAATTCATCGCAGAATATCCCGGTGGTATACTGGCGGTAGGATATCATTCCGGACTGCGCCTTTGAGTTAAGGAACGCATCAAGTCCGGATTCCTCGACCCTGCCGTTTTCACAGATAAAATCGTACATTACCACACCTCCAGCAGCTTGTCAAAATCATAATTTCTGAAGCTCTCTGTCATGTCCTGACCGTTGATACAGAGCTTTTCAACCGAGAAAATTCCGCGCCCTACCGAGGTCAGTCCGCCAACGGACAGGAAGCCGTTGTCAAGGTCGGCTATTACTGCGAGGACGGCACGCTTTACGTCATCGGACTGCTTTTCCGTGAACAGCAGTTCAAGCTCGGTGCTTCCGCCGTAATAGGTTTTCTCCGTGTACAGTGCGCCGTCGTTCGTGCCAGAGGTGAATCTGTCGATGGAATTTCTCGTAACGGTCTTGTAGTAACCGCCGTCAAGCATACTTTCGCTGAAATATATGGCAGACTTCTTATTCCTCGCCTGCTTGACGTTTTCCTCGATATGACCGAAAAGCCCGTCAGCTTTCTCTTCTCCTGCGAACTCGCAGAATCTTGCCCGGAATGCGCCCGCCCAGCTTGTACCCGGTATCACCGGAACTCCGCTGCGCAGGGAAAGCTGCTCGTAGTCCGGCGCTGCATTCTCTCCGTCAGAAACATCCGTGGAATACCTGCGTATCGAAATACCGCCCCGCTGTTTCAGCGAAAGCGTTATTCCCGTGAGGTCGGAGGGCTTCGCCAGTTCCACAGCCTGAGCGTTTTTCCAGCACTCATCGTCGAACATATCGAAATCGAGCCAGGCGTCTGCATCGCTGAATCCTATGCGCTGGAGTCCCTCAACAGCGACCGTTCCGTACCCTCTTGTCGTCTTGTGACCGAATCTCAGCAGACCTGCGTTTATCTTCTGGAATGCTTCGTTAATTACGCTGTCGCCGTCAGCTCCGCAGTCCGCAAGCTCAATATAGCCTCTGAACTCCGCTCCGGTCTCGACCGCCTCAAAATCGAACTTTCCTGTGTCCTCCGCCACCTTGTCTTTCAGCCTTACGCTGTCGCGGACAGATACGGTATTTTCTCCGGTGCAGACTGCGTCGTAGGTCAGCACTTTGCCCGAATTCCGGCAGAGCAGCAGCACGATTTTGTATTCGGTCTGGGTCAGCTTGATCTCCTGCTCGTCCACGAACACCTTACGGCGGTCATAGTTGATGCGCATTCCCTGTGCGCGGAACTCACCCGCCGGGGCATTGCCGCCGTGCATGGCACTGTAGCGGTTCAGCCGCAGGGCAGCGCGCACGCGGGCCAGCAGTTCGCCGGTGCTGAAGGGCTTGGTGATGTAATCATTGGCACCCAGATCCAGCGCTTCGATCTTATCCATCTCGTCGGTGCGGGCCGAGAGCACCACGATGGGGGTCATATACTTCTGCCGCACGGTGCGGATGAATTCCAGCCCGTCCCGGTCCGGCAGGCCCAGATCCAGAATGACCAGATCCGGGTTGTGGGAGGCGAACAGGGTCAGGCCCATGGTACAGGTATGAGCCACCAGAGCCTGATAATCGTTGGTGGTGAGCAGCGTTTCGATAAAGCTGCAGATATTTGCCTCATCCTCTACGATCAGGACCTTGAATTTGTTATTGCTCATCTTCTGCATCCTCCATTTCAATTTCTTCGGTCTCCAGCCAGAAGCGGATGGTCGTTCCCTCACCCAGACGGCTCTCGGCCTTGATCTCGCCGCCGTGCGCCTTGATGATGGCCGCACACACCGAAAGGCCGATGCCCATGCCGTGCTTGCGGCTGTCTGCCGGTACATCCGGGTCGGTGCCGCCGGTGCCGGAGAACAGCGTTTTCAGCCGTTCTCTGGGGATGCCGCAGCCATTGTCCGTCACCTCGAACACCGCGCGATTGCCCACCGTGAACACCTTCAGGGTCAGTTTTGTCATGCCCTCGGCGTGCAGAGCGGCGTTTTCCAGCAGATTCATCAGCACCTGCTGGATGAGCATGGAATCCATGGGGATCACGATAAAGGCATCCGGCGTTTCCAGCTCCACCTGAATATCCGGGTATCGCTTGCGGAACTTGACCAGCACGGCATCCAGCAGTTCGTCCAGCACCGTAGGGGTCTTCTGCACCGTCACCTTCTCGCTGTCGATGCGGGTGACCGAGAGCAGGTTCTCCACCATGCGGGTCAGCCACTGGGCATCGCTGCAGGCCTCGCCCAGCAGCTTGATGGTCTTTGCCTTATCCAGCGAATCGTAGTTTTCGATCACGGTGGAGCAGGCACCATAAATGGAAGTGAGCGGGGTGCGCAGATCGTGGGAAACCGCGCGCAAGAGGTTCGCGCGCATTTTTTCCTTTTCGCTCTCCATGCGCAGCTGCTCCTGTTTTTTGATGCGGGTGGTCAGGGTGCTGGTCATGATGGACACCACCAGCATCACAAGGCCGGAGAACAGGTTTTCCGACAGGGTAAAGTTGAAGGCGAAATACGGTGAGAGGAAGGCAAAGTTCACAGCCAGCACGCTGATGAGCGAAGCCGCCACACCCCACGCATAACCTTCTGTATACATAGAGGTGACGAATACCGCCAGCATAAAGATAAGCATTGCTACGCCCTCAATGCGGCCCATAACGGCCTGTGTAAGCATCACCATGGCATAGGCGGCGAACAGAGCCAGCAGCATTACGGTGGCATCCCGCACAAGCGTCTGTTTTTTCATGCACATTCCCCTTCCCAAATAATATATTCCGTTTCCCGCATTATACCATAGAAAAACTAAAGATACAGTAAAAATCCTTTGCCGTAAAGGGAGGACGGGGTTTGACACTCCCTCTTCCCCGTAGTAGAATAGCCTTATCCGCGCTTTATCTCACTGGATCAGGAGTAACGATATGCTGTATTTCGAGAACGACTACTGTGAGGGTGCACACCCTGCCATCCTGCAAAAGCTGGCCGAGACCAACTTTGAAAAGGTGCCCGGCTATGGCACCGACCCCTACTGCGCCAGCGCCAAAGCAAAGATCTGCGCTGCCTGCGGCTGCCCGGATGCAGACGTGACCTTCATCTCCGGCGGCACCCAGACCAACGCCATCGTCATTGCGTCCATGCTGCAGCGCTGGCAGGGCGTGATGGCTGCTGCCACCGGCCATGTGGCTGCACACGAAGCCGGGGCCATTGAGTATACCGGCCACAAGGTCATTGCCCTGCCCGCCCACGAGGGCAAGGTGAGCGCCGCCGATGTGCGCGACTGGTGCGCCACCTTCTATGCCGATGCCAACCACGACCACATGGTGTTCCCCGGCATGGTATACATCTCCCACCCCACCGAGTACGGCACCCTGTACACCAAGGCGGAGCTGGAAGCCCTGCACGCTGTGTGTCAGGAGTACAAGATGCCGCTGTTCCTCGATGGTGCACGGCTGGGCTATGGTCTGGCTGCCGAGGGCACGGACGTGACGCTGGCCGATTTTGCCCGGCTGACCGATGTGTTCTACATCGGCGGCACCAAGGTGGGTGCGCTGTGCGGCGAGGCTGTGGTGTTCCCCCACGGCGCACCGGCGCACTTTATGACCATGGTCAAGCAGCAGGGCGCACTGCTGGCAAAGGGGCGGCTGCTGGGCATCCAGTTTGACGTGCTGTTCACCGATGGCCTGTATTTCTCCATCAGCAAAAACGCTATTGCCACCGCCAACCGCCTGAAGAAGGGCTTTGCGGAAAAGGGCTATCGCTTCTTTATGGACTCCCCCACCAACCAGATCTTCCTTGTGCTGGAAAACACCCAGCTGGCTGCGCTGGAAGGCAAGGCAAAGTTCGGCTTCTGGGAAAAGTTCGACGACACCCACACCGTGGTGCGCATCGCCACCAGCTGGGCCACCCGCATGGACGAGGTGGAAGCACTGATCGACCTGATGTGATCCAATCATTATAAATCAAGAGGCTCAGAGGCGCCGACAGGTGCTCCTGAGCCTCTTTTATCGTTCTTCTGTATTCCACGGCTGCGGGGTGCTTTCCACCGACTGACCGGGGACGGCAAGGGCGCGCTCCATCAGCAGGGCAAGGTAGGCGTCCTGCAAGGCGTCTGCCAGCGGGTACACCTCTGCCCCGCCGGCAAGATAGCCCTGCATCCTGTCCAGAAAACAGGCGATGGCGGTCTCGTCCTCGTTCAGCCCTGCCTGCGCGGCGGCAGCTGCCAGCGGGTCGGGCAGCGGGGTCAGTTGACGGCACACCGGCTCCCCGGCGGCATCCAGACAGCGCAGGGTGTCGTCGAACACTTCGCCCCGCTCTCCCTGCACACTGGTGTGGGTGCTGCGCAGGTAAGAGTGGTACTGCACACCGTTAAAATCCAGAAACGCCGTGCCGCCGCCCGCAAATTCCAGCGTGTGCTGCTGCAAGGTCTTTTCCACCAGTGCGCCGTTATGCACCGCACCCCAGCGGGAATCCGTTTCGATGATCTTTTCCGTCCAGCTGCGTCCGGTCACCCGCACCGGCTGCTGCCCGGCGTTCAGGAACTGCCGCGCCAAGCTGACCGCGTGGTAGCCGTGCGCCACCGACAGCCGGGCAAACTGCGGCGTGCCCAGTGCGCCGCTGCGCACTGCTGCCAGCCGTTTTGCCAGCGTGGGGTACAGCCAGTACTGTTCTGCAACCTGCAGCTTTGCGCCCTGTTGGTGCAGCTGCCAGAGGGCGCGCAATGCGTCCTCCTCCAGCGCCGCCGGGGTCTCGCTCAGCACGGCAAAGCCCCGGGCAAGCCATTCGGTGCTGACGGCGGCGATGGACGCTTTATTCACTGCCACCACCACGAAATCCGGGTGCAGGGCAATGCACTGCTCCGCCGAGGTGCTTACCGGCACGCCGTACTCCCGGTGCATTTTTTCGGCCTTTTCCTCGGTGCGGCAAAGCATGGCGCACAGCTCGAACCGCTCCGGCAGCGCCTGCGCGATGCGCCAGTAAAACAGCGACCGCCAGCCGGAACCTACTACGATAAACCGCAGTTTAGCCATTTGCCTGTTCCTCCTGAATATGCTTTTGCAGCTCCTGTTCAAACCGGTCTGCGTCCAGCGGCAGGGTGAGCTTTTCGCCCAGCCATGCGGACAGGTAAGCCGCGTCGGTCAGTTCCAGCGCCCGCACGCCCTCCACGCCGGGGGCGGTCAGGGGCGTGCCGTGCAAAATGGCATCCGCAAAGTTTGCCAGCATCTCCGGGTAAGGCTCTGCCTGCGGCGCGAACTGCTCGGTAACGGTGGTCACGGTAAGCTGCTGGCGCTCGGTGCAGTCTGCGGTACGGCGGTAGGTCTCGGTGTCTGGCGTGTAGGTGTGTAGGGTGAGGGTGTCCTTTTCCAGCAGGGCGGTGCCCTTGGTGCCCACGATCTCCAACCGCTCGGTGTAGCTGCCCTCGCCGGTGGAAAGAATAAAGGTTGCCGTGCGCTGCTGCGGGTACTCCATGAGCAGGGTGGCTTCGTCGTCCACCATAAAGTCGTTATACTTCCCGTAGGGGATCACGGCATAAATACTGGTTGGCATCCCGAACAGCCACTGCCAGATATCCAGAATGTGCTGGCCCTGATTGAGCAGCGCGCCGCCGCCCTCCCCTGCCCAGCTGGAACGCCAGCTGCCGGAGCGGTGGTACATCCATGTGCGGAAGTAGCGGCTGTTTTCCAGCTGCACCCGCTTGATCTCGCCCAGCGCCCCATCATCCAGTAATTTTTTAAGCCGCATATACTTTTTGTAGCGGCGCTGATGGAACATCATGGCGAAAACAAGGCCGCTTTTTTCGGCGGCGCGGTTCATTTCCAGTGCCGGTGCCAGCGCGTTTGCACTGGGCTTGTCGCACAAGACGTGCTTGCCGTGGGCAAAAGCCTGCATCACCAGCGCCGGGTGGGTCTTGTGCGGGGTGACCACCAGCACGGCGTCAAACTCTTCTGCATAATCGTACAGCGCCTCGGCGCTGGGGCACACCCGCACCGTATCCGGCAGGGTATCCGTTGCCCACTGCTGCGCCCCGGCGCTGCGGCAGACCACGGCGGTCAGACGCAATGCCCCCGCCTTTCCCTCTGCGATCATCTGGGCATACTTGCGCCCCATGACCCCGGTGCCAATAACGGCTGCGCGTACTTCCTGCATGATGCTCCCTCCTGTTTTTCCACAATGTGTTTTGTTATAGGGGAAAACTGCCTTTCACCCCTTCAATTTTGCTTCAATGGCGGCTTTATCCAGCCCCTCACCGATGACGATGACTACCTCCTGCCCCTGCGGGATGGGCGCAAGGGTGCAGCCGGCGGCGGTGGCGTTCAGCTCCAGCCAGCCGCCTGCCGGGGCGGGCGCAAAACCCTTGACCCGCAGCACCCGCCCGCATTCCGGTGCGTTGAACAGCCGCTGTGCGGCGGCCTGCAGCTGCTGTGGGGTGAGGTGCAGTTCCAGAAAGCAAAGGGAGGTAAAGGCCGCGTGCTGGTCAAAATGCAGCTTTTCGCAGCTGGCCTGCCGGTAGCCGCAGGCGGCAAGGGCAGCAAGGTCGGCATCGGTCAGGGCAGCCCAGTCCTTGGCAAGGATCTCCCCTGGCGCAAAGCGGCGGGAAGATTTTGCGGCTTCCAGTGCACGCTCCAAGTGGGCAGCGGCGGCGGCACACTGGGCGGGCGCTGCCAGCTGGGCGCGGCTCAGCAGCACGCAGCCTGCGTTCATGGTCCCGGACGCCAGCAGGTACTCTGCCTGCGGCGAAAGCGTTTCCGGCAGAAGGGCGTCCACAATGGCAATGACGCTGCCCAGCTGATACCACCGGTCCAGCGGGTCGTCCCGCAGGATATCGAAAAACTCGTCCACATCAAAGATGCCGCTGGGCTCCACCACCACCCGGTCAAAGCCGCGCATGGCCATGGCGATGAGCTTGGTGCGCATCCGGCGCTGGTGGGTGTCGCAGTCGCAGCCGCCGCTGATGGTCTCCACATCGCAGCCGGGGCCCAGCACCTCCTGCACCAGCATGGCGTCCACGTTCACCGCGCCAAAGTCGTTTTCCAGAATGCACACCTTATGCCCCTGCTGTACCAGATACCGCACATAGCGGCGCAGAAAGGTGGTCTTGCCTGCGCCCAAAAAGCCGGTGATGAGATCCACCTGAACCATATTTTTCTACCTCCGTTGCAAAAGCCCTCCCTGCGCCGCAGCGCCCGGGAGGGCTTGTTTTTTTAATCTTTTGCCCGGCGCTGTAACTCCTGGATGATCGCCACTGCCTCCGGCGCGATCGCTCCCGGCACAATGGCCGGGCGTGCCAGAAAATAGCCCTGCAAAAGGTCTGCGCCCAGCTCGATGACCGTGCGCAGCTCGGCGGCGGTCTCCACGCCCTCGGCAACGATCTTCATGCTGCGGGGGTGGGCGTAAGCCACCACATTGCGCAGGATCTGCTGCTTGTCCGGCGAGGTGTCGATGCCACGGATGATGGTAATATCCACCTTGACGAACCGGGGTGCAAGCTGCAATAGCGTATTCTCGTTGGAATAGCCGCTGCCGTAATCGTCCAGTGCAAACATCCCGGAAAAGCCCGGTGCATTGCGCTTTCTCTCCAGTGCTTCGTAGTCGATTTCTTCCTCTTCGGTGATCTCGACGACCATGCGGTGGCACAGCTCGTGCCAATGGCTGTTTATATATTTGCCGTCCTCATGCGACAGGCAGGTGTTGGCGATGGAGTTGACAAAGAGCATGGCATCCTCGGACACACTGCCCGCCCGGCACAGGCTGTCGAAGGTCTCCAGCGCCTTGGTAAAGGTGATGCGCTCGATCTCGTACAGTGCCCCCTGCTCCCGCGCCAGCTTCATGATGGTGGCCGGGGAGCGCAGGGTGGGCAGGTCGGAGCGCATCAGCGCCTCGTAGGCGACTACCCTGCCGCTGCGTGCCGAGAAGATGGGCTGGAAGCAGTAGAACACCTGCGCATTGCTGAGCAGCTGCCGGAACTCCCTGCGGGTGCGCTCGGCGTAGGCTTCGCGGTTGTATACCCCGATGTCGAACTCCTCCACCCGGCCCTTCTCCGAATGCTTGACCTGATACATGGCAAAGTCGGCGTATTTTTTCAAAGTCTCCCAGTCCTGCCCGTCGTCCGGGTACCACGCAATGCCGCCGGAAAGGCTGATGTGCAAAGCGTTGCCGCTGGGCAGCAGCGCCACGCTCTGCCGCATGGCATTGATCAGGCAGTCGATCTTTTCCCGCACTGCGTCCCGGCTGCGGTAGCCGTGGAACAGCACAAGGAACTCATCGCCGGAAAGGCGGGCGCAGACCGTCCCGGCGGGGGTATTGTCCCGCAGGCACTGACCGGTGCGGCGGATGTACTGGTCGCCCCAGTCGTGGCCGTAGGTATCGTTGATGTGCTTGAGGTTATCCAAGTCCATCATCATCAGCGCCGCCACGCCCATGCGCTCCGGCGCGGCGAACAGCTCGGTGCACACCCGGTTGAAGGCCTGCCGGTTGTACAGCCCGGTCAGGATATCGTGATCGCGCTCGTGCTCGATGCGCTTCCGTTCCAGCACAGCGGCGGTCACGTCCTCGGCAAGGCCGATCTTGGCGTGCCCCTCGATGGTGCTGCGCAGCATGATGTACCGCACGCCGTCCGGCTGCTGAATGGTCAGCAGCTCGTCGCCCTCGGCGGTGCGGTCACGGGGATTTTTTTCCCGGATGCCCTTGAGCACCTCCTCAAAGCGGCGCACGCTCAGCGGCTTGCCCTGCATCTCGGGCATGCCCAGCAGGGAGAAGAAATTATCGGTCACAAACACGCTGCCGGTATCGGTGCGCAGCTCGTAGCCGCCGATCTCCACACTGGCCATATCCATGATGCGCAAAAACTTGGTGGAGTTGGTCACCAGCTCCTTGTTCAGCTCGGTAATGGTCTCGGCAAAGCGGTCCACCTCCCGGATGGCGGTGCGGGACAGGCGGGGGAAGGTCTTTTTCTCCTGCGCGTCTATCACCTCGCGGTACAAACGGTTGATGGGTCTGGCCAGCCGTGCCGAGACCAGCAGGCTGCCCAAAACGCTCAGCACCAGCGTGATCGCTATGGTGGTCAGCAGCACCTCGCGCACCCGGCTGGAAAAAGCCAGCAGCACCGACTGTTCCATGGTACCGGCCAGAAACCACTTTTCGGCGGCAAAGGGCGCGTTGCGGTTATACACCTGCAGCGGCTCCAGCACCATATAATAGCGCTTGCCGTTCAGCTCCGCCCAGTTGCCGCCGTTGCCGTCGCTGCGGCAGTTCAAAACGCCCAGCGGTGCATCTGCCGTTACCAGATCCTCGCCGGAGGTCACGGTCTTGCGCAGGGAGAGCACGCCGTCCGTCAGCGCATCATCGGTAGTGGTCACGATAAAATAGGTGCCTGCCTTGTCCTCGTCCAGCTCGGTGAAAGGCAGCTTTGTTTGCAGATAGTCCGTGAGCAGTTCCACGCCCACCACGCCGTATACCGTGCCGTCCGGCAGGATCAGCGGCATCGAGTAGGCAATGGCGTGCCGGTCGTCCCCGGCCAGACAGTAGGAGTTGGTGGTCCAGCGGCCATAGCTTTCCGCCGAAAGGCCGGCATCGCTCTTATACGCGGTCTGAAAGACCGTGCGCAGGATGCCGCCCTTGGTATCTCCCTGATAGGGGAAAGCGGGCTGCCAGCCCTTATCCGTGCCGATGGCCAGCTCTTTTACCACTGTGGCGCTGGCGCGTTCCAGCAAAAGGTCGCTGTTGCGCTCCGAAGGGCGGGCGTCCGGGTCCATATCCCGCAGGTAGATGCCGGGCATTTTTTTGCCCACCTCGCAGGTGTCCAGATCATGGGTGTTCAGCATGATAAAGATGCCGGTCACCTGCTTTGTGCGCAGGGTGTCCAGAAGCTGCGGGGCAAGCGCTACCAGCAGGGCATCGCTCTGTTCGCTGCTGTTATCCAGCGTATCCAGCGAGATATCGCCGCTTTTCAGCAGCTGCTGGGTGGTGGCGGTGATCTGCTCGCTCAGCTGCTCCAGATCCTCCGCGTTCCGCAGGATCTCCTGCACATAGCTGGCGCGGTTGCGCACCCGCATGGTAAGCAGATCCTTGGCGTTTTCGTCCAGCTGCTCGGTCACGTTGATGGCAAGGATGCTGGCGACCGCCATCAGCAGCTCCACCGCCAGCACCAGCATCATGGTGGCAAAAATATTGTAGAACACGGTTCTTTCCGGTCTGTTTTTCAAGCGCTGCCGCTGGCGCTCTTTCCATGCGTCAAACATCGCTCTGCCTCCTTTCCGTCTTTTTCCGGGCGGTCAGCCCTCGCACTGCTGTAACTGTGCAAGGGTGGCCTGATACCACGTCTCAAAATAGTCGTCGGTCAGAAACTCTGCCGTGGCTGTCTCCGCGCTCTGGCCTGCGGCGATGCGTTTCAGCACCGTGTCCCGGTCGGCACTGGCCTGATCGCCCATGCTGTATTCCAGTATCTTGCGGGCTGCGGTGCCGCCTGCAAAGACCGTAGGGGTGTACAGCTCGTTTTCGCGCACCGTTTTTACCGCACCGGAAAGGATCTGCTCCATATTGTCGGTCAGTTCCAGCCCGCTTGCGCGGATGGCGTCCATGTCGTTGGCGGCGATGGTCACCGGCAGATAGCCCGACTCCACCGAGAAAGCGATGTTATTCTGCGGCTCGGTGAACCACTTTAAAAAGGTGACTGCGCCGTTGATCTCGGCCTTGGTGCCGGTGGTGACCACCATGCCGGCACCCTGCTGCACCGCCACCTTTTCGCCCCCGGCAAACCGGGGCGCAGGCAGCACCTTCATCTCGATATCGTGGATCTGGTTATCCCCGGGCATCACCTGCTTCGGAAAGAAGGTGGCACTGGCACAGGAGCTTACACAGCCCAGCAGTGCGCCGGTTTTCACGTCATCGCTGCGGAAGCGGCCATTGGCAACAAAATACCCCTTGACGAAGGGCACATAGTAGTTATCCCACAGCTTGCGCACCACATCATGGTCAAAGTGCAGGGTCATTTTGCCGTTGTGCACTTCAAAAATTTCGCAGCCCAGCTGCTTTGCGCCCACAATCATATAGTTTGCCATGGCATCCCTGCCAAACAGTGCCCTGCCGCCGGACCAGTTGTAGTACTGCTCGGCTACCGCCGTCACGCCCTCCATGGTAGAAAGAGCGCCGTAGCGCACAAAGGTGTCTTTCGAGAACCGCTGCCAGTCGGTATCGTTAAAGAACATCAGCTCGGTGGATTTTGCCACCGGGAAAATTTTTATGCTGCCGCTGCCGTCAAAATCACCCTCGGTGATATAGCCGGGCACAAAGGCGGCTTGTTCATCCTCGGTCAGGTAGTCCTTTAAATCCACCACCATGCCCATCTGATCCAGCTTGTACGCGGTATCTGCGTAGGCGGCAAAAATGGTGGGCATCTCCGCAGAGCCCACCTTGCCTTCTGCAGCGTCCATCACGTTGGTTTCCAGATCATTCACCGTGCCCTGACTGGAGCCGGACACCCGGATGCCCTTTTCCTTGCCGATGGTCTCGTTGAAGGTGCTTACAAGGCGGTTGAAGCTTTCCAGCTGGTCGCCGTTGTAGTAGTTCCACACCGTGATGTCGGTCACTTCTTTTTTGCTCATTTTTGCATCACAGCCGGACACGGCCAGTGCCGCTGCCGAGACCGCAGCCGCCGCCAGAAAACTGCGGCGCGAGATCTTGTTCTTCATCCCATACCCTCCCGGAGTACACAGGCACATTTTACCCCATACCATACTATTTTATATAATACCACCGTTTCCGGCATAGTGTAAACTCTTTCTTAAAAAATCTGGTAAAAAAGTGCAGATGACGAATTTTCGTCTTATTTTTTGGTGGTTTTGTCAAGGTGTGTGTCCCCCGTAAAACAAAAAACCGGACAGCCCGCAGACTGCCCGACTTTGTATTTTTTATGGGCGGGGCGCAACTGCCGTTTTCGGTTACGTCCCTGCCCTGTGAAAATGGGATAGCGGAGCGTCCGCAGACGCTCCGCTATCCCGAAGTAAAAATAATTATTCCTCTAAAGATGGCCAAAGCACAAGCGGCGGCCATTTTTGATCGTCCCGCATTACATCCGTATCCGCTGCGCGGCGCGGGCGATGGAGGCAAGCAGCGTCACAAGGCGCTTTTCGTCCATCTGGCCGCAGTAGGTGGTAAAGGTGTAGTAGCACCCCTGCACGCAGAAGGAAAGCACCACCTTGCGCACTACGTCCGTCTCAAAGGTGGGGTCGGTCTGGGCGATGCACTGGCACATGGCCTGTTCCACCCGGTTGATGAACAGCCCCTGCCGGGAGCCGGAGAACAGCACGCTGATCTCGGCCTGATGCGCGGTGAAGGCGCGGAACATCTCCCGCGCAAGCCACTCGGTGCGCTCGCTCACATCGCTGGCGGTCAGGCGGGGCAGGCTTTCCACCACCGCGTGCACCATCTCGTCCTCCATGGCGTTGGCCAGCGCATAGATATCCTGATAATGGGCGTAGAATGTGGATTTATTGATGCAGGCGCGGTCGCACAGCTCCTTGACACGGATCTTTTCCACCGGCTTTTCGCGGCGCAGCTCCATAAAGGCCTGCTTGATGGCGCGCTCGGTCTTTTCAATGCGGATATCCAGAAAACCCACCTCTTTTGCATTTTTGTTGATTTTCCAACATTTTTCCGTTTTTGCGGATAGACAAGCCCCGCAGCCCTTTTTATACTGGGTATAAGCGGAGCGGCGTTACTCCTTGCGGTACAAAAGCCCCTGCTGCTCCAAAGCATCGCGGATGCGGGCAAAGGTGTCCTTGTCCGGGCAGCGCAGGGTGTGCAGGTGCACGCCGCCGGTCATGCGGCTCAAAAGGCTCTCGGGTGCATCGGCTGCCTGACGGATAAAGTTGTCCACATCGTACCGGTTGCACAGGTTCAATGTGGCACGGATCTCGCCGTACAGGCTGTTTTCCACTGCCACATCCACCACCGTGCCGCCCTGATCCACCACGGTGTACAACTCCCGGCGCATCTCCTCCTGCGTGCGGTGCACACAGGCCAGAATGCCGGTATAGCCCTTCTCCGCCGGGTGCAGCTGGTAGCCCCGGGGGGTGGCATCGATCTGTGCCCCGCCGGCGCGCAGCAGCGCCACATCCCCTACCACGATCTGCCGCGACACCCCCAGCTCTGCTGCCAGCGTGCTGGCGCTTAAGGGGGCACCGGCGCTGTTCAGCCGGGTCAGGATGCATTCTCTGCGCTGTGCTGCATTCATAGGGGGGTCAGGCTTCCTTTCCGTAAAACGACTTTTCTCTCCTTATTGTAGCAAAACGCGGCAAAATGTGCAAGGTTATTCCAATCTCAGCTTTCTGAACAAAGGCTTCCCCCGGAAGGGGGAAACCTATCTCCAAAGGGTAAAGGCTTTTGCGCCGGTCACGCCGCAGGCGTTGCTTTATTCCAATCTCAGCAGGGTGGCGTAATTGGAGGGCAGCTGCACCTTCATGCGGTCCCACTCGGTGGAGACCAGCACCTCCTGCGCGCCCACGGTGTCCGCCAGCAGGTCGGTGACCTTGGCGGTTTCCACCGGCAGCTGGAACTCCAGCTGTGCGGGGGTATCGCCGTTGTTCAGCACCGCCACAACCGCCTTGCCGTCCAGCACCCGGGCAAAGGCGTAGCACTGGGTGGTGAGCTGCAATTCCTTTACCTCGCCGTAGGTCATTTCCGGCAATTCAGCCTTGCATTTCCCCAGCGCTTTGTATACACTGGTAACAGGATTTGTACGTTCTGCATCAGCGTAGTCACTGAGCGCCAGACAGGGACGCAGCGGCCAGTCGCTGCCCCACTCCTTTTTGCCCTCGATGCCGAACTCTGAGCCGTAGTAGATGGACGGGATGCCCCACAGGCTGTACACCAGAATGGCGATGTGCCGGATGTGCTCTTTGTTGCGCAGCTTGTTGGGCAGGCGCTCCACGTCGTGGTTATCCGAGAAGAGATACAGCCGGGTGTCGTGGCACAGTCCCTGCAGCCGGCGCATAGTGTGGGCAATTTCAAAATAGTTGTGGTCGTTGTGGCCGCTCCACAGGCCCTTGTGCAGCTCGTAGT
>ERZ773194.3273-NODE-3273-length-14063-cov-4.164335_pt1 | contig 14063 bp, 11 predicted proteins | sample MGYA00511240_ERZ773194 | MGnify/ENA primary metagenome ERZ773194 (study PRJEB29015, sample SAMEA2737774) | human gut metagenome | biome: human gut; feature: human-associated habitat; material: faeces | place: China | collected 2012 ... | reverse complement strand
TTGGAATTACAGGATAATTCCTCACTAATTGATAATTTATTTCGTATCAGGCCCTAAGGTCCGGTCAGCGGGTGAATATCCAGCATTCCTTGATGTCCGAGAAGTCCTCGGGCAGTAGGTCGATCTCGTTGCCCATGTATTCCACGGCCTCCTCCGGTATGAGGTTGAGGAAGTCGTCCAGAGGCGTCAGGGGGATCGAGAGTCCTCCGACTCTGTAGTGCATGGGTATGACGATGCGGGGGTTCACCTTCCCGATGAACTCCTTGACTTCTTCGAGAGGAAGGGTGAACGTCTCTCCGACAGGGACGAAGAGCATGTCCACGCCGCGGATGCGGTCGAGAATCTCCTGCGAGGGGATGCACCCCAGGTCTCCGCAGTGGCAGATGGAGATCCCGTCCATGGAGAAGAGGTACATCGTGTTGGGTCCCCTCTGCTCCCCGTTGTGATGGTCGTGGAACGTGGGCAGTCCGATCACATGGAGCCCTTTGACATCGAACTCTCCGTTCTGAGCCATGATGTCGGTATGGTTCCCGCGTATCACACGGGCGGCGGAATGATCGTAATGCGAATGGGTCATCAGAACGACGTCGGCCGAGGCGTTGGGCGCCTTGATCCCGATGGACTTGCCGTCATGGGGGTCCACGACGACCGTCAGCTTGGAATCGGCGAACTCGAAGCATGAATGTCCGTGCATCACGATGCGCATGCCTGTCCCATCGGCAAGTCCCTAATAAGCATGATGGATGGAGGGCTGTTCCTCCGTGCGATGCGGGCATCGCAGCCCCTTGGCGACTTCGTCCTCGTAGAACCTGCGGATCGAATCGGCCACGGACCTGTCCGTGAACGGGAATCCGTCCAGTGACGATACCGGCATGACACCCATCAGGGAGTTCGTGATGAAGCAACCTGTGTACGAGCGGATGTCATCGGGCATGATGATGGTCTCGTCGATATCCAGTTCGTCGAGGAGGAATCCCCTGACGGTACCTGGAAGCAGACCGCATTCCGAGCGCGGGGTCGATATCCTCCCGCCATCGGTGAAGAAGATGTTGGTGGTGGCGCCTTCGCAGACCTCTCCGCGGGAGTTGAGGAACAGGGCTTCATCGAAGCCGTCCGCCTTCGCCCTGCGCTTCTCCATGATGGAATCGCAGCATCCGAGGCTCTTGATGAAAGTCAACGGAGATGTCTCGTTCCTTCTGATGCGGGATGTCCTGAGAGAGAATCCCCGGTCGTAATCCTCAGGAGAGTACGGATTGACCCTGTCGGTAAGGATGGTGTTCCTCGGGGAGACCTCGACTTTCAGCACCCTCCCGTCCAGGGATCCTCCGGAGACGGCACGGTCGATGACGGAAGGATCGAAATCCACATCGATCCCCAGGGCATCGAGACCGTGGCGGAGCCTGTCGAGGTGCCTTTCCAGAAGTATGCATCTGTCTTCTCTCACGAGCATGGTCTCGAAAACACCCATGCCGAACGAGTAACCCTCATCGTGCTCCATCTCCGCCTCCCAACGCTCTCATCATGGCTTTCCCCTTCTGAATCGTTTCGCTGCATTCGGACCCGGCGTCGGAGCGATATGTGATCCCTCCGCCTATCCCGAATTCGAACACCCCGTCGGATTCGACGAGGGTGCGTATGGCTATGTTCATCGTGGTCCTCTTCATGGAGAACAGTCCGATGGATCCAGTTTAGAGGCCGCGCCTGCTGTCCTCCAGCGAATCTATCGCTTCCATGCAGGCCCTCTTGGGAGCACCTGTGATCGAACCTCCGGGAAACATCGCCTTCACCATGTCCCCTATCCCTGTCCCCTCGGGGACGCGTCCGGTTACGTCGGATACGGTATGATAGAGGGTGGAATACTCCTCCGGGCTGTAGAACGCCTCCACCTCCACGCTTCCGGGGATGCAGAAGCGGTTCAGATCGTTGCGCTCCATATCCGTGACCATCAGGAGCTCGCTGCGGTCCTTCCCCGATGACAGGAGGGCCTCCAGACTGCGACGGTCCTCTTCGGCTGTACCCGTGCGCGGCGAGGTCCCTTTGATAGGACGGGTCCATGCCGTTCCGTCGGAGACGTCCAGCAGGAGCTCCATCGATGAGGATGCGATCCTGATCCCGCAGAGGTCGGCATACGCTCCGTACGGAGACGGCGAGGCCCTGCGGAGACGCAGGAATACATCGAACGGATCGGCATCGCTCCTCACACGGATCCTGCGGGACAGGTTGACGACATAGAACGAACCCTCGGCCTCCATGCGCCTGGCTTCTTCGACGGAATCCATGAATGAGCGTTCCGACGTGCCTTCAACGGCAATCGGGGCGGGAACTTCGGGGATGATCGGTTCGCAGGCCTTCTTCAGGATCCCCATCACCTGCTCCATCTGCGATTCCGCATCCTCCAGACGGCCTTTGCATGTTATCTCAAGAGTCCGCTCCTCAGGGTCGTCCTCTATGATGATGTCGAAATCGGCAAGAGCGAAGAGCGGCCAGGACGGTCCGCCATGCACCGATTCCATACCCATCAGATCCATGCCGTAGTCGTAGGTCAGGAACCCCATCAGGGTCCCGTCCCCGATAGAGTTCAGGACCTCGACGGCATCGGAATCTTCAGGGGTGTGGATCCTCCAGGGACGTATGCCGATGTACGACCTCCTGCCGAGCTCGTTGCGCATGGAGGAATCCAGGAACACGGTGTCCCTGCGATCCATCGCGGCGTAGATCCACAGCGACGGGACGTATCCGACAGAGATCGTCTTCTCCATTGCTCCGCCGCCTCGATGAAGTTGTCTACGATCTCTCCGCCGTGCTCCGTCATGAAGGATTCGGGATGGAACTGCACCCCGTATACGCAGCGATCCCCGTCTGACAAGGCCATGACATCCCCGGAATCGTCGATCGCATCGACGGACAATCCGGCTCCGGGGATATCGGGGTCGACCTTGAGCGAGTTGTACCTGACGGCCCGGAATCCATCGGGTATCCCTTCGAACAGTCCTTCCCCGTCATGCTTCACACGCACGATATCGCCGTGAGAGGGCTCGAAGGCCTGAACGACTCTGCCGCCGAGAACAGCGGAGACGACCTGATGGCCCAGGCACACTCCGAAGATCGGTTTGGAACCGATGAAGCATTCCGCTGCGATCCAGGATCCCCTGTCGGACGAGGGTCTGCCCGGTCCGGGGGAAAGGACCACTGCGTCCGCATCGGAAAGGCGACCGACCTCGGATTCGTCTATGACGGAGACCTCCTGTCCCTTCGCTCTGAGCATCGCTACCAGATTGAATACGTAGGAGTCCCGGCAATCGACGACGGAGATCATCGCTCCGCTGATGCGGCTCCCCGTTAGAATCTTTGCCGATGGATGACCCCGCCGTAGCATCGCATCGCCCTAGGCCAGCAATGGTATCGCACGGTATCCGAGCGATCGGGGGGCAATCCTATTAAGGCCCAGGGAGATTCGGAAGCATGAAGAAGACTCTGGTCCTGGTCGTCGATAGGGACGACGACTTCGGCGTCAAGGGCAAGGTGAACACCCCGGTCATAGGGGTGCAGAACTGCCTGGACGCGGCCACAGCCTTCGGAATAGCGGATCCAGAGGATTCCGATCTCAATGCGCTCTACGCGGCTGTCAGCGTCTGCCTGGAGATCCAGGAGGACGGACACGAGGCCGATGTCGCATTGATCTGCGGCGATGAGAAGGTCGGTCACAGATCCGATCTGGCGCTGGTCTCGCAGCTCGAGGAGGTCCTCGAGGAGATCGAGCCGGACAGCGTCGTTCTGGTCGGCGACGGTGCGGAGGACGAGTACATCTATCCCATCATATCGTCCCGCGCCCATGTCGACTCGGTCAGGAAGGTCTACGTCAAGCAGGCCCCCGGTCTGGAGGGCATGTTCTACATCGTCAAGAAGATGATGAGCGACGTTGACAAGAGGAAGAGGTTCCTGGTCCCTCTCGGATTCGTCCTGCTCCTGCTCTCCCTGTTCTATCTGATCCCCGGCCTCCTGGTCTATCTGGCCGACAGGAGCCCGTACCAGCTCTCGGCGTTGTCAGGACCTTTGGCGGTCTTCATCATCGGCCTGATAGTATTGGCGTACGGATACGATATAACCGAACGGATGTACAATCTCCGTACGGTCATCATGGCCTCGCTCATCGGACGCACCACATCCATCATCTTTCTGTGCGTCTCCGCGGCGTTCCTCGTCATCATGGCGGCCTACGCGGCGATGGAGATCGGGAACCTGTATCTCAAGAGCGATGCGCTGAAGGTGGTGTACTTCGTCTCGACCATGATCTGGCCTCTGATCATCGCCGTCATCATCTACATGACCGGCATGATGATCGAGAAGTTCATCCGTCAGAAGTCCGTCAGCGTATCGGTGGTCTTCGGACTCATCGGACTCGCAAGTCTCGGGCTCGTTGCACTGGGCATCCTGGACGTGGCCATGCTCTACATGGGCCTGGAGAACGGTTCGAACTACGGTATCCTGGAGATCATCGCAGGAGTCGCCCTGTCCATATTCAGCAACTTCTTCAAATCCCGCATGCCGCTGGCGAAGGAGGGGACGTCCCCGGATGAGGTTTACTGATTGGGAACCCGTCTACACGAGGATCCTCGCCGACATGGGCTACGACCGCGACGGGGACGAATCGTCCGTCCGGATACTCAAGGCCGTGACCGTCAACTGCGATCTCATCGACCCCGACGATGTCAGGGGGAGGTTCGGAAGCGAATGCACCGTGTTCGGCGATGCATCATGCCTCGAGGACGATCTGGCCCGTTCGAGTCCCGTCGGCACCCTGGTCGCATCGGGCTCCTCCGTAGGTCGTCTTCTCGCCGCCGGGATCCTGCCGGATATCGTCGTGACCGATCTCGACGGGGACATGGAGCCTCAGATCGATGCGAGCTCCCGTGGAGCGGTATCGTTCATCCACGCACACGGTGATAATGCGGATGCTATCCGCGAATGGGCCTGGAGGTTCGAGGGCCCTGTTGTTCTGACCACCCAATCCCGTCCGGAATCCACGGTGTTCGACTTCGGAGGTTTCACCGACGGCGACAGGGCCGTCTGCATCGCCCAGGAGATGGGCGCCCGCAAGGTGCACCTCATGGGCTTCGATTTCGATAAACCGAGACCGAAGAACGGCTCGGATCCGGCTGTCAAGCTCCGCAAGCTCGGCTGGGCCAAGGAGATCGTATCGTCGCTCGCCGGAATCGACGTCCTCATGTCCGACGGGACATCTCTGACTATTCATCGAAGTCCTTCGTTTTCCGCCGAGCCTTTTATAGAAGTAGGGCATCCGCAGGACCGGAGATACCGATGAGTGTAGCGTATATCGTTCTGTTGATCCTGCTCATCGTCTATGTACCGATCTGGTTCTGGGCATGGCGCAATCCCGAGGCTGCAGCCAGGTGGCACCTCCAGAAGTACGGCCCCTGTCTCATGATCCGCACGCAGCTGGGCATGAAGACCATGGACCGCTTCGCCAAATACCCCAGATTCTGGCACGCTTTCGGGTTCGCGTCGAAGCTCGTCTCCGCGGTCCTGTTCCTGATGATGATGTATATGCTAATCGTCGCAGTGATAGCGCTGCCTACGAGGCTGGCATCCGGTTCGTCGATAGGGATCGAGTATGCGTTGGCGATTCCGGGATTCAACCCCATCATGCCTCTGAGCTACGGTGTCGTGGCTCTGCTCATCGCCATGGTGGTCCACGAGCTCGGACACGGCATACAGGCCCGTGTCAACGGCATGCGCGTGGATTCCTCCGGACTCCTGTACGGAGTGGTTCCCCTCGGAGCCTTCGTCGAGCCCAACGAGGAGGATCTGGAGAAGGCCCCCCGCAAGGCCCAGATGGATGTCTACGCCGCAGGGATCACGGTCAACACGATCGTCGCTGTCCTGAGCGTCTTCATCATGATCGGAGCCTGCGGATGCGTCTCCTCCGATTACGGGGACAACGCCGGTGCATTCTACATCGACAGCGGATCTCCTGCGTACGACGCGGGCATCCCTGCTTCCGCACTCATCCTTTCCGTGAAGGAGCACGGTGCCGAAGTCTACACCCCGGTAACGGCAGTCCAGAACGGAACCGCCGCTTATCTGGATTACAAGTTCGATCCGATCAAATCCTACGATATCCTGTATCGGGACAGCAGCGGGGAGAAGGTCGCATACGACGTCCAGATGGGTGCTTATGTGAAAACGCTCACCAAAGGCGGTCCCGCCGATTCCGCCGGGATCGCTCTAGGGACGTTCATCAAATCCATCGATGGAGTCGATATCGGCGGACCCAGGGATTTCATCGATGTGATGTCGAAGACGACTCCCGGACAGGAGATCAAGGTCATCACAGTCGACGATTCGAGGGTGGAGACCCCGCACATGGTCACGCTCGGAATCAAGGGCTCCATCGGATTCCTCGGCATCACGGCCACAACCGGAGGGATGACCCTCACCACGCCGAACCTCCTGATGGACAGGGCGGTCAACCCGTTCTACGGTGCCGATGGCGCGTACGGACACGTTCAGGCGTTCTTCTCGTACCTCTCCGGTCCGTTCAACGGCATGGATCCCGTTTCCGACGAGGTGAAGTGGTGGTACGACGTCCCGATCGGAGACGTGTTCTGGATGGTCATCACGCTGATGTACTGGCTGTTCTGGCTGGACATCCTGCTGGCGATATCCAACGCCCTTCCCACATACATCCTCGACGGAGGATTCATATTCGCGGGCGGTGTCAGCTGGTTGCTGGAGAAGCTGAAGGTGTCCGAGGAGCGCCGCGAGAAGCTGACTCAGAACATCGCCGGGAACGTGTCCACAGTGACCCTGTTCCTTTTCATGCTAGTGATAATAGCCATGGTCATATGAAGGAGGTGAATACAGGATGATGGAGATATTCGAGATGCGCGACGGCCGTCCCGTCAGGACGGACGAGATAAAGCAGGACGTTTGGATCAATCTGACCGCCCCCACCGCGGAGGAGATCGAGCAGGTCCAGAGCGCCCTCAACATCGACCGCGAGGCCCTGACGTCCGCTCTGGACGATGAAGAGGGTTCCAGGACCGAGGTGTCTCAGGACTACACTCTGATTCTCATCGATGCTCCTACGAGGGAGTGGAGGAACAACCGCGAGGAGTTTACCACGTATCCTCTCTCCATCACCGTCACCGACACGGCCATCGTCACAGTCTGTCTGCAGGAGCTCTTCGCCCTGACCAACATCGTCTCCGGGAAGACGAAGAGCAAGAGCACCTTCGATGTAGCCAACAGGGCCAGGTTCGTCCTGCAGATCCTGTTCAGGGTCGCCATCAACTATCAGACCGATCTGAAGTACATCGAGGTGAAGAGGATGGCGATCGAGGAGTCCATCCGCAAGGCCACCCGCAGGGACGACCTCTTTGAGCTCCACGAGCTGGAGTCCAACCTGGTCTACTTCAAGACGTCTCTGAGCGTCAACGTATCCATCATCGACAGGATGAGCAAGCAGTCCCGCTTCGTCTCCACGGAGGAGGACCGCGACCTCATGGACGATGTCATCATCGAGACCAACCAGGCTCTGGAGATGACCACCACGTACAGTCAGATCATCAAAGGTACCAGGCAGCTGGTGGAGGCCGATCTCAACAACTCCCTGGCCCTGGTCATGAAGTTCCTGACATCCATCACACTCATCATCGCCATCCCGACGATGCTCGCCAGCTTCTACGGCATGAACGTCACGCTTCCAGGCGACGGAAACCCCTACATGTACATCATCCTCCTCATCGCGATGATCGCATCCTGCGGCCTCTCGATCTGGGGACTCAAGAGGAAAGGACTATGGCGTCGATCTCAGAAATCGCAGAGGCAATCCGGAACTATCCCGGCGTCACCCGCAAGCACGCGATCCACAGGATAGTGGACCTTCTTCCCACGAAGGAGTTCCCTCAGGTAGCGGCGGCGGAGGGGGAGGATGCGGCGGCGATCGATGTCGGCGACCAGTACATCCTCTTCGCTGCCGACGGGATCATGGAATCCCTCGTGCAGACCGATCCGTACTACGCAGGATACTTCGCCGTGCTGGTCAACGTCAACGACATCGCAGCCATGGGCGGAAGGCCTCTGGCGATGGTCGATGTCATGTCCATCGTCCACGGCAACGTCTGCAAGGAGATCATCCGCGGTATGCAGGACGGCATCAGGAAGTTCGGGGTCCCCATCGTGGGCGGTCACGTCCATCCCGACTGCCACTACAATGCGATCGACATCTCCATCGTCGGCAAGGTCGCCAAGGATGCGCTCCTCAGGAGCAGCACCGCGGCTCCGGGGGACGACATCGTCTTCGTCATCGATACCGATGGATTCTACCCCGATCATCTGCGCTACGCGTTCGTCACGACCGTTCAGAAATCGGACGAGATCGTGAGGGACCAGATGGAGGCCGTCGCTATCGTGGGCGAGAAGCATCTGGCCCATGCCTGCAAGGATATGAGCAATCCCGGAGGCATCGGGACCCTCGGCATGATGCTCGAATGCTCCGAGACCGGTGCCATCGTCGATGTGACGAAGATCCCCGCTCCGAAGGACGTCGATCCCATCCGGTGGCATCTGTCCTACCAGGGATGCGGATTCTGCTTCGCCTGCCCTCCCGAGAACTCCCAGGAGATCATCGATATATTCTCCAAGGTGTCCTGCGAGGGCGCCGTCGTCGGGAAGGTCGACGACTCCAGGAAGCTGAAGCTCACCGACGGCAAGGATACGGAAGTCCTGTTCGATTTCGCCAAGGACATCATAACCGGATGCAAGCCGAAGGAAGAATGAGGAAGCGCCTGGCCACAGGGGTTGACCCTACCTCTCTGTCCAAGTTGACCACTTCGCTTCTCGACCCTGTCACCCCGCAAACGTCAGTAGTCCGAGGTGAGGCTGCTCCCGTCAGGACCTGACCCGGTTCCCCCGGTTGATGCGTGGACCGCGACCCTCCGGCCGCTTCCTGCGCAAACACCGACTCTGCAGGACAAGATTTCATCGTCGCTCTGTGGGCTTGGATAGTTCAGCGGGGCCGTCCCCTGCTGTCGCCCCCGCGTATTGACGATTTCGGGTATAGGGCACGCCAAGCACCCCGGCCAAGCCAGACAACACCCGATTGCTGGTATCCTTTATTAAACCTCTCGATAAATCACTCGGAAATCGTCGCTTCCGACCGGAACCGGCGGCTACAATCGCCCGATTGCGAAACCCGGTGGTCGTCATCCAGAGCCTCCTGGGGTTGCGAGGTTTCATCCTTGCCTGACGGGCAGACGGACGTATCTTCCAGTGATGCTATCGGGACACCTGGCGACATCCTCGGGTGTGCCGGATACCACGATCGTTCCGCCCATCGTCCCTCCTCCCGGACCCATGTCGATGATGTAGTCCGCATTGCGGATCATATCGAGATCGTGCTCTATGACCACGACGGTAGCACCCGAATCGAGGAGTCTGTCGAAGACCGATACCAGAGTACGGACATCGGAAGGATGGAGGCCGATGGTGGGCTCATCGAACACGAACACCGTGTCCTTCTGCGATCTCCCCATCTCCGATGCCAGTTTAAGCCTCTGGGCCTCTCCGCCGGAGAGCGTAGGCGTCGCCTCGCCCAATGTGAGGTATCCGAGGCCTATGTCGGAAAGGGCCTTCAACTTTTGATGGGCCTTGGTTCCTTCCAGAACTCCCGATGCGGTTTCGACGGTCATCTCCATGAGCTCCGGTATGGAATAGCAGACCCCTGAACGGGATGCCCATCTCACGGAACGAGCGACTTCCGAATATCTCCCCCCACGGCAGGCGGGGCATTCGATCTCCACATCGGGGAGGAACTGAACATCGAGCGTCACCGATCCCGTTCCGTCGCAATCGGGGCATCTGAGCGACCCGGTGTTATACGAGAAGTCCCCGGTCGTCAACCCCTTGGCCTTGGCATCATCCGTCGATGCGAACATCCTCCTCAGATCGTCGAGTATCCCGGAGTATGTAGCAACCGTCGAACGGACGTTCGATCCTATCGGCGTGGCATCGATGAGCAATGCGCGAGCGATCCCGTCGGCATCCAAGGAGACCACATGGGACGGCTTTTGGCCGTTGATTGCCGGTACCAGACTCTCCAGGACCATCGTGGTCTTTCCGGAACCGGAGACACCGGTCACCACGGTCAGCCTTCCGCGCGGGATCCCGACGTCGAGAGGACGGACGGTGTGGATGTCGGATGTCTTCATTGAGATGGTGCCTTTATCGAACATGACCTCCTTCGATGCCCTGTGCCTCGTGCAAGTATCGGCTGTTCCTTCGATGTAAGGGCCTATGAGCGATCTCGGATCGCGGCAGATCTCATCGACAGTACCCTGGGCTATCACGGTGCCTCCCTTCTCTCCTGATGCCGGGCCCATCTCGATGAGCGTGTCGCATTCCTTCAGGGCATTGACATCGTGGTCGACCATGACGACCGTGTTCCCCGCACCGATGAGGTCGCGCACCACCCCGAGCAATCCTTCGACATTCGAGGGGTGGAGTCCTATCGAAGGCTCGTCGAGGACGTACAGGGCACCCGTCAGACGGCTGCGGACTGATCTGGCCAATTGGACCCTCTGCCTCTCGCCAGTGGATAGCGTCGAACCCTCTCTGTCCAGCGAGAGATATCCCAACCCGAGCTGCAGGAGCCTGTTGACCATATCATCGAAAACGTCGACCATGGGCTCGGCCATGCTCCTGACCGTTCCATCGAGAGAATCAGGAACATGATGGATCCATCCGAAGAGGTCCTCGAGAGGCATGGCGCAGACCTCTGGAAGCGTGAGTCCGTCGAGCGTCACCGACCTGACACGCTCGTTCAGCCTTGTACCGTCGCATGAGGTGCATCTGCATGTTCTGAGGAACCTGTCGACCTTCTCCACGGCCTTCTCGGTCGTAGCCTTGGAGAGGCTCTCCTCCACGGCACGGCGGGCGTTCCTGTAGTTGCAGTTCAACTCGAACAGCTTCCCGTTGCTGGAGGGTATCATCACCAATCTCTGGACCTCGGGACCGTTCATAACGATATCCTTCTCCTCGTCCGTGAGATCCCTGTACGGAGTGTCCATCCTCACTCCGAGCTCCCCTGCGACACGGTACATCCATTGTATCCCCATCTGGTTCCATGCGGTGACTGCTCCTTCTCTGAGGGTCAGGGTGTCGTCGGGAACGAGCTTCGAATCGTCCACCTCGCGGATTGTACCGGTTCCGGAGCAGGACGGACATGCGCCTCCGCTGTTGAAAGCGAACTCTTCTGCTCCCATGGAGAGGAAATGCTCGCCGCATTCGGGGCAGACCATCTTCATGTCCGTGGCGGTGTGGATGTCCGGAGGGACGCGATGACCGTTCGGACATACGTATGAGCCGAGACGGGAGAACATCAGGCGGATCACGTTGAGCAGCTCGGTCATCGTGCCGAATGTGCTGCGTATCCCCGGTACCGCGGGGCGTTGATGGAGCGCAAGTGCGGCAGGCATGTTGTCAACGCTGTCGACGGATGCCTCCGAGGACTGCGAGATGCGCCTGCGCATGTAGGTCGAGAGAGCCTCCAGATACCTGCGGGAACCCTCGGCATAGAGGACCCCCAAGGCGAGAGAGGATTTCCCGGAACCGGAGACACCTGCTATACCCACCATTTCTCCGAGAGGGATGTCGACATCGATGTCCTTCAGATTGTGTACCCTCGCCCCTCTGACCTCGATGCATCTCCCGCAGGAACAGGAATCCCTCATGACCGCTAATCCGGCATCAATCCCTTAAAGGTCTGGTTCGGAAGCACCACATCTCGTCGGATGGTCTGTCGTCAGAGGGTCCAGCAGGCTCATGCAGCCCTCTTCCGTGCATCATCTTTAAGTATGGCGATCATATGGTCCAATTAGCGTGCTAAATGATAGCACGTATCACACGGTGAGAATCATGGACATCTTGGGATTATCGGACCCTTGGATCTTGGGCGGATATGTGCTCAGCATACTGAGTGTGGTATTCTGCTGCTCGTACGCCTACGTCAAGGGAATCAAAGCGGAGGAAGATTCCGATGAATGACGGAGTTGACCTCACGGTCTTCGGAGCGATGGTCGTCGTATTCGTGGCCGTCACGTTGATCCTCGGATGGTTCGGATACAAGAACACCAAGAACAACGAGGAATTCCTTCTCGGCCGCAGCAAGGCAGGGCCTATGATCATCGCCCTCTCCTACGGCTCCACCTTCCTCTCCGCATCGGCGGTCATAGGATTCGGCGGTCAGGCCGCCGTACACGGCATGTCGCTGATGTGGCTGTGCTTCCTGAATCTTTTCGTCGGTCTCATCGTCGCCTTCCTGATATTCGGAGGACCCACCAGGCGCAAGGGGCGTGCTCTCGGTGCATCCACATACGCCGATCTTCTCGGCAAGATCTACGGATCCAAAGGCATCCGCGCATTCACCGCGATCCTGATCATCGTGATGATGCCCATCTACGCGGCTGCCGTGCTGAAGGGAGGGGTGAACTCCCTCGCCACCATCACAGGACTCAACGAGTACTACGACCTCATCCTGATCTGTCTCGCAGTCATCGTTGCGGTCTACGTCGTATACGGAGGCATCATCGCCGTCATGTACAACGATGCCCTCCAGGCCGCTGTGATGTTCATCGGGATGCTGGTCATCCTGATCGTCACCTACTCCTACTTCGGAGGAGTCACCGCCGGAAACGAGGCCCTCGTGAACCTTTGGGACACCAAGTTCTCCCAGATGGACAAGGTTCCGGGCACGTTGGATGGATTCAATGGTTGGACGAATTTCTCATCATTCGGATCCACCGAATGGCTGACAGTGGTCACCACATTCCTGCTCGGAGTGGGTATCGGTGCCCTCACCCAGCCCCAGCTGGCCGTCAGGTTCATGTCCGCCAAATCCGACAGGGACCTGAACAAGTCCCTCCTGGTCGGTTCGATATTCATGCTCGTCATCGTCGGATCCGCCTACATCGTCGGACCTCTGAGCAACGTCTACTTCTTCGACACCCACGGCATGATAGCATCCGAATACATGTCATCCATCGGTCTGGGAACCGATTTCATCATCCCTCAGTTCATCCTCGAGATCTTCGAAGGAATGACCTTCGGCGATGTGTTCGTCTCGCTCTTCCTGCTGTCCCTCGTCTGCGCTGCGATCTCCACCATCAGCGCTCTGCTCCACACCATCGGAGCAGCCGGAGGATACGACCTGTACACGCTCTACAGGAACAGGAAGGGAACCATGAAGGGCGATTCCCAGAGCGTCAACCTCAACAGGATCTGCATCGTGGTCATCATGGTCCTCATGGTCGTCTACTGCTACCTGATGCCCAAGGACATCATCGCCAAGGCGACTTCGATCTTCATGGGCATGACGGCAGCCGCTCTTCTTCCGGCATACTTCCATGCCCTCTACTCGAAGAACCCCAACAGGAAGGCCGCTATCGCAAGCATCTCCGCAGGGACCGTATCCTACCTGTTCCTCGCTCTGTTCATCAACTCCGGAACCAGCATCTTCCTTCCGGTATGCAAGATGATCACAGGCAACGCCGTGCTCTTCCCGGACAGCGTGTTCGCAGGCATAGACCCGTTGGTGATCGCTCTTCCCCTGTCGATCATCGCGATGACCATGTCGCTGTTCTTCTTCAGAACCGAGAACAAAGCGGAACCCTCATCTGTCTGATTCTAAACTCTTTGTCTGATGGTGTTCATTTTGGACACCATCAGTTTAACTTCATTGTGATTAGTTCATTATTATGAGTATTAGCATAATGGTTGACAACCAAGCGTTTTTGAAAAGTTTTAAATCATGTTAAAAATCCGCCTAATGTTCGAATTTTCGTCTAAAAAGGTAAAAATACATCAATCACTCCCAAATAGGCTGAAAATCACGAATAAGTGACAAAATGTCATTTATTCGTAGAAGACAACGATATTCATTTCGTATGATTTTGAACAGGACAAAATGTCCCTAATCGGACGTTTCTATTGTTTCAGAAAATAGATAAGTTGACAGTGAAGGAAAGGAAGACGCGCGCGAGAAG
>ERZ773194.3261-NODE-3261-length-14091-cov-16.778712_pt1 | contig 14091 bp, 17 predicted proteins | sample MGYA00511240_ERZ773194 | MGnify/ENA primary metagenome ERZ773194 (study PRJEB29015, sample SAMEA2737774) | human gut metagenome | biome: human gut; feature: human-associated habitat; material: faeces | place: China | collected 2012 ... | reverse complement strand
CTCTGCGATACCATTTGCTCGCTTACCCCTAATACCATTTTCAGCATTACCGGACATGATTGAATTATTAAAGCGATTAATTAGGTTTTAGTATTAGCAGGACGATAGGATGAAGAAAATGCGCGAAAAAAGAGTCCATAAATCACAGCCCGGGAGGATCCAAACGGTTCCTCCCGGGCTGCTCTTGCATATGCAGTTGTATTCCGATATCAGCAGGTACCTGCCTCCAGCTCTTGCCGGACGGCGTCCATAAGCGCCGGAATAAATTCATAATTTCTGGGATACTTGTCGAAGCGGATCTCCATGCCCGCCAGCTTCTCGATCAATTCCACAACATGCTCATGCGAGGTGCGCTGCGCCAGCGCTTTCAGGATATCCACATCCTGAAGCGCGTCATTGAAATTAAGCGCGCGCAGCGACGCGACCGGCCCGTCCTTTCCGGGATAGACCGAGAACGGGTCGCCGGACGGCACCATACCGTCGCCGGAGCTTGTCAGATAAGGATCGATCACATACATGGAACGGTCAGCGTGGTAGAAATTATAGCCCCATTGCAGGAAGCCCTTGATGCCGAACTTGAAGAGCTGGACGCCGAGAATGCGGTTTCGGTACTCCGGAAAGGCAAGGAAGCGGTTGCCGACGGCTTTGTACTCGCCGCAGCAGTAATAGGCCCACTGGTTTTCGACCGGCTCCCGCAGGAACGGCTCGATGTGATCGGTCGCGCTGACCGGAATGTCGATCAGTCCGTGCTTGTAAAAATCAACGTTGGAGATGGCATCCATGATCGGCCGTCCGCGCAGCATCGGCTTTACAAAGCGCCAGAGCGCATGGTAGGTCTCCAGATGATCCAATCCCGGCTCGTCGGAGATGTGGAAGAAGGAATCCTCCAGCACGCCTTTTTCTGTCAAAAAATCCAGCATGGCCGGAAGCAGCTGCTTCAAAAATGCCTGATAGGCTTCGCTCTGCGCGGGCGTATGCCAGCCGAACAAATGCTCTTCTCTGCCGTCCACACGGACGTAGATGTTCGGCGCGGAGGTCATGCCCCACTGGGAATAGAGGTGCGCGATCTCGAAGCGGCGAATGCCGTTTTCGTGCGCGAGATCGATGTAGCGCGCGGCCCGCGAGAAATCGAAAGCATAGCGTTCACCGTTCTTTTCGATCTGGACGAGCTGCACGCAGAGGCGCTCTCCGCCGATCAGCGTATCGAGTGACGGCGTGAGCATCGGCGTCAAGATCGTGTCGATGCCGAGATAGCGCGCCATCTGCATATATTTCCCGATCAGCTCCCAATGCGCCTCGGAATAGACCGGGACATGGTACGCCTCCGCGATGCTGTCCACATGGAACCACTGCGTAAAATGCACGCTCTGCGCCGGAAGCGCGGCGCTGAGGATGTGCAGGGTCAGCACCGACGTCTCCGTATGCAAGATCTCCGGCGTTCCCGGCTCAAAATAGACGCGCTCCGCGCGGATCTCATAGTCGCCGGGCGCGGCATCCAGCGGCGTATCCAGCGAAAGCAGGACGGACGCGGGCCGGTCGGACAGGCGCAGTATGCCGCCGCTTTCCTCCAGCGGCTCGAGAATATCCGGCATAAGCCCCGGCTCGTCCGTCAGGATGTCTTCGTCGTGATCGGGATAGACCGGGTAGTCCATTGCCGCCGGGCGCAGCCGGTAAAGCCGGAGCGCGGCGGTCAGTGCTTCGTTTTCCGCGCCGTCCGGGCCGAAAGCCCTTGCCGAAAAGCGGCAGAAAACATTGCAGTCCGCGCACAGGATGATCTGATAGGAAAAGTGCTCGCCGCGAAGGACCGTCTGCCGGGAAAGCTCCTGCTCCGGCAGGTCGGAAACGCTCCGGATCTTATAAAGGGAAGAGATCTGTTCGCTCCAAAGTGTCATGTGGTGTACTCCTTTTCTGTATCTGCCCGAACGCGGCCCAGCCGCCGGATCTCAAAATACATCGGTCTCAGCGGGGATCGGCGTCCGACTCCTTTTTGAGAAGCGTTTCCTTGTAAACGCCGGGCGAAATGCCCTCAAAGCTCTTAAATACGCGGATAAACGTGTTGACATTCTCAAAGCCTACCTGCTGCGCGACGAGCTTGACCTGCGACTGCGGGTCTGCCAACAGCCGTTTGGCCCTGTCCACACGAAAACGATTTACATACTAGGGTGTATCTGAAAACTCCCAACGCACCCGGACAGCGGGCCTTTTTGCGGTGCGCCGCGTCATTTTTCCTTGAAATACGTCAGTATTCCTGCGAAAAAATGTCTTGCGCAACGCAAAAATCCCTCGCTGCCTGTCACATCATGAGTTTTCAGATACACCCTAGGGCGACTTGTCAGCCCTCCAGATGGAACGCGGTTTTGAGTTCGGCGATCTCTGCCTCGCTGATGTGGACGATGCTGCCGAGGCTCTGGGAATCGAGAATGGAGTTGGCGGTCAGCTCCATGACCTCAAGCCGGTCGAATGCCTGCAGGAGCGAATTGCCGGTGACGATCACGCAGTCGTTTTCCACGATGGCGACCGGGTGAGATACGTCAAACTCCGCCGCCATTTTATCCGGCTCCCGGTAGATCTCCTCATACGGCAGCGTTTTGACGTCGCGGAGGAGGATATAGCTTTCCGGGATGGTGCGTGCATCGAACGCTGCATCGGTCACGGCAAAAGCCATGGCGTGGACCGGATGGGCAAGCAAAATCGCGCCGACATCGGGATGCTGCTCATAGATTTTCTGGTGCAGCAGCACGGCGCGGGACGGCGTCTTGCCGAGTTCCTTCATGCCGCCCTTGACGCGGACAAGATCATCTTCCTCCAGATACGCGCGGTCAAAGCCAAATGGCGTAATGAGGAAGCTGCCGTCGGACAGGCGGACGGAATACGTGCCGTGTGTGGCGGTGAACAGGCCCATTTTATACGAGCGGTGGATGAGCGTGATCATGTCGCGCCGGGCGGCCAGCTCCTCCGAGGTATGCGAACGGGGGATGAAATCATCCAGCTTGGTATGCGCGTTCGTCTCGCTCATGTGGTAGGCGTTCTCGGGCAGGGAATGGATCTTGCCGAGCTTGCTGGCCAGCACCTCAAGCGTCGCGGTATAGTTGAGCGTTTCAAAGCGCTGGAACGCCGTGAACATATCCGGCGCGCCGATGCAAACGCCGTGGTTTTCCAGCAGCGCCGTATCGCAGCCCTGCGAAAAGACCTTGCCGATCTCCACGCCCAGCGCCTCGCTGCCGGGAACGGCGTAGGTCGCGATCTTCATCTGCTCACAGATATGGCGCACGGACGGGATCAGATCAAGATCGGGCAGCTTGCGGACGATGGAGAACGCCACGAGCGCGGGCGGGTGCGCGTGCAGCACGGCGTTCAGATCCGGGCGCATACGGTAGACCGATTCGTGGAACGGCAGCTCGGACGAGGGCTTGTGCGGCCCCTCGCAGCTTCCGTCCGGGCGGACGCAGATGATATCCTTGCGGGTCAGCGTCCCCTTGTCGATCCCGGCAGGGGTGATCCAGATGTTGCCCTGGGTGTCACGGATGGAAAGATTGCCGCCGGACATGGTGGTCAGGCCCTTGTCATAGATGCGCTGCATGAACATGACAAGCTGGTCGGCGGGATGGATATACTGAATGTTCAAAAGATGACCTCCTAATCAGAATCGTCAGAGCGGCAGAATGCCGTCAAAGGTTTCGCTGAACAGCTCCTGCGCGTATGTGCGGAGCCTTGCACAGTAGCAGTCGTAAGCGTCAAGCAGGGTTTCGCCCTCCGGGGTCAGCCGAGCACCTCCTCCGTGTTTTCCTCCGGTTGTGGAATCGAGCAGCTTGAAGCCCAGCGACTGCTGCGCGTTTTTGAGGATCGTCCATGCCTTCGAGTACGCCATGCCGATGGACATGGCTGCCGCGCGCAGAGAGTGCAGCTCGCGTACCTTGCGCAGCAGAACTGCCACGCCGGGACCGAAGCACTTCTCTTCGCCGAAGATCCGAATGGTCAGGACGGGTCTGAAGGTTTGTTCCATGTCAAAATTTTACCACGCTGTATTCGCCATTGTCAACAATATTCCGATATTCTTGACGCGGAAGCGCGCGAATGCTATGCTTATATAACAGTGTCAGCTGACGCTATAGAGGAGGAATGTCCTGTGGAGCTGGCAAAGGCACTGGACGTGCGGCCCGGCGTGACCGCGATCATCGGCGGCGGCGGAAAGACGACGCTCATGGAATGCCTCGCGGAAGAACTGTCTGCGCAGGCCCGCGTGATCGTGTGTACGACGACGCATATCTATCCCGAACAGAATATGCCGTGCCTCGTTTCGACGTCTGAGGCGGAGATAGCGGCAGAATTGGCGCGCACGCGCTGCGTCTGCGTGGGCTCCGTTTCAGAAAGCGGAAAATACTCCGCGCCGGAGCTGCCGTTCTGCACGCTCTGCGCGCTTGCCAGCTACGTGATCGTCGAGGCCGACGGCTCCAAGCGCCTGCCGCTCAAGGCCCATGCCCCGCACGAGCCGGTCATCCCGCCGGAGGCGAATCAGACCATTCTGGTCGTGGGCGCATCCGGCTTCGGCAGACCGATGCGCGAAAGCGTCCACCGCGCACCGATCGCCGCGCAGGCGCTCGGCGTAAGCGAGGAGACGGTCGTAACGCCGGAGCTTTGGGCGAAATTTTTGAATCTGGAAGCGCTGCATACGCGCGTTCTGGTCAATCAGGCCGAGAACGAGCCGGAGCGGCAGACAGCAAGAGCGCTGGCCGCCGGACTTTCCTGCCCGGTGTGCATGGCGGCATTACAAAAGGGGTGGATCGAATGCTTGTGCTGATCCGAGGTGCGGGCGATCTGGCGACGGGCATTGCGCTCAGGCTTTTCCGGTCGCATCTGTGCGTCGTGATGACAGACCTGCCGCAGCCGACGGCCATTCGCCGGACGGTCTGCTTTTCACAGGCGATCTTATACGGAAGCTATCAGGTGGAGGACGTGACGGCAGAGCTTGCCGCAAGCATGGAAGACGTGCGCTGCATTCTGGCCGAGGGCTGCATCCCGGTTCTGGCCGATCCGAAGGCAGAGTGCCGCGCGTGGCTGAAGCCGGACGTGGTGGTCGACGCGATCCTTGCCAAGAAAAACCTCGGCACGCAGATCACGGACGCGCCGCTGGTCATCGGCGTCGGCCCCGGCTTCTGCGCCGGGCGCGACTGCCACGCGGTCATTGAAACGATGCGCGGCCACACGCTGGGCCGCGTGATCCGCGAGGGCGAACCCATCCCGAACACGAACATTCCCGGCCTCATCGGCGGCTTTACCGGTGAGCGTGTGCTGCGCGCCCCGGACGACGGCATTTTCCATCAGCTGCTGGGTATCGGCGCGATGGTGCAGGCAGGCGATATTGCGGGCGAGGTAAACGGAAAGCCGATGGTCTGCACAATCTCCGGCATCATCCGCGGGATGCTGGCCGACGGGACGCCCGTGTTCAAGGGCATGAAGTCCGGCGACGTTGACCCGCGCGGGGAAATTTCCTATTGCCAGACCGCCTCGGACAAGGCCATCGCCATCGGCGGCGGCGTTTTGCAGGCAATTCTGGAATACACAGGCGTTCTGAACGCCGCGACGGGAAAAAATACACTGGGGGTATAATCATGAAGGACGAGATCAAGCTGACAAAGCTTGCAAAATGCGCCGGGTGCGGCGCGAAGGTCGGCGCGGGCATTCTCGCGCAGCTGCTGGGCGATATCCGTGTGCGGCAGGACGAAAATCTGCTCGTCGGATTCGACAAGAGCGACGATGCGTCGGTCTATAAGGTGTCGGACGAGCTTGCGCTCGTGCAGACGGTCGATTTCTTCCCACCCATCGCGGACGACCCGTATACCTTCGGCCAGATCGCCGCGACGAATGCGTTGTCCGACGTCTACGCCATGGGCGGCGAGCCGAAGCTCTGCCTCAACATCATGGCCGTGCCGGAGTCCATGCCGAAGGAAGCCGTGCATGACATTCTGCGCGGCGGCTACGACAAGGTCTACGAGGCGGGCGCGCTCATCACCGGCGGCCACTCGATCTATGACGACGAGCCGAAATACGGGCTGGCCGTGACCGGCTTTGTCCACCCGGACAAAGTCCTCACGAACTCCGGCGCGAAGCCCGGCGACGTGCTGTTTTTCACAAAGCCGCTTGGCATCGGCATTCTCACGACGGCGGAAAAGGCTGATCTTCTGTCCGAGGACGGCAAGGCGCTGGCCATCCGCCTGATGACGACGCTCAATAAGTCCGCCCGCGACGTGATGGTGCAGTACCGCGTCCACGCCTGCACGGACGTGACCGGTTTCTCCTTCCTCGGCCACGCGTCCGAGATGGCGACTGGCAGCGATGTGCAGCTGGAAATCGACACGGCCGCAATTGACCTGATCGGCGAAGCGCTGGACTTTGCACGCATGGGTATCCTGCCTGCCGGTATGTACCGCAACCGCACATTTGCCGAGCCGATGGTCGACGCGGGAGACACGGAGCTTGCCGTGCAGGACGTGCTCTACGACCCGCAGACGGCGGGCGGCCTGCTCATCGCCTGCGACCCGGAGGACGCGGACGCGCTGTTTGCCGCCCTGAAACCGGCAGTCCCCAGCGCGCAGCGCGTCGGCACGGTGCAGCCCTACACGGGCGGCGCAAGAATCTATCTGAAATGAGGCTGTTTGAATGAACCGCTATATTTTGATTCCCGAGGACACCATCCGCGTCCTGCCGCCGGAGGACGGCGTGGAGGCGGCAGTCGAAGTTTTCTGCTCCCGTACAGTCATTTTTTTTGATATTTCACAAATACAGGATGTCTGCCTGATGCACAACGTTTTATCGAACCGCGGGCGCGCCGATGCGCTCTGCTTCACGGCGGCGGACCGCCTGCTTGAGCGGGAACAGATGGTGCTCGTCCCCACGGATCGGGCCGATTTCGCGGCGTTTCTGGCCGGACTCCGGACATATGCGCCGAAAACGCTGGATTTTTCCAAAGAGGCAGATTATATCCCGGAGTCCTGCGACCACAACGGCCATCATCACGGATAAAAACGAAAAAAGCCGCACATCCTGAAAGAAAAAGAGGAGGTGCAGCATGAAAAAGCGTGAAAGAAAAGACCGTCCGGATCTCGTTCCGGAGATCTTCGCCCAGCAGCCCAGTCTTACCGACCCGCAGGGCAGCTGGACCGGCCTTCCGATGAACGAGCTTGACGTCCCGGTCCAGGACGCGGACGATCTGTAACCGGCCAAAACCGCCCTCCGTCATGTGCTGCATGACAGAGGGCGGTAATTTTTCAAGCGTTTATTCCGGCTTTTTGCTGTCGATGGTGTCCTCGGTCAGCGCGCCGACATCCTCCATCTTGACCTTTTTGGGCAGCGTCAGAGACAGGATCATGGAAATCACGAACACGCCCGCGACGGGGTTGCCTGCGAAAATGTCGCTCACGATCTTCGGCATACCGGAGAAGAATTCCGGGACCTGCGTGACGCCGATGCCGATGTTGTCGACGGACGCCGGTGCGCGGGGTCTCTGGTCTTTCATTTGGAATAATCTCCTTTTATTTGATAGCCGGAGCCGCATAACGCGGTGGCAGGCGGCGGGACCGAAAAGGGAAAAGTGCCCCGTGCCAACCGTTATTCTGGCCTCTGTATCAAGTATACGTGTTTAGAATCCGTTAAACGATACAAATTTTATGTTTGCCAAACAAAAAATAAGTTGTAACTTTGCGAAGTCTGCTGTTTTTTCGGGATTGGGGAACGGGGAGCGCCGCACCCCGCGCGGCAGATTGCAATTCCGCACAGGATATGCTAAGATGGGTCAAAAAAAGGCGGGCGCTGTGTGTCCCGGCCGAAAGGAGAAACGCATGCGAATTATCGGGATCGTGCCGGGCGCAAAGCTGTTCGGCTCGGAGGATCTGTACGCGGATCAATATTTATTTGTAAACGGCTATCCGAAGCGGATTCTTGCAAACGGCGGCACGCCCGTCGGGATCCTCAGCAGCGACGGCTATGCGGCGGAGGACAGCCTTTCGCTCTGCGACGCGTTTGTGTTCTGCGGCGGGGCGCGGTTCTATCCGTACCATTTTCAGGTCATGGAGTACGCTGCGAAATCCGGCAAGCCCGTGCTCGGCATCTGCCTCGGGATGCAGATGATGAACACCTATTTCCTCGTTGCCGAAGAGGCCGAACGCCGCGGCTGGGACGGGCCGCTGCTCGCGCTGTTCGAGCAGATGAAAAAAGAGCGCTATATGTTCACCGAACCCGTGGACGGCCACTGGGACGGCCATATCACGCGGGACAATGTCGACCGCTTCAAGCATCCCATCCATGTAACGCCCGGCAGCCGCCTCGAACGTCTGACAGGGAAGCAGACGATCCTGGGCGCGTCGATGCACAACTATCGTATTACGCACCCAGCCCGGTCGCTGACCGTCGCGGGCCGGACGGACGACGGCACCATCGAGGCGCTGGAATACGGTGAGCAGATGCTCGGCGTTCAGTTCCACCCCGAAGCCGATGACCAGAACGACGAACTGTTCCGCGCCATTCTGTGATCCGCATAAATGTGCCTGCGCAGTCCGGGTGGTATACTAAATGATGGTTAGAGCCATCTAACCGACGATAAAAAAGGAGGAAACCAAGATGTTGTATTCGGAAAAGGTAAAGGGATTCACAGCGGCGCATCCATGCGAGGAGCTGACCGCCGGCGGCGCACGAAACCGTCTACACCATGTCCAACAACCACGGTGACATCGTGATCGAAGCCCCCGCCAGCTACAAGTGGGTCGAAGGCACGCTGACGAAGATCACCTACGTTGCCGAAGCTGGCGATGTCAAGTACGAATCCCTCCAGAAAGCCATCGACGCGGCCAAGTCTAAAGCGGTCGTCACGATGCTTGCTGATACCCGCGAGAATGTCACTATCAGTACACCCTACAACGGTCTGATGCTCCACGCGTCGGCGGCGGCGCTGGGAGGGAGGGCGTACCTCTTTTCCGGCCCCTGCGGGCGCGGAAAATCGACGCATACACGTCTCTGGCAGCAGACGTTCGGCGAGGCCGTGCAGGTCTTCAACGACGATAAGCCCGCCCTCCGCCGTCTGGACGGCCGCTGGTATGCCTACGGTACGCCGTGGTGCGGCAAGGACGGCATCAATCTCAACCAGAAATGGCCGCTCGGCGGCATTTGTTTTCTGGAAAAATCACAGGAAAACCGCATCCGCCGCCTGTCCGCCGCCGAGGCCCTGCCGCTGATTCTGGCACAGACGACCTACCGGCTGCCGCCGCAGTACATGGAGCTTCTGCTTGCGTCGCTGGACAGCCTGCTGCGGGAAATTCCGGTCTTCCTGCTGGAAAACCGCCCGGAGGAAGCCGCCGCCCGCCTGAGCTTCGAAACCATGCGCCGCGCGGCGGAGGAGGGAGGACTATGAAACTCAAAGAAAACTTTGTTCTGCGTCAGGTGGCCGGCAGCTATGCCGTCCTCGCCGTCGGCCCCTACAAATGGGCACGCATATCCATTTCCCCGCTTCTGGCTGGGCCAAACTCGGTTTGACCCGCCCCGAAACGTGGAACTAGCACGAAAAGGAGAGTATTATGCTTGGCCGTCTTGCCGACTTTGACGCCATTGACGCCGGTGCGGGCAGACGCTTCCCCGACGTGAGCAAGACCTTCTGGGGCTTCTACGACATCGTTGAGGCAACCAGCGAACATACTTACACCTTCGACAGCGAACTGCTGCACGAAGAGTGGAACTAAGACCTGCGGCAGCCCCGCCGTCCTGTATGGCGGCGGGGCTGCTTCAACGAATAAAGGGAGCACAAGGGTTTGGACAACAGAGAGCGTGAGAGTTTCTTTCTTATCATCACTTCGGCGGTCAGCGGACGTCCGCTTTCCGCGCAGGAGCGTGCGCGCTATGCCCCGGATATGCTGCCCGCCATGAGTGCGCTTGCGCGGCGGCATGACCTCACGCACCTGCTTGCGCTCGGTTTGAAAAAAAACGGTCTTTGCGGCGAGCAGGGCAGGGAGCTTGACAACGAAATGTTCCGTGCGGCCTTCCGCTGTGAGCAGCTCGAGCATGAGCTGAAAAAAATCTGCGGAACGCTTGAAAAGGCTCGGATCCCCTTTATTCCCCTGAAAGGCTCGGTGCTCCGCCGGTACTATCCCGAGCCGTGGATGCGGACAAGCTGCGATATCGACGTATTTGTCCGTGAGGCGGATCTGGACAGGGCAATGGAGGCGCTTTCGGAGAACCTTTCGTACCGGATCGGGGAGATCTCTGACCATGACGTCCAGATCTATACCCCAAACGGACAGCATATCGAGCTGCACCGGAACCTCATTGAGGATCACCGGATCAATCTGGCGGCGGAGGTGCTGGCGGCAGTGTGGGATACCGCAATTCCGCACAGCGGCTGGACATACTGGATGGAAATGCCGGACGAGCTGTTCTATTTCTACCACATCGCACATATGGCAAAGCACGTCGATAACGGCGGCTGCGGTATCCGCCCCTTCCTGGATATCTGGGTGCTGACGCACCGTGTCCCGCACGACCGGGACAAGCGGGAACAGCTCCTCGCGGACGGCGGACTGTCCACATTTGCGAAGCAGGCGGAGCGGCTGACCGAGGTGTGGTTCGGGAACGCCGCGCACGACGAGGCGACGCGCCGTCTGGAACGCTATATCCTGTACGGCGGCGTATATGGCACGGTGGATAATCGGATGTCGGTGCGGCAGGCCAAAAGCGGCGGAAAGCTGCGTTATGCGTGGTCCCGCATCTGGCTTCCCTAAACGGCTGCAAGCGCTTTGTTCTGATCTCGACCGACAAGGCGGTGAACCCCACGAACATCATGGGCGCGTCCAAGCGCCTGTGCGAGATGATCATTCAGTCGTTCAGCCGCAAGATCCGCGACGGCAAGGCGGACGAGCTGCCGCCGCTTCACGTGCACAGCAGCGACGAGAGCGGCAGTATGCGCGAGATCATGAAGTCCGCCAAAAATGCGAAAACCGAGTTTGTGGCCGTGCGCTTCGGCAATGTCCTTGGCAGCAACGGCTCTGTCGTGCCGCGCTTTAAGGAGCAGATCGCAAAGGGCGGCCCGGTGACGGTCACGCACCCCGATGTCATCCGCTACTTCATGACGATCCCGGAAGCCGCCGCGCTTGTCCTGCAGGCGGGAACCTATGCGAAGGGCGGGGAGATCTTCGTGCTCGACATGGGCTCCCCCGTAAAGATCGACACGCTTGCGCGAAATCTGATCAAGCTCTCGGGTCTGCGCCCCGACGTGGATATCAAAATCGAGTATACGGGCCTGCGCCCCGGCGAGAAGCTGTATGAAGAAAAGCTGATGTCGGAGGAGGGCCTGCGCACAACGCCGAACCAGCTGATCCACATCGGCAGCCCGATCCGTTTCGATACGGATGTTTTTCTCAGACAGCTGCAAATGCTCATGAAGGCGGCCTATGCCGGAAACGAAGAGGAACTCCGCGCGCAGGTCGAACGCGTGGTCACGACCTATCAGCCTGCCGGAAGACATGGCTCAGAGCACAAGGGTGAGGCCTTTGAGAAGCAGATGGAGCTTGTCGAGCATAAGGAGGCCCAAAGGGAAGGCACACCGCGGCGTCATGAAGGCCGTCGGGGAAACTACGGAGCAAGAAGCCTGCCCCGTCACGAGGCGGCGGTAAAAGAGTGAAACAAAATAAAACAAGCGGGAGGAACCATGGGATTTCATGGTTCCTCCCGCTGCTTTTCTGCTGGTTGGATCATTGGCTGCCAAATGGGGGGATCTTACACGTTCTGCGCCTGCTCCGCGATCTGCTTGAGCAGAATGTCCTCCGCGTACCCGCAGGCACGCGCGACAGAGCCAGCCTCGAAGGGGTTGGACAGATTTGCATATGATACCCGTGCGGACTGCCGCTGTCAATAGCCTGCCGCGGGATTCTGCCCGTCTGCACCGGCGCATAGCTGCACTGCGGCAGACCATGCACATGGCCTGCCGCAGCTGCAATAAAACTTATGTAAACTTACAGGCCCATTTCCCGCTTGACCTCACCGAAGCAGCGGACGGCGAAATCGAGGTCTTCCTTCGTATGGCCGGCGGAGATCTGCGTGCGGATGCGGTCGCGGCCCTTCGGGACGACGGGATAGCAGAAGCCGACGACATACACGCCCTTTTCAAGCATCCGGCGGGCAAACTCCTGCGCGATCTTCGGGTCATAGAGCATGACGGGGACGATGGGGTGCTCGCCGGGGAGCAGATCGAAGCCGAGCTTTTCCATCTCCGCGCGGAAATAGCGCGCGTTCTCATGAACCTTGTCGCGCAGCGCCGTGGATTCCTCCAGCAGGTCGATCGTGCGGAGCGTCGCGGCGCAGATGGCAGGCGCGAGCGTGTTGGAGAACAGGTACGGGCGCGAACGCTGCCGCAGCAGGTCGACGATCGGCTGCCGCGCGGCGGTATAACCGCCGGACGCGCCGCCCATGGCCTTGCCGAACGTGCCGGTGATGATGTCGACGCGTCCAATGACACCGCAGAACTCTGCCGTGCCGCGACCGTGCGCGCCCATGAAGCCGACGGCGTGGCTGTCGTCGACCATCGTCAGCGCGTCATAGCGGTCGGCGAGATCGCAGATGGCCTTGAGGTTTGCAATATAGCCATCCATGGAGAACACGCCGTCGGTCGCGATCAGAATTTTCTTGCAGCCGGATTCCCGCGCGTCCTTGAGCTTGGCTTCGAGGTCTTCCATGTTGTTGTTCAGATAGCGGTAGCGCTTGGCCTTGCACAGGCGCACGCCGTCGATGATGGACGCGTGGTTCAGCTCATCCGAAATGACCGCGTCCTCCGGTCCAAGCAGCGTCTCAAACAGACCGCCGTTGGCGTCGAAGCAGGAGGAATAGAGGATGGCGTCGTCGGTGCCTGCGAACTTTGCGATGCGGCGCTCAAGATCCTTGTGAATCTGCTGCGTGCCGCAGATAAAGCGCACAGAGGACAAGCCAAACCCCCATTTATCATAGCTTTCCTTTGCGGCAGCAATCAAGCGGGAGTCATTGGACAAACCAAGGTAGTTATTCGCACACATACAAAGAAGTTCTCTTCCGTCTTCCATCTTCACTCTTGCTCCCTGCGGGGATACAAAAGGTGCCTCTCCTTTGAAAAGCCCGGCTTCTTTGATTCCTTCTACTTCTTTTGTATAAATGCTTAAAATATCGTCTTTACGTGCCATTTTCTCAACCTCTCCATTTTTATTCTGCCTTTTTCCTACTTTGTTCCATGCACTCTTCTTAGTCATTTACATGTGCCCAGTCCAGAATGACTTTTCCCGAATTACCGGAGATCATAGCGTCAAATCCTTTCTGGAAATCTTTGATGTCAAAATGATGTGTGATGATATCTGAGATATCGAGTCCTGCCTGTAACATCGTAGACATCTTGTACCATGTATCCCATACTTTACGTCCATAGATTCCTTTCAGATGTAATCCGTTGAAAATTACTGTCTCAAGATCTACTTTGGCATCTGTTCTCTGTAATCCTAACAGTGCAATGTGTCCGCCGTGCTTCATATTGTGGATCATATCATCCAATGCCACCTGTGATCCGGACATCTCAAGACCGACATCAAATCCTTCTGTCATTCCGATCTCTTTCATGACATCTTTCAGATTCTCTTCTTTTAAGTTAACTGTTCTTGTTGCTCCCAGCTTCTTCGCAAGTTCCAGTCTGTATGGATTCATATCCGTTACCACAACATGTCTTGCACCCGAGAACTTCACGATTGCTGCTGCCATACATCCGATCGGGCCTGCTCCGGCGATCAGCACATCCTCCCCCAGTGCTTCAAAAGAAAGTGCTGTATGTGTTGCATTTCCAAATGGATCAAAGATTGCATACATCTCTTCCGGAATGTTCGGATTACATGGCCATACGTTACTTGACGGAATCACAAGATATTCCGCAAATGCTCCGTTACGGTTCACGCCGACACCTTTCGCATCCTTACAGTTCTCCTTGTGTCCTTCCAGACAGTTACGGCATTTTCCACATGTAATATGTCCTTCACCGGATACCAGATCACCGATCTTGAACCCCTGTACACCTTCCCCTTTTTCTACGATCTCTCCAACATA
>ERZ773194.3242-NODE-3242-length-14172-cov-3.709783_pt1 | contig 14172 bp, 11 predicted proteins | sample MGYA00511240_ERZ773194 | MGnify/ENA primary metagenome ERZ773194 (study PRJEB29015, sample SAMEA2737774) | human gut metagenome | biome: human gut; feature: human-associated habitat; material: faeces | place: China | collected 2012 ... | reverse complement strand
TCATAGCCCTGCTATCCAACAAGGAAAAAGGCAAGGACGGCAAAAATGTGCTGATAGAGTTGATTGCCGGGAAGCAATTTTCGTTTGGACAGAATCCGCAGCTCAACCTTTTGAAGGGGTACACCACAACCATTGGCTTGTCCTCCCTATTGGATTTACCCTTTGTTGAATGGGTAGGAGGCCGATCTGCGGGCGTAACGAATCGCGGAAATGATGCAAGGGAACACAATACAGGAGATATTATTTTCGGAGTGCTGGAAGCAATAGACGAGAATAACTTTGGCGGCGCCGTCCAGTGGGTTACAGAACATTTTCGCGGAAATGCAACCAGAAATTGCGAAAGCGAGTATGACTACTATTTGGGAAGAATGATCGGGAACGCAATATCGATTCTCGTAGGAGCGGGAACAACCGCGTCAGGAGTTGCGCAAATCATCGGCTCCATCGCAGCGGGAGGCGCAATTAGCATAGGCTCGGGCGGAACATTGGCTGCCGGCGGTGTTTCCATATCCATTGCCGGGGTAACCGCAGGAGCCGCCACCGTAGCATATGGCGGAACGGTCGTAACCGTATCAGCGGCAAAATTCGGTGATGATTTTGACAAAATGCAAGCGGCTGCCGCAGCGGAAAACAGAACCTCGGGGAACTCGTCAGCGGATACAGAGAGCGACAAAATCCCGCAGGAAGCCATTGAAAAAGGCGCGGGTATTACAAAAAGTGGAGGGAGTAATAAATTACCAGCAAACGATTCTCAAATAAAGCATATTTTCAGGGATGCAGAAGGACATTTGCCTGATACCCCTGCAAACAGAAATTTGATTGAAAGTGTTGGGAATAACTCGAAGAACTATATCGGCACTGATGCGCATGGCACCAATTGGTATGCACAAATACAGCCTGATGGCAGTCAAGTATGGGTGCGAACTTATAATGGCACAATTACCAATGCAGGTGTAAACGCAACGCCTAGAACATTTGACCCACAAACTGGATTAAATAATAATCCGTTAAAGTGAAGGAGAATAGATATGGAATTAACTTGCAAGCAAGCACTTTTAGCTGCTTATACTCTGTTAGATGATTTGCACGACCAATCAAAAAGCGATACATTAATGGCACTGTTAAGAGATATGAATCCATTTGTATTTACAGATCGTACTCCTGCCGATCCGGCTACATGGAGTGAGTGGCTAACTTGTGCAAAAGCAATACAAGGCGATGATAATCTAACAGAAAACACTGCTTTTCAAACACTGCTTTCCTTCTTGCGCTACAACGAAAAACAGTATGGATATCACACAGATTCAATACTGATTGAACTTCAAACACCTGTGTATCAGAAGAGGTGGCATCAGTTGGTTGAAAAGGCATCTTCCCTTGCAGATGTGGAGTAAGGGTTATAAAGAAAAATAGTTAAGAGCTAAAAGGATAACCGCCCGTTAAACAGGCGGTTATTTGTATTGTGTAAGGTTAAGATGGTGTTTTATTAAATATCTATTAGCACATCATTCTCTTTATCCACCGCCGCATTACTCGACCCATTTACAAAAGGAATGAACGAGGGCGCACAGATATTTCAAAAACCTTTGGCTATTTCTGAAAAGCTGGAACAGAACATCACCCAGTTAATAGAAAGCTTTTATAGCAATATCCAACTGAGCGGCAGCGTCCTTTTACATCTAAAAAAACAAACAGATCATCTGCAGGACGCAGCAGAGTATTGCCTGCAGTTTGAGGAGGATAAATCCGCCGCCGCCCAAACGACAATAAAAGCCGTTTTACAGGAATTAAAAAAGGACCGGAATACTGCCGGCAGCATCAATACCGTCAAATCCGTTCTGGCAGAACGCATGCAGGCTTTACAGCAGTTTTTGGAATCAGCCTGTAGACAGCTCAACCAATATTTGCTATTATGGGAATATGAAAAGCGCGGAAGGATGAAGTACAAATTCATCGCCGAGGGAGAAAACTGCGACACCTGCAACAAACTGAACGGAAAGGTATTTGATATCAAAGACGCCAAAGTTGGCGTAAACCTCCAGCCCATGCATCCAAACTGCGACTGCATGACCGGGCAGATGGCGATACGATATATTATAATAATAAAGCCTTAGATGAAAAATTCAACTTAGACCAACCATACGATTTATATTTGGCATTTCATGGTGTAACAATCATCATTCAGAGTAAAAAAGGCCTTGACGATGCTTGGCTTTTCAACGTTCATGTATATGATTATTATGACTTTGAACGCGAAAAGTTAGAGGACGCAATAAAAGAGGCCAAAAACAAAATAAAAACTGTCGGCAGCATTGCGGCAACGGCAGCGTGGTTAGAACAGGAACATACAAAAGGGATGAAAAAATACAAAATAGACGTATACTATACTTTAACTGTCAAGAGGTGAAATAAGTTGAAAAAATGGAAGAAAACAGCAGCCTCTATCGTGATTGTAGTTTTCGTACTATCCTGTATATACAGGATAGCTCAGCTTGCCTGTGCCGCATATATTATCATTGATTCCGCAGAGGTTCAATATTCATTTGAAGATATGGCCACTTATTTCGATGATGAAGGGCGATATCAGCTAAAACATTTTGATGGTTACTATATTGAGGATGCTGCTGAAAATCAGATTATCTTTCCAGATACCCAGTATTATAAAGTAATTGATAACAAAGTATATATTATTTATACAAAGTATATTAAAGATAAAAATGAACGTGAAAAGCGCTACGGTATCCTTGATATATCGAACGGCGAAGTTACGTCTTCAACTTCTATAAACGGTTTTGATGAACAGGAGAAAGAGATTTTTCAAAACCGCAAAGAAATGATTAATCTGACCGTCGGCAGAAGTGACTGGGAAAAATATTGGAACAAATATAAGCCTTATAAAGACAGGGAATTCTAATCATTCCACACGAATAAAAGCAAGGAGGAAACAAAGATGACAAAACAAATCGTTTTACGGGTTATTCAGATTCTGTTAACCGTTTTTCTTTGTTTTGCTGTGTTATTTTTCGGTTTCTTTTCATTTGCAGCCGGTGGTGATGGCAATATTGTTGAATACGGAAGAATTGGGCCAGAGCCCTGTTTCTGTCTGCATTGTTAAGTATTCCATTGGTCTTTCGGTATTAGCTATAAACTGCAGGAATAAAAAAGTTGTGTTTTTTCTAAAATCGATCGTAATGCTTTAACATCTAAACCTTCACTTTTAATACATCTCTTTAGCATTTCTGAATTCGCCGGGTGTAACACCAGTTTCTTTTTTAAACTGCCGCACAAAATGGCAGGTACATACATATCCGCATTTTTCGGCAACATGGCTTACCTTGAATTCATTGTTCGAAAGAAGGTACTTAGCCCTGATGATGCGAGCATGGATGAGGTCATCAATTGGTGAAATGCCAAAAAAATTTTTATACAGGACTGCAAACCTGGACCGGCTTAACGCCAATTTTTCAGCTAACAAGTCAATACTCCATTTCTTTTCAGGATGATTATAAAGATCAAAGCGCAAGTTTTCAAAGTGTTCTTTTATATCTACGAGGTAAGGGCTCAGATTCTGCGTGTTTTTACACAGATACTCTCTTTTTAGTCTTATAAAAAAAGTATTGAGAGTGGAAGAGATGACATCTGCCCAATCCAATTCTTTATTAATAAATTCTTTTTCACATGCTTGCACCGCCAAAGTAATAAAATGTGTCTGAGCAGGGTAAAAAATCCTGTTGCACGGAAGCCCCAGTTTTTGAAAAAGCTCCGTAGAATCAGGAAAAAAGCAAAGCCAGTCGTGTGTAGAATCACATTCATAAAATTCGAACCATTGCCTGCTAAACGGCGTAAAAATCACACAGGCGCCCGGAGAGGCCTTGATTATATTACCATTTTCGAGAAAATTAATCGAATTTCTAAAATGAATAAAAACATGTGCAGGACCGCTTGATGGCCTATCCAGAATAAAGCCTTTTTTTTCCCGTCCATCATGTTTAAGAGCGGTCACCGTGTAATAATTAAGCATTTTCGACATCCTCCGCGAAAAAAGTATTAAGCAATAGCAAATTAAAAGATACTCGATTCTATAACCAAAAAAAATATATTAAAAGCTGGGTAAAAATGGCTGTATTATCATAAATATAAATTTATGATAAAAATATTTCATAAACAGAAAATACAATTTTATTATAACAAAGATAAAATAATAAGTCAATTAATCAGGATAATAGGATATTGATTTCTGCCTGCGTTGACCTTATACTGAAAAAAAGCCTTTTACGGCAAAGCAGGGAGGAAAAACGATGAAAAATATCTTTTGTGAACATGGTATGCGGAAATATGCGGTTATCGTGTTATGTGTCTTGCTGGTACAGCTTTTCACATACTTCGTGCCGAATAACGTTCAGGGAACGGTGACACAGGAATCACCGGATTTAGACAAGGCGACCGTGTTTAAATTCTATGACGCCTGGAAGGCTGATCCCAAATCTATTGAAGCATCGCACCCGCTGGTTGACGGCTCCGGTTCGGATCTTACAAACAACATATATGTCAGTCAGGCCGGCAGTACGGTCGCAAAAAAACATTTTTGGCCGAAACAAATGAACGGCGAACAAAAATGGATTTCAGCAAACGTCTCACTGCCAGCCGAACAGAATTATGCAGTATATGTTAATCTCCCGTTCGCAAACAAAGACGGGGACGCAGCAGGAAGAATCATATTGACTGACCAAACAGATCAGGAACAAAAAATATCATTTGATTTTTCAGCAGGGATAACGAATTCGGCGACCTCCAATCCAGGCTGGTATAAAATCGGGGAATTCCAGCTTGGAACAACCGTCCCGATAAGATTTGAAACGACAACGAATGCCAAACAGATCCGTGTGGACACTGTGGCATTTCAGCCAGCTTCAGCTGTAGTACCAACGTCTCTGCCGTCCGCCGAAGCATCCGCGGCTCCGGAAGAAACCCGCTATACCTATGAAGAAGATTTTAATATAAGGCCGCTCGGAGCATTCAGTCCCTCGGGCGCAACTGACTGGAAAATAATCGATCCGCTTGTCAAAGGAGAAATCAAACAAAAAACAGAGGGTAACAATTATCTGTCCCTGCATAATCAAGCCTCAACAGCAAAGCCGGTGCAAACGCCGGTTATGTCGGCTCTCAATTCCGGAAATAAATTATATGGCAAAGAGGTAATTTTGGGCTTTCGGTTTAATATCGAAGAGCAAAAAGGCTCTTCCATGTTTATCATCCGAACAGATTCAGGGGCAGCACTCGGTCATTTTGATATTTCTGTTCCGGCTGGACATACAGACAAAATCAGGGTCGATTATAAATATGGTCCGTCCTCAACCCCTGTATATACAAAAATTCTGTTGGATCAGGGTACCTGGTACCAAATGCTAATCAAGGTCAATTCTTTTACCGGTCTGCTTGATTTTTATGTTTTAAATGAAGACGGCAGCCTGGTGACAGACAACGAAGGGAATTATGCATACCGCCAGGATGTACCAGTACGTTATGATATTGGAACCACAGATAATATTGCAGACGTAGGTTATATTCAGTTCAATAACCTGCAGCCCGGCGAAATAGTGTATTTAGACGATGTTTTTATCAGCAACGAAGGGACTTATACAGTACCTTCCATACCAAGTCCCAGTCCAATGCCGTTTCAAAAAATATATGATGATAACGACCCAACCGGTGATACAATCGTTACATACCATATGCCTGAAGGAATAGACGCAGCCAAAGAAATACAGGTGAGTTCAACCGGAAGCGTGTCCGAAAATGCAGCGCATAGTTATACATCTGTACATGATTCCTATATCAAATATCAGTTGAAAAACCCTGGCACAGGACTGTATGAAGTATATTTTAAAACCGCACTGGTGTATTCCAACAATACAAATGAGATGTACGTGGAGCTGACGGATTCCACCGGCAAAGTACACAGACAAATAGTAGATATCCGTTCTGTGACGGAGGGCATGGGTACCAGTGCGATGGGATACAAAACCGGGGATTGGGTAAAAATCGGTACAACCTTTACCTTTTATAATTCAATCACGCCAACTGTAAAAATCGGCCTTGATCCAGGCGATACACAAATTGGTACTGACCCCGTTACCGGAGAACCGGTTTACCAAAACAGTGGAAATTACCGTGCAGACGGAATTAAAGTGATAAAAATAGGCGATGCACAGCCGGTTCCCCTTGCAGGAAGCCCAACCTTGAGCGGAACAATGCAGCCGGGCCAGACACTGACAGGCGCATATACCTATACACATGGCAGCGACGATATAAATGAGGGAGAGAGTGAGATCAGGTGGCTGACCAAGGAAAAAGAAGCCGATTCCTATACCGTCAAAAAACAAGGGGTAAAATCACAAAGCGAAATTTTGAATTATACGGTAGGGGAAAAAGATCTTTTTGTCAGATTTGAAATCGTGCCAAAGGATATCAATGGTGGAACCGGTCCTATGGCAGCAACAGAAATGGCAGCAGGACTGCCGCAGGCAAATGGCGTTTCGATAACCGGTCGTTTGAGACCGTATGCAGAACTGAAAGCCAGGTATACCTATTCACATCCTAATGGTTTAGCAGAAAAAGGTTCCTCCTATACCTGGTATGCCAAAACAGCTGAAAATGACACATACACACAGGTAGCGTCAGGCTCTGACACGTACATAGCCCAGCCCGGAGAACGGTATATCAAATTCGAAGTGACACCAAAATGTGATACCAGGTTTACTTCCATGGATGCCGGAACAGCAGCTTCAGCAGAATTTGATACCATTTACTCTACAGATTATCCACCTATGATCAGCAATCTTTCTATTAAGGGAGATGCGTCGGCGCATGCAACTCTGGTAGCTTCCTATGAATACAGCGATCTCAATTTAGATGAGGAACAGAATTCTTCCTATCAATGGCTGGCAACAGACGATCCGTCAGTGCCGGATAATCAATGGAGAGTATTGCAAAGCGGGATCTGTACTGCGAGCAATCCACCAAGCTATCAAATTCCGTCCGGCTTTCCGGCAGGAGAATATATCAAACTGGTCATCACGCCGAAATGTGATTCCAATGTAACAGCAAACGGCACGCCGGTTACCTCAAACAGAGTAGGTCCAATTTCTAAAACCGTATTGGGTCCGGCTGCAAAGGATATCCAATTATCCGGCCAGACCGTCCGGGCAAAAGGGATCGAAGGACTTGCAATAGACGGAAAAGCAGAGTTGACATACACTTATGTGAACCATACCGGAATGACAGAAGATACCCAAAGCACTAAAATACAATGGTATATATCGGGTAATGCGACTACCGGATTTACTGCAATAGAAAATGCGCAATCGGCAGAGTTCACACCAGCACAAGAGCATAAGGGAAAATATATCAAGGCAGGGATTACGCCCTGTGCTTCCGACGGTACACAAGGGGAAGAATATTTTTCACCGGTATACCAGGTAAAATACCGTCTCAGTTTTTATGACGAATTTGACTATACAGCTAAAGATGGATACGATTCCAAAATGCGAGAAAAATGGGTGCCTGACGAAACACAGCGCGACCTTTATGGTCTCAAACAGGCCAGAATACCGGAAAATGTCGAAACCAAGAATGGAAAATTGTACATTCATAACCGCAGAGAGCATTTGGACAAATATCAATTCGAACATACCTGGACGACCGGAAACCTCGGATCGAGAGAGGTTTACGGACCGTACGGATACTATGAATCCGCTTATCAATATGCATATGCGACCGGATTGAACAATAGCTTCTGGGCAATGACGGTGGGTCCGAAATACGCTAATGATTCTGAGCGTCCTGCCTGGGTCGAGCTTGACTTTAACGAAGGGCATTTTCCGCGCGAAATGAAATCTAACCTGCACCGGCAGGATGAAACTAATAAAACTATTCAGGCATCCATCGGACATTATCCTATCGGCGAACACGATTACGAAAACTTTGCCCCGCCCACTCTGTCAGACGACATACACATATATGGCGGATATTTGAAGCAAAATGATCCCAAATATGGATGGGACGAAGGAACAAACAGAAATACTTTCCGGGTTTATTTTGATTATATGCAGCAGAGAAGCACACCTTCCCTGCCGGCGGACGAAGTATCAGAAGTGAAAATCTATATTACCAGTGCCCTGCATCCGGGCGGTTTCTGCGGTCCCCTTTACGATCCAAATGATCCAACTTTGGGAGATAACCGAATAACAGCGCATAATACTTATATGGAAGTAGATTATGTACGCTTCTTTGAAGAATTGGATGTTTCGTCAGAAACCCTGGAAGGAATGATTGAAAATGCTAATAGCATGTTAACGGGAATATGCGCCGGTTTTCAGCTCTTTGAATGCCCTTCCCAATATCTGACACAGTTGAAAACTGCAGTTGATACGGCAGAAGGCATAGCTGGACAGGAGGGAGCAACAACAGCGCAGATAAAAGAACAGATAGACGCCCTCGGCAGCGCTATTTCATACGTAGAGCGAAATATCGTTTTTGAAGGCGAAGTTGAGCAGGGAGGCATCTATGACTTTACCGGTATTACAAAACCGGTAAAAATGATAATTCCAACCGCAGTGACGCAAATAACCTTTATTTATCCTCAGGAAACAACTTCTGACATCGAAATCGAATATGCAGATACTGTTCAAATAATTCCAAAAGGAACCAGACTGAACGGCACCTTCCAAATACCCTCTAAAACCAATTTTGACATAGATGGAAAAATGGTGCGATACTCCAGCCAGTCTTTTGGCTTGACGGCAGCTGAAGGCTTAATACAAGTAAGGCTTCCACAGCCAGCAGGATATCAGGTGGGTGCATACGAAAATGGCACAATACGGGAAATAACGAATAAAATCAATAAAAACACTCTTGGAGCAGCTTACGCAGCACTCGGTACATTCCCCGAAGCACTGTACACAGAAAACGCAATTGCGCATCTCTGGACAGCATCACCTGGCAGCTATGTGGTATATACTGATCAGGCGGAGACTCCTTCGTCTACTCCAACCGACGGCAGTACCGGCCCCAATAGCGGAACCAATACAGGCTCTATCGGCGCCACAATTGTAATACCTGGAACCAATGACAAAAATAAAGACACCTTTACGGACATTTCCGGTCATTGGGCACAGGCGCAAATTACCGCGCTGAACGAAAAAGGTATTATTAAAGGGATCACCGAAACGCGCTTCGCCCCCGAAGAAACTATAAACAGGGCGCAGTTTGCTGCACTTATTAGAAGGGCGCTGAACCTAAACCTGAATCAAGTTCAAAATACTCTGACCGATGTTCATCCCAATGACTGGTTTGCGGGGGAAATCAGCGCGGTTGTTCAGAGTGGCATTATGACCGGAGACGCTGAGGGTACCTTCCGGCCATACGACCCGATTTCCCGTCAGGAAATGGCCAAGGTAATCATAAAAGCATATCAATATAAAAATAATATAACAGAACTGCCGATAACAGAATTGATCTTCACGGATCATGAATCAGTGGCCCCATGGGCACAGCAATATGTCCAAAATGCAGTGGCTTTAGGATTGATGAACGGTATGGGAAACGGAACGTTCTCTCCCCTCGCCCCTTCTACTCGCGCACAGGGAGCAGCAGTGATATTCCGTCTCGTCAAAAATAATATGTGACATGATAATGGACTGTCATTGCATGCTGAAAAAATAGTGTTTTTCCAAAGCTTCGGTAAAAAATATGAACGAAATGATTAGAACTGCTATTCCATAATTCCTCTTTATAGAAATATTTTAGCCAGAATCTTCCGATTCTGGCTAAAACTATTTTGGAAGGAATAAAAATATATAGTTCCCATACAAAAAGAATGAAATGAAAAGCCGCAATTCCTTTAAAATAAAGGAATTGCGGCCTTTTTAATGAGCAAGCTGTCCCGCAGAGAGTAATTAGGCCAGTTCTAACTAAGTGTTTCAATTCTTTATAGGTAGGATAAAAAAGCCTCGGACTATATTAACCAGCTTGAGGACGCTTTGTTTTAATTCCTTATAGGTAGGATAAAAAGTGTGTGCTATCCCCTTTTGCCAGTGCACGTTTGTCAGTTTTAATTCCTTATAGGTAGGATAAAAAGAATAGGAATTGATTTCGCGATGTCTGACGCTATGGGTTTTAATTCCTTATAGGTAGGATAAAAAGGAATATATTGCCAAATGCCGAAAAAGTTGAAATATGTTTTAATTCCTTATAGGTAGGATAAAAAGCCACCAAAACAGCCTGATAATCAGCGTTTTAAAGAATTGTGCTGGTCTTTCAAATACATATTAATAGGATGCAAACTGCTTTAAAACCTCATAACAGAAGCATTTTATCAAAATGTCGATCTTCCGGTAATTTGACACTATCATAGGTCGATAACTACTTTTGTATTATATCTAAAAGCCGTTTATTTGTCAACAAAATAAGAAAATAGTATGCTATTTTACATTATATGAAATAACGAAGATGGACATACGTCAAACAACCGTCCTTAGAACAGGAGAAAATTATCGGATTCCTGTTCTTTTTACTATATCCAATCATTAAAATACTATATGCTAAAAACCGCTTTTACATCCAGAATTTATTTTTAAAACCGAAAACTGCATAAAATTCTATTGATATTAAAAAATTAGGGTTTTATTTATGTATACTCTTAATATTAGTGGTTATACACCTAAATATCAATAGAGGTTATACCGCTAAACTATAATTTTTTGTGAGGTGGTAATATGCAAATAGGAAGATTAAGGGATATCAGAGAAGACCACGATTTGACTCAAGAGGAAGTTGCACGCAAACTTCACATATGTCAAAAGACGTATTCTGATTATGAGCACGGTATTGTGCGAATATCAGGCGAATCTCTGATAGTGTTGGCAGAATTTTATAACACCAGCATTGATTACTTAATGGGCATGACGAATGAGACAAAGCCTTATAAACGGGCGAAAAGAAAATAAGTAGAACACTTTTGTGTTCTACTTATTTTAGTTTTAAAGGAGAATTGGATATTTTGGAATTTGTGAAAGGGCTAAATGCAAATTTAGAAAAAGATAACTCTTTTCTTGTAAACTCTATTCTAAAGACCCAACTAAATAATTGCAATATTGTCAATGAAACTGAAGCTATTTTCTACGAAAAATTTTCAGATACACATATAAGCAATATCGAAAGCGGAAAAACGCTTTCATCTCTGACCCTGCTGTATAACTTATCACAAGAGTTTTCTATTCCATTAACCAATTTTTTGAGAGGATAAAATAAAAAAGCCGTACAATCAAGATGTTGTACGGCTTTCATATTGGTCGGGGTTGAGGGATTTGAACCCCCGACCCCATGGTCCCAAACCATGTGCGCTAGCCAAACTGCGCTAAACCCCGACACAGGAACTAAATTATTATATTATAATCCCCGTCTTTTTCCAACAGTGAATTTTATTTATTTTTCAAGATTATATCTGCAATACTTAATTTTTCTTTGTTTTTGTTGAGATTTCTTATTTTTGCTATTTCCAATGCAGCCCAATCCATCAAAAATAGTAATGCATAGGATGAATAGGCCTAAAAAACCGAAGAGTGTGTAGAATTTCTCAACAATGACTGAAAATCCAACTCCCGCAATGACAGAACCGGCGGCACATAGGAGAAATGATGGCAGTTTTCCAATCCTGTTAATGCCGGATAAAAGAGAGAATCCATTAGAGACAGAGGTGGTGAGCATGGCGCAGCAGAGAGTGATGCAGTAGATGATGAAAACAAAGTTTCCTTTGTTCATGACAACGTAGAGAAGCGGGATTGCAAACGCGCTGGAGCCGGCGCGGTATAGCATGAGGACGCACCATAGGACAAACATAATAGCCAGTAGCACACCGCCTGAAATCAGGCCGGCCCGAAAGGCTGTTTTTTGATTATCAACGTATTTTCTTAAGGATACAAATAGCATGGTGATAGTGATGGTGTTGTAGCTGACATAAATTAAAGCGTATAAAACCCAGTTGAGATTACCCTGAAATCCAAGCTGGAAGAAGGCGCCCCGGGTGTCCCAGAAGATAGAATAGATACTAAATAAAATAAGAGAGATAACCATAAACGGTGTGACGATACCGTTAAAAATAACAATTCCCCTCGCACCGTATACCATTACAATGAAGGTGACAGCAGCCATAAAGATGATGCCAATATATTTATGCAGCCCAAAGCTTTCCTCAAGCAACGCCCCGCATCCGGCAAACATAGCGCTCATAACAAAAAAAAGGAAAAATATCATGATATAGCGGAATATTTTAATGGTAAGCTTTCCGGACAGATTACTGAAATACTCGTCAAAGGTGTCAATTTGTTTGACATAGATTTTATTCATAATAAGCCAGCCGAGCAGAAAAAATAAAATCCCCGCCAAAAACAGGCCATAAATCCCCTTAACACCGAACTGCCCGAAAAAGACTAAAATCTCCTTGCCGGATGCAAATCCCGCCCCTAAAATCGTGCCAATATAGACGCCGCTCAATTTCAAGCTGTTTTTCAAACAGACCGCCCCTTTCCGCTTACAATACATCTTATTTAATGCTTGACAAAATTATCACATTTTTATATTATATAATGTAATGTAGATTGACTAAATTTGGAGGTTTCAAATGAAAAATACAGATAAAACAATGGAAAAAATCGTATCTCTTTGTAAAGGCCGCGGATTCGTATATTCCGGCTCAGAGATTTACGGTGGTTTAGCAAATACCTGGGATTACGGTCCCCTTGGCGTGGAACTGAAAAACAATGTAAAACGCGCCTGGTGGAAAAAATTCGTGCAGCAGTCCCCCTACAATGTCGGGCTGGACAGCGCAATTTTGATGAACCCGCAGACATGGGTAGCGTCCGGCCATGTAGGCGGCTTTTCCGACCCGCTGATGGACTGTAAAGAATGTAAAGCCCGTTACCGCGCTGATAAACTGATTGAAGATTATTATCACGATAAAGGTGAAACTGTGACTGTCGACGGCTGGGATAACCAGAAAATGTTTGATTTTATTACTGAAAACGGAATCGCCTGTCCTAAGTGTGGTAAAAAGAACTTTACTGAAATCCGTAAATTCAACCTGATGTTCAAAACTTTTCAGGGCGTGACCGAAGACTCCAAATCAGAACTGTTCCTCCGTCCTGAAACCGCCCAGGGTATTTTTGTTAACTTTAAGAATATCCAGAGAACCTCCAGAAAAAAAATCCCGTTTGGCGTAGGTCAAATCGGCAAATCCTTCCGGAACGAAATCACCCCCGGAAACTTTACCTTCCGGACGCGTGAATTTGAACAGATGGAACTGGAATTTTTCTGTAAACCAGGTGAAGATTTAAAATGGTTTGCCTACTGGAAAGACTTCTGCAAAAAGTGGCTGCTCGACCTTGGCATGAAAGAGGAAAACCTCAAACTCCGCGACCACGAAAAAGAAGAGCTTTCACATTATTCCAACGCAACTACCGACTTTGAATTTTTGTTCCCGTTTGGCTGGGGCGAATTATGGGGCATTGCTGACCGTACCGACTTTGACCTCAAACAGCATTCCAACCATTCCGGTGAAGATTTATCTTATATTGACCCCGTTACCAACGAACGGTATATTCCGTATTGTATCGAACCGTCTCTTGGTGCAGACCGTGTCGTACTCGCTTTCTTAGTGGACGCCTATGACGAAGAAACCGTCGGTGAAAACGATACCCGTGTTGTACTGCACTTACATCCGGCGTTAGCACCCATCAAGGCCGCTGTACTGCCGTTATCTAAAAAGCTGTCCGAGGAAGCCGCGCCCGTTTATGAAATGCTGTCCGACAAGTTCATGTGTGAATATGATGAATCCGGCAGTATCGGCAAACGGTACCGCCGTCAGGATGAAATCGGCACACCATTCTGTATCACCTATGATTTTGATTCGAAGGAAGACGGCTGTGTCACAGTACGCCACCGCGACAGCATGGAACAGGAACGCGTCAAAATTGACGTGCTTGTTTCTTATCTTGAAGAAAAAATGGCGTTTTAAAAAAGATACTAAACCTTTTCTTTGATAAAGAAACAAAGCTTCTCTACTTTTGCTGCGGGCATTTGTGCTAAAACCCGCCGGGGATTTCGATTCCCCGCTTT
>ERZ773194.3239-NODE-3239-length-14180-cov-2.836248_pt1 | contig 14180 bp, 16 predicted proteins | sample MGYA00511240_ERZ773194 | MGnify/ENA primary metagenome ERZ773194 (study PRJEB29015, sample SAMEA2737774) | human gut metagenome | biome: human gut; feature: human-associated habitat; material: faeces | place: China | collected 2012 ... | reverse complement strand
AGGCCGCGTACAGCGACGCGCCGATCACGCAGGCCGAGCGGGATGGAGTGAAAATCCTCCTTGACGAAACGGAGCGCCTCCTCTATGATGAGCAGAGCGCGCTCATGCAGCTTAAACTCCGATACCGATATCTTTTGCGCTGAATGATGATGAAAAAAATCCTCTTTCTCGCGGCGCTTCTCCTTCTGCTGACGACCGCTTCCGGCTGTCGCAGCCGAACGAGCGCCGCGCCGCGCGCCTCTGGCGCGCAGCCCCAAGCCGCGTCCTCCGACAGCGGCGCGGCCGCCGACGGTCAGCCCGAAGCCCTGACCGAAAACGGCGGCGAAACGGTTGAAAACCCGCTGGCCGAACGCGCGGAATACGACGAAGCCGCGCGCGCCGAGCTTTTGGAAAACCAATCCCGCGCCGTCAGCGGCGAGGGCGAGGGCGGCGGCCTGCCCCTGACGCAGAAGGACGCGGACAGCCGCGCCTTGCAGCTTGACAGCGCCGCCGAATTGGCCGCCGTCAAGACGCTCCCTGCCGAGGAGGCAGAGCGCCTCGGCGTATCGGAAAGCGCGCCCGTCGCCGAAACGGCGCAGCGCTACTACGCTGCGCTGCTGCAAAGCCGCCTGCGGACGCTGTTTGAATGTAAAAAGCAGAACGTCTACATCGAAACCCAAGCCGCCTTTATCACCGTTTACAAGGCATCGGCCGAACACGCGCTGGTGCTTTCCGCCGGGGGCTACGACGTGGCCGGAAAGCGGATGGAAAACGACCTCGCCGTGGACGGCGGCTGGGTGCAGCGCAAAAATCCGGATTTCATCGTGAAATTCGTCGCCGCCTCCGCGCTGAACGGCGATACGCTCGGCGAGCTGCTCGCCCGCGACGGGCTACGCGAAACGGCCGCCGCGAAAAACGGCCGCGCGCTGCTGCTGTGCGAGTCGATGACGGACGCGCCGCAGCTTCAAACGGCCGCGGCCCTCTGTCTGGCCAAGGCGATGTATCCCGACCTGTTTGCCGATATCGACGCCGCGCAGGCCGTCGGCCAGCTTGCCGACGAGGCGGGCGCGCAGACCGGCGGCCCCTGGTTTTATCCCGCCATTTGAAAGGAATGTTATGCGTACTCATTCTAAAGACGCGTCCGCGCGCGTGCTCAGGCTCACCTATTCCGCGCTGTATCTGGCGATTGCGCTGGTTCTGCCCTTCCTGACCGGGCAGATTCCGCAGATCGGCTCCATGCTCTGCCCGATGCATATCCCGGCGCTGCTGTGCGGCTTCGTCTGCGGCTGGCCGTGGGGGCTGGCGGTCGGCTTTATCGCCCCGCTGCTGCGCTCCGCGCTCTTCGGCATGCCGACGATGTTCCCCGCGGCGGTCGCCATGGCGTTCGAGCTGGCGGCCTACGGCGCGGTGGCCGGGCTGCTTTACCGCGTCCTGCCCAAAAAGACGGGCTGCATCTACGTCGCGCTGATCGCCGCGATGGTCGCCGGCCGGCTGGTCTGGGGCGCTGCGCGCTATCTGCTGGCGGGGCTTGCGCACAGCGCGTTCACCCCGGCGCTCTTTCTGGCGGGCGCGGTCACGACAGCTCTGCCCGGCATCCTGCTGCACATCGTCCTCATCCCCGTGCTGGTGATGGCCATGCAGAAGGCTCGACTGATTCTCAATTAAACGGAGGCGCTCTTATGTCCGATACCCGCGCGTTTCTGCTCGCCCATGCAGCCGCCTATCCTGCGCTGACGCTGACCGACCTGTTCAAGGCGCTGTATCAGAGCGCGTTCGGCTGCGAGCATCTGGTCGCCGACCCCTCCGCCGCCGAAGCGTATATCGCCGCCGAGGCCGAGGGCGCGCGCCCCTGCGGCCGTAAGAGCGTCGAGCCGCTGGACGGGCCGTATGTCCGCGTTCATCTGGATATGCTGAAAAAGGGGCTGAGCGCCCGAACGCTGGCGCGCCTGTTCGCCCTTTCCGCCGAGCATCGGGACGGCGCGCAGGCCGAATTTGAAAAAAAGCTCGCCGTGCTGACGGAGAAGATCCCGAAAGCGTCTGCGACAGGCTTGATGATCACGCCGCCGCCGATGCCACAGAGCGGCCCCAGAAGCGACGCCAGGAAGCATACCGCGAAGACCAAGATGTATTGAGGACCCATCCGAACAAGCTCCTATCGATCGAGCAACACCCTATGCAACGAATTGCAAGCGTTCGTATCATTCAAAACCGCAGCGTATGGTTGTGGACTTTTACATATCTCGAACGCTGCTGCGCGATATGTCCCTATTTACGCCGCTCATGCGGAGCACCGTTGCGCCAAGGGCTAGGCGTCCCCGCCAATCTGCCTGCCGAGTCCATCAATGGCCCGCGCACCGTCTCGACACGCCGCTAGTAGTTAGCGAAGTAATCCTGGTTGAAGATGCACGCGTAGACGACGTCGAGCAGCAGCGCGGTGGAAACGCTCATGGCGAAGTGCCCGATGTTGTCCTCGCGGTGCATCCGGACAGGAAGTTGATGGTCGCCACGTCGGCGACACCCACGGCGTCCATCACGGGCTTAATGATGATGCCCCGCCGACACCGCAGATGGCACTGATGGTAGAGGCGAAAAACGCAATGGCGAATACGATTGCTAGCATATGAAGCGCCTAGACTCTTCCCTACTTGTCAGGCATGGCTGCTGCGAGCGTCCGCTCAGCGCGCTCGCAATAGGACGCGGCGCGCCCCTCGTCACCCTTGTTCTCGTACTGAACCGAGAGCATCTGGCAGAGCAGGGCCTCTTCCATGCCAGCCGCCTCCGACAACGCGCGCTCCATCTCGTCGATATAGGCATACGAGCCCTTGAGGAAGACGTCATAGGTGCGACGGTCGGCACGCGCAGCCTCGCGATCACCGTGCTCCTCGAGGTAGGAGAGCACCTCGCGTGCGTGGGGCTCATCCCCGATCTCCACGTAGAAGGAGAACGCCTTTGCCGCCAGCGCGAGTGTCTGCTCCTCGCTCATCTTGAGCGAACCCATCTCGCGGATGATGCGCTCGGATGCCTCGACGTCATCCATGGCAAGAGCTGCGTTCAAGCGCATGAAAAGCACGTTGTACTTGGGGTACAGCACGCTAGTGAGCGGGCGGTTCAGGACCTTGAGGTAGTTGTTGAGGTCGCCCTCGCGCAGGTACGCCTCGAGCTTGGCGAAGGTTGTGCGCTTTTGGACCTCCATGTAAATGGTGAACCCGACCGCAACCACTACGACCACAATGCCGATCGTCTTCATATCCATGGATAGGCCTTTCTCTTAACGTTGGAGGCGCGAGGGCCGGGGGCGCTCAAGCATAACGGCGGGCGCACGTCCCGCCACCAACTCGCCGTCACGAACATATCCCTCTTCGCGACCAGCGAGCTCCTCAATCAGGCAGGCACGGAGCACGGCGATGCGCGCGGCGCGCTCCGGAGCGTCGATGAGGTCGTGCTCCTCACGCGGATCGGCGTCCAGGTCGAAATACTGCTCCATCCCGGTCCGTGTGAACCAGATGTACTTGTCATGCGGGGTCACGATCCACTGGTTGGACTGCTCGCGGCTGCCGCTGTGCTCGCCGTGCAGGTATGCACGGTTCAGCGGCGCGGCGCCGGTAAGCTCGCCCATGAGCGAGGCGCCCTCCACGCCCTCGGGCACGGGCAGGTCGCACGCCTCGAGGATGGTGGGCATAAGGTCCATGAGTTCCACCGTGCTCTCGCTCACGCCGCGAACGCGCTCGCCGCCCGGCACATCGACGTTTTTGCCCACGTGCACGATGAAGGGGATGCGCGCGGAGCCCTCGTAGGGCAACACCTTGCGAAAGAGACTGTGGTCAAAGAGCATCTCGCCGTGGTCGGAGCAGAACACGATCACGGTGTCGTGGTAGGTCTCGTCGTTCTCGAGCGCCGTGATGAGCCGGCCGATCTGGTGGTCCATATGTGTGATGCAGGCATAATAGCCCGCCATGGCCTCGCGGCGCAGCTCGGCGTCGCGGCAGCCGTGCACGCTGTCCAAGATCATGCCATCGCGCTCGGTGGCATCGGCGTCATCCCAATCGCCAGCGGCAGGCGCGCGCAGCTCCATGTCGCGGTACAGATCGAAGTAGGTCTGCGGCGCGTCGAAGGGCGGGTGGGGCCGCACGAAGCTCGTCATGAGGAAGAACGGGCGCGTGCGATCGCGGGTCTCCAAAAAGCGGATGGACTCGTCCACCACCCAGTTGGTGGGGTGCAGGCGCTCCTCGTAGGCCCAGGGATGGGTGATCCAGGAGTTGTTCTCAACGCCCGAACCGTTCACGTCGGCGAATTCGCCCAGTTCATTTTTGAGGAAGCGCATGTAGTCGTCGGAGACGTTCTGGTGCATCCAGTACGGCAGGTTCGCCTTGCGGTAGTGGCCGATGTAGCCGTCATGCAGGCGCATGTGCTCGAAGCCGCAGCCCAAACGCGGCGGATGCACGTGCATCTTGCCTACCACGGCGGTCTGGTAGCCGCCGTCGCGCATCTCCTGCGCGAGCATATGGTCGTACTCCCACGCGATACCGTCCTGGTAACCCACGCGGCCCGTGCCCGCGGGCGTCTTGCCGCAAAAGAGGGCGGCGCGCGCCGGGATGCAACTCGGGCAGGCGGAGTAGGCGTTCTCGAACAGCATGCCGTCGGCGGCGAGCGTGTCCAAGTAGGGCGTCTGCACGTCCGGATGGCCGTCGATACCCAGGCAGTCGCCGCGCATCTGGTCGCACATGATAAGGAGAACGTTGGGTTGCTGGGGCATAGGGAACTCCAAACTCACGGGAACGGGATGAAGATTGAGTGGTCAAGGCGGGAGGGGCGCAGAGCCCCACACAACTACGACGAGGCAAAACCCGGGCAGGATCAGCGCCGCGTGAACATGCGAGCCACGCGCTGCAGGCCGGGATAGGCGTACTCCAAAAACTCACGCAGCCCGCAGTAGCCCGCATCGTAATAGGCGATGTTCAGGCGCTTGCAGTTGCGATGGCAAATGCCCTCAAAGGGGCAATCGGCGCACCGCGCGCAATCGCGACGCGGCTCGTTCAAAAACATGCGCATGGTCTCACAGGTCGCCATTGCCTCAAGGGAATCGACGCGAATATCGCCCACGCGGTACTCATCCAGCGCATAGAAGTCGCACGGATACACCGAACCGTCGCTTTCCACCACGAACTGCGGAGCGCAGCGGCCGAGCATACCGCACTGCGACGGAAACTGCCCGAGCGCCATCTGCATGACGTTCTCGAACAGCCAGATGCTCACATAGCGCCCAGCACCGAGCTCGCGCCACCACAAGTCGAACAAGCGGCGGTAGAACGAGGAGAAGGCACGCGGGTCGAGCGAGAACGTGTCCCGCTCATCGTCGAGGCCCGGCAGGCATGGGATGAACTGGATATGGGTGATCTTCTCCTGCTTGATGAAGGAGAAGACGCGCTGTGGATGCGCCGCCATCTGCGAGGTGAGGACCGAGAGTATGTTGACGTCCACGCCGCGCTCGCGCAGCAGGCGAACGCCGCTCATGACGCGCGCGTACGTAGCGGCACCGTGCGCATCGGGACGCATCGAATCGTGCAGGTCGCGATAAGCGTCAACCGAGACTCCGATGAGGAACCCGTGCTCGCGGAAGAACTCGGCCCATTCCTCTTCGATCAGGTAGCCGTTGGTCTGCAACGCCCAGCTCACCCGCTGGTTCTCACGGCGCTCCTCCACCCGCGCGACGAACGAATGGAAGAAGTCAAGGCCGGCCAGGGTGGGCTCGCCGCCCTGGAAGGCGAAAGAAATGTGCGCATCACTCGCCACGGCGAGTGCACGGTCGATGATGGCACTTGCCACGTCTTCGCCCATGACGCGGGCGCTCCGCTCCTCGCGATGAGCAGCGACATCGCAGTAAAAGCAGTACCTGCACCGCATGTTGCAAGCACTCGATGCCGGTTTTATCAAAAAGCCAATATGCTTCGCGCACATGGCACATACCCCCCTTCGCACAGGCTAGCCCTCACTCATCGGGCCGGAAACCACTTCCTTACCCGAGGCGGCGCATCCGGCCCGCACAATCACCGCATGAATCTTAGGCCAAGCCCAGGCGCTCCTTTTGCTCGGCCGGGGACTCATGCTCCTCCAGGCCGCGCAGCAGCAGGTCAATCATGCGCTGTTCGGCGTGGTCGTCCTTGCCGGCGAGATTATTAACCTGGCCGTAGTCACTCTCAAGGTCGAACAGCATCGTCTGCTCGACCTCGGCGAGCGGCGTGGCTCCCTCGATCTGGGCCGGCTTCTTACAGGGGATCTTGAACAGCGGGTACTTGGTGCGTTTGAAGTAGCGGCCACACTCAATCTCCTCCGGGCAGTCCGAACCCATCTTTTTGCGGATGGTGTGCGGCAGTGCGGTGTACTCGAAGCACGGCTGGTTGCCGGCGACCGGCGCGCGGAAGTAGGTGTAGCGGCCGTCGGTGACGTTGACGGTCATGGCGTGCACGCCGTACAGGGCGTAGCCACGCGTGGGCGCGTCAGCATCCGTCATGAGCGGCACGAGGGAGGTGCCGCACACATCTGCGGGAATCTCGCAGCCGTGGGCTTCAAGCACCGTGGGCATGATGTCGATTGCCTGAGTGAGCTGGCGGGCATGCTCGCCGGCGCGGGCGTTACCCGGGAAGTGCACAATGAACGGCAGATGCGCGAGCTCGTTATACAGGTGCATGTAGTTTTTGCCCATGTAGTCGCGCTCGCCCAGGAAATAGCCGTGGTCGGTGGTGACCATGACCATGGTATCGTCCAGCATCCCGCGCTCCTCGAGCTTGTCGATGAGCCTACCAAACCAGCGGTCGGTCATGGTGACGAGGGCCTTGTAGCGGCGCTGCAGGTAGTCCTCCGCGCCCTTGTTGACGTCGGTGGCGGAGACGCGCTTGTACTCAGGAATCTCGAAGTAGTCGCGGTCGAGCTCGCCAGTGCCGCCGTACATCTCCATGTACTTGTCGGGCACATCGAAGGGCTCGTGCGGGTCGAAGGTCTCAACCATGAGGAAGAAGTCGTCGGCCCCAGCATTGCCGTCGATCCAGTCGCAGGCGGACTGGAAGGTCTTGGGGCTCGGCATGTCCTCTTCGTTGGGCCAGAGCTGACGGTTCTTCTGGTACTGCTCGCGCACGCGCCCGTAGAAGGTCTCGGGCATGTTATTCGGCTCATCGATGCGGCTGACCCACGGGTCGCCCTCCTGGCCGCGGTAGTAATCCCAGGTGTTGAACTCCTGGAGGTAGCCCTCGCCACCGGTGCGTAGGTAGTGGCAGTGGTCGGTGGTGATGTGGCAGAAGTTGCCGTTCGCGCGCAGGCAGGCCGGCAGCGTCACATCGAAGGGCTCGATGGGGCCCCAGGGGCGCTCGAGGAAGTTGTAGCGACCGGTGAGGATGTCGCGGCGGGCAGGCATGCAGGGAGCAGAAAGAATAAGCACAATCACAATCAGAGCCAGAAGCAGGAACGCTCGGCAAAGGCATCGAGATTGGGGGTCTGGACGTCGGTTGCGGGGTTGTAGCACGACAGGACGTCGCGACGCAGAGTATCCATGAGCACGAGGACGGTTCTCATTGGCATCCTTTCGATAGTTGGATTTGCCAGATGGCGATACGCCAAAGGCACATGGGCATAATGGAGCGCACCCCGATCGCGCACGATGGAGAGCACATGAGACAACGAGGCCCGCGCCCGGCATGCGGGGCGCGGGCATCAAACGATTTGCCTTTTGATAAGCTCGCGATTAGGCGAAGATCTTGAACGCCGGGAAGTAGAAACCGATAGCGGCGAACACAAGGGAGAACACAATCAGACCGATGATGATCTGGGCGGAGTTCTTGCCCTGGCCCTTCTTGAGCAGGCGATAGCAGATGAAAGTCAGAACGACAGGCAGCAGGAAGGGCAACACCTTATCGAGCTGGTCCTGGAGCACCAGCGGGTCACCCTCACCGAAGGCGAACTGCACGGCAAGCTTGAGCTTAACGGTCGTGGCGATCAGGCCGCCGGTGACCATGACGCCCAGCACGTTGGCGAGGTTGCCCAGACGGTCGAAGACCTGGACGCCCGCCTTCTCGACGAGCTCCATGCCCATCTCGTAACCCTTGTGCAGGCCGAAGTACTTCAGCGGCCAATACAGCAGGTTGATGAGCAAGAACATCACGAGCGGACCCACAATGGAGCCGTTGTCGACGCACATAGATGCGCCGATGGAGCCGGCGATCGGGAACCAGGTGAGGTTCAGCAGGGAGTCACCAAGGCCGGCGAAGGGACCCATGAGGGAGGTCTTGATGCCGACGACGGTGTCCTTCTGATCCTCATCCGTGGTCTCCTCCAGGGCGGCGGTGATGCCAAGGATGAAGGGGATCGCGAGCGGGTGGGTGTTGAAGTACTCGAGGTGGCGCTTCATGGCGTTAACGCGCTCCTCCTTGGGGGCGTCCTTGTAGAGCTCCTCGAGGACAGGGGCAAAGCAGTAGGTCAGGGACAGCGACTGCATGCGCTCGTAGTTGTGCGCGAATTGGCAACCCTGGGTGCGCAGCAGGACCTTGTTCAGGGTGGAGTTGGAGATCTTACCCATTAGAGATCGTACTCCTCGTCATCATCGGAGCCGGCGGCAGAGGCGGCGGCAGGGGCGGGGTGATTCTTCTGGCCCTCGGTAATGACGTCCCACACGCCGGCGGCGGCGCAAGCGGCGAGCGCGATGCCCACGGTCGGGACGTTGAGGAAGGCGGCCATGATAAAGCCGAGCAGCAGGAAGATCCACATGTTCTTCTTCATCATCATGGTGAGGAGCATGGCCAGACCGACGGCGGGCATCATGCCACCGGCGGTGGAGAAGCCGGTGAGGACCCACGGAACCTGGTTCTGCAGGAAGGCCATGATGTCCTCGATCACGAAGGAGCCGATGCCCGTGGCGATGAAGACGGGAACGGCGCGGGTCAGGAAGAAGCACAGGGCGCCGGTCCAGAAGAACTTGTTGACGGCGTTGAACTTACCGGACTCGATGGCCTTGTCGGCACCGTGGACAAGCGAGACGTTAGTGGTCATGACCAAGATGTTCAGCTGCTGAACCAAGGTGGCGGTGGGGATGCCGATGGCGACTGCCAGGGCGATGGCGCTGGCGGTGTCGGTGGAACCCATGATGCCCAGGGCGGCACCGACGATGGTGCCGGAGATGACATCCGGCGGAACATAAGCGCCGATGTTGTTGACGCCGAGCCACATGAGCTCCATGGTCGCGCCGATCATGATGGCGGTCGTCATGTCACCGAGGATGATGCCGACGCCGACGGATGCCAGCAGGGGCTTGCGGAAGCCCAGGTGGGGACCGAACTGGTCCCAAGTGCACAGACCCGCCCAGATGGCGAGCAGAAGTGCCTGAAGCATAAGCCTCTCCTTCCCTATTCGCCCATCGTTCCCTCCGATGGGCACGCCCCGGGTTCACATGCCCGGAGATGGTTACTTACTTAGTAGTTCTTGAGGAGCTCGGACACGGGCTCCTTGGAATCGCGCGTGGTGGTCTGCATCCAGCAGTCGACGCCGAGGCCAATGAGCTCCTCGAAGGCGGCCTTTTCCTCGGCGGTGACGGACATGTTCTTGTGCAGGCGATGACGCTGCTCGTTGAAGCGCATGCCGGAGACGTTCAGGTAGTCGAACGGCAAGCCGTTCTCGTGCAGCTTGAGGGCGTCGATGGGGTTGGTGAAGAGCACCATCGTGGCCTTCTTGAGCTCGGTCTTCTTGAGGACCTCAATGAACTTCTCGACACCGAAGACGGAGACCTTGATGTCGGGGGCGGCGAGGCCGGCGACGGACTTCTGGACGGGGTCGTTGGCGACCTTATCCGAGACAATGATTGCCGATTCGATGCCGAAGTCGGGAATCCAAGTGGTGGCGACCTGACCGTGGATCAGGCGGTCATCGATGTCGACGAGTTTGAGTGCCATGATGTTCTCCTTTTCGTTTGCACGTTCCTTCAGTACCGTTTACGAATGCTCTGCTCGATCGAGGCGCCCACTCGGGGGATACGGGTGAGCGCCACTCGAATCGACGGGCTAACGAGCCTAGAGGTCCAAATCGTCCTCGTCTGCCTCCACGGCCGGAGCGGGAGCCTTGATCTCCTGCTGGGCCCCGGCGTGAGCGGCAGTGAGCTGGGCACGGACCGCGTCGGCGGAATCGAGGCCATCGCGGGTGAGCAGGAGCTCGACCGCAACGGGCATGGACAGGCCAGTGTAGGCAACCATGTTCATGCCGTTGAGCAGGCAGCGGGTAGTCACGTTGAATGGGGTGCCGCCGTAGATGTCGCATAGGGTGACGACGAGTTCGCACTCGGCGCTGAGGGTCTCGTAAGCCTCGCGCATCTCGGACTCGAAAGACTCCAGGCTCTTCTCGGCGGTGAGACCAAGAGCGATGACATCAGGCTGCTTGCCCGCAATCATCTCGACGGCGCCGAGGGCGGCCTGAGCGAACTCTCCGTGACTTGCAAGGATGACACCGATACGCATCTTCTGTCCTTTCATACTTATTAATTCTCTTCGTTCTGTTCGTTCTGTTCGTTCTGTTCGTTCTGTTCGTTCTGTTCGTTCTGTTCGTCTATATTTGTTTATTGGTCAAGAGATGATTTTTGGAATGAGCTCTATTTACCTCCTATTTGATGGTTTTTTCCGTGAGCGTTATGTTTTGACCGGTGAAAGGTAATGTGCCTTCGTGAACGGTTTGCGTTTATTTATGTTGTTCGTTTACATTGAAATAAGAACAAACGCTCGATGAGGGAGTCGGCACTCATGAAATCCGAACGCCAGCAGGCCATTCTCGACTTGCTCGATCAACATCATTCGGTATCGGTAAACGAGATATCTAATACCCTATCTGTTTCGGATATGACCATCAGGCGTGACCTGGCCGAGCTTGCCGACAAGGGCCTTCTTGTGCGCGTACACGGAGGGGCTCAGCTTCCACACTCCGCCCACGGAACAGCCCTTTCACGTTTGACCCCGCATGAGGAGAAACGTCGTTTTCAAGTTGATCAGAAACGTGCCGCTGCTATAGCCGCCGCCCAAACCGTCTCAGCCGGCGATACGATCTTTCTCGGTGGAGGCTCCACTCTCGAGCTCATGTGTTCGTATTTGCCCCAGGAGGACATACGCGTCGTCACCAACAGTCTTCCCGTGCTGAACCTGCTAGCCGACAATCCACATATAGATCTATTCTTTGTTGGTGGCATGATGCGTCACGACACGCGAGTTTTCACCATGCCATACAACGGCCGCGGCCCCTACGGTCTATCCGCTCCCAAGGCCTACGTCTCGGCAACCGGTATTTTTGGAAACGAGGTCTTTGGCTCTCGTCCCGATGCAGCCATGGTCCTCTCAGACGCTCTTTCTCGAGCTCAGGAGCGTTATCTTGTTGTAGATGCTGAAAAAGTCGGAAGGCGCGACTTCTGCCTTTTCACCACACTGGAGGATATGACCGCGGCATTCATTAACGAGGACGCAGACCCCCGGACCATCGAGGCCCTCCGCGCCTATACCTCCGTCATTACCGCATAATCCAATTGGCAAGCCATGCTTAAACCCGAACGTCACGAACAATTACTTGAGCTGTGCGCTCAGCGCGGAATGGTCACTGTTGCCCAAGCCGCAACAATCTTTGGTATATCTGAAATGACCGCTCGAAGAGACTTCGATGAGCTCTCGCGACGCGCTGGCGTCATCCGCGAGTACGGTGGCATCCGACTTTCAAGCGGCTCCCCCATTGCCGAAGAGGTCCCGTTTTTTGAAAAGCTCTCAATCCGCTCCCCTGAAAAAGAGCATATCGCACGCACCGCTGTCAACCTCATCAGAGAGCGCGACACCATCTTCCTCGGACCCGGTTCGACTTGCGCTCTCATCGCCCGTGCGCTGCCGCGCATGCGGCTGCGCGTCATCACAAACAGCATCATCGTGCTGAACATGCTCCAGACGCGTAACGATGTGGAGATCTGGGCCCTGGGAGGACAGTATCGCAAACGATCGGGTTCTTTCGTCGGGCCCACCGCCGAAGATGCTCTCGCCCCGCTCGGTATCGACACTTGCTTTATCGGCACCAACGGCGTACTCGCCCAATCCATCTCCTGTTCTAACCTTGAGGAAGGACGCTTACAGGCGCTCGCTTGCGATCGCGCCGCCAAGCGTTACCTTGTCTGCGATTCAAGCAAGATCGGACAGATGGACTTCTTCGGCTTCTTCAATCTCGATCAAATGGACGCACTCATCACCGATGCAAATGTCAACGACAAACAGCGTTCCATGGTTCTCGAATCAACTCGCATCATCGTCGCAGAATAGGCCTGTTTTGATTTAGCTGGACACCACAGCAAAGACCCCGATTCGATAAAGCCGAATCGGGGTCTCATTATTCGCATCAAATCGCAAATAGGTCAGCAGCTACTTCTCAGTGTAGACGCTCTCGCCACCGAGATAGGTCTCGACGAGGGATAGGTCGGGGTTGAGGACGACAACCTCACCCACGTAATCGGAGGTGCCGGCACCGGTGAGCACCACATTGAGGCGACCGTCGCCCATGGCGCGGGCGTCGGCCAGGAACGCCTCGACGGCCTCAAGGTTATCCTTGTAGATGTTCAGCGTGTCAAGCCAAAGCTCGGGAGACGACACGTTGATGCCTGCTTAACTCTGCTCGCTCAGGCTAAAGACTTTGTTGAGGATCGATGATCTGCTGCAAGGTGAACTTACATTGGGACGTGTCGCATTCTTCTTGCGAATCCTCAAAATCAAAGATCATGATGGCGCAGTTGGGGAGTTTTGTTGGGAGCTCGAAGCCCTCTGGGGCTGCAGCCTTGATGAATTGGCGGCTGGCGCTGCCGTGGCTTACTGCTAGAAGGGTTTCGATGCCCTCAGAGCCCATGAGATTGGTGAGGGTGCCTACCATGCGCTCTTGCAGCGCGCGGCTTCCTTCTCCTCCGAAGGGGACCAAGTCCTCGCCTGGATCCCAGACGTCGGTGGGTAGGGCGTCGTGGGGGCCTTCTTCGAAGGTGCCGTAGCTGCGCTCGATGATGCCTTCGCAGGGCTCGACTGCTGCATCCCGGCCGAGGAGTTCGGTTGCGACGAGACTTGCCGTGTCCATGGCTCGGCCTAAGGGCGAAGAGACCACTTTATCGGGGACGACGTTGTGGGCCTTGAGCCATGCGGCTGCCATTCCCGCTTGTTTGCGGCCCAGGTCGGTCAACGGTGAATCGCAGCGGCCCTGGACCAGCTTTTTGACGTTGAACTCCGTCTGACCGTGGCGGAGTAGGTATAGGCGCTTCATGCTCTCCCCTTCTGCATAACTTGCTTTTTCGGCACAGCCCTACTCGTGGGTATGGCCTACGTAGTCCTCGTCAATCGTGATCTTGGCGACCGACTTGGGATATTCCGATTCAACCCGTTGTGCCAGCGCACGCTTTAAGTCTTCGGCACTCATCTGCAGATCCGAGGGACGCACGCAGTCAAAGATCACGTTGGTGTGCGTAGGGCCCGGCACACAGCGCAGATCGTGAATTGAAAGGCGGCTATCGATCTGTTGAGCCATAGCGTTAATGCACAAACGCATGCTCGCCACCTTGGGGTCGTCGGTCACGATGGGGTCGTAATGGAGCGTGACGATCATGCCGTCTTCGACCCTAAACGACTGCTCGATGTTATCGAGCGTGTCGTGACTTTCCAGCGGGCTGGCCTCGGCTGACATCTCGGCGTGAGCGCTTGCGAACTTCCTGCCCGGGCCATAGTCGTGAACCATTAGGTCATGAACGCCCAAAATGCCGGGGTAGCTCATGATCTTGTCTCGGATGTGCTTGACCAACTTGGGATCGGGTACCTGGCCCAAAAGCGGGCTCACTGTATCTTGAATAAGCTCAAAGCCACTCCAGCCAATATAGGCGCCAACGGCAAGGCCGACCCACGCGTCAAGATTGATGTGCGTCACCTGCGAAACAATTGCGCACGCTAACACGGCGCCCGTGGCTAGGACATCGTTCTTTGAGTCCTGAGCGGTCGCATGCAGCGTCTCGGACTCAATGCGATCGCCGAGCTTTTGGTTGAGGGCCGCCATCCACAGCTTTACGACCATTGACAGCACCAGAACCGCCACCAGGGAAAGCGAAAACTCGACAGGCTCCGGGTTGATAATTCGCTCCACCGACGACTTCACCAGCTCAACGCCAATAAGCAGCACGAGCGCCGCCA
>ERZ773194.3236-NODE-3236-length-14186-cov-7.380157_pt1 | contig 14186 bp, 10 predicted proteins | sample MGYA00511240_ERZ773194 | MGnify/ENA primary metagenome ERZ773194 (study PRJEB29015, sample SAMEA2737774) | human gut metagenome | biome: human gut; feature: human-associated habitat; material: faeces | place: China | collected 2012 ... | reverse complement strand
AAGCTCAAATCCGTATAATAATGAACTATAAATTCAACTACTGATTCGCATTAATTGTGAATGATTGCTTTGCAATTGCGAATTGTTGCTTTGCAATTACGAATTGTTACTTTGCAATTACGAATTGTTGCTTTGTTCTCCCCCTCCTCACATACAGGGAGAGAGAGGGGAGAACCGGATAGCTTTCCCTGCGGGACTTATCCCAGCGGATTTTCTTCCTCTCCGCCGTCACCGCTGCCGCTGCCACCGCCACCGGAGGGACCGTCCTCTTTGGGGTTGTAGAGGCTGAAAGCCACGTTGTTGGGGCTGCCTTTGGTGGTGGCTCCGGAGTCGTTGACAAGGCGCAGACCGCTGTCGGTGAGGAAGCGGATGTTCACTTTGTCGATGTTCTTTACGGTGCATTCTTCCGAACTGGGGGTTCCTTTGCTGTGGAAAGTGGTGTAGAACACACCGAGGCCGTCCAGTTTTACGCTGTCGCCGTCTGTCAGCTTGCGTTTGATGTTGCGTACGAGGGCGGTGACCACGTGTTCCACGTCTTCGGCGGACATACCGCCCAGTTCTTCAATCTCTTGCGCGATGCGCTTGGTGTTGTACAGGCGGGAGTTGTTGGCTTTCCGCTTCAGGTAGTACAGTTGCGGGGAAGTCTTGTCACCGACTTTCTGATAGCGTTGCACAGGTTCTACGATGATTGCCATAATGAAGTTAGTTTTTTTCTAATGTTAATACTGATTGATTGTCTCTGACGGTTGGAGGAGAAGAAGTCTCCGCGGCGATATTCCTTACCTCGTTTCGTTGAAACAAAGATACGGCAGAGGCAAGGCGGAAAATACGATTCGGTAAGGTTGGGTAAGGTTTAGTAACGATAAGTACGCTTTAGTAACGATAAGTATGCCTTAACAATGCTGTGCATGCCTTAACGGTGCTGTGCATGCCTTAACAATGCTGTGCATGCCTTAACAATGCTGTGCATACCTTAACAATGCTGTGCATGCCTTAACGATGCTGTGCATGCCTTAACGATGCTGTGCATGCCTTAACGATACTGTGCATACCTTAACAAATGCTGTGCATGCTTAGTAATAATATACAGGCTGTTTCCTTTTATTTCTCCGGTAGTCGTATTTTTTTTGCTCCGATATTGTATTAATTTATAATAATCATGCAAATAATAACCAAAAAGTGTTATCTTTGAGCATCTTTCTTTCTGAAAGGGGAGTGAGGTATGTGTTTTTTGAGGGGTTTTCCCTTAGGTGTTTTTGTGTAAAGTTGATAAGATATTTCCTCACATAAACTAAAAAAATATAACAGATCAATGGATAAATGTCCTGTATGTGCCTGCCTCATGAAGCGGGATTTGGAAGAGGCCGCCGATCCTTATGAATTTCTCGATGAGAACTTTTCTATTTCCGGTATTCTTGACAATTTGGATAAACTCTCCCCGAAAGAACTGAAATGTGCCTGTTGCCTGTTTGGGACGGCATTGCAGCAAGCCCGCAAGAAGAAAAAAAGAAAGTGGTATCGGAGATGAATTTCTCCGGGTTTGATTGCTTATCTCGCTGAAAATCACTATCTTTATGTCTCCAATCCGAATGAAAATTACACTAATGGAGACTCTGTATGGGAAAGCCCGATGAAGATATTGTAGAGAAAGCCTTTGTGGTGCGCAGCTACGGCAAGGGCGAATTGGCAAGCATGTATATAGACGGTGTGCAGCAGCAGACAGCCGTCAAGCAGTTCAACGAATGGATACGTACCGCGCCCGGACTGGAGCAGCAGTTGCAGGAAACGGGCATGGCGCCTACCGCACGACGGTACACGCCCGCACAAGTGCGGCTCATCATAGGGGTGCTGGGAACACCATGACCCCATGTTTCGCAGAATGAATGTTTTCCGTTTCGCAGGACGAAACTTCCCGTTTCGCAGAATGAAACTTTTCATCCCGTAGGACGAAACTTACCGTCTTACGGGATGAAATTATTTATCCCGCAAGGGGAAATTATCTGTCTCACAGGAAGAAATTCTTTTATCCTGCAGGAGGTTTGTATCTTTTTCGGGCTTATTTTATTGTACGGGGTGTATTATCTCTTTAATCATTCGTTGAATGATGGGGAGCATCGGAGGGATGTCCTTTTACGGCTTCCCCAAGTGCTATCAAGTTCATGCAGATAGCATCCAAGCGCAACATTCCGTCCGGCGACATCAGAAAGTCGTCCGCGGTATTGGCTACAGCAGCACGTTCGGTTATCAGTAACAGTGCATCTTGGATGTTATATAGGCTGTCGAGTGCTAATTCCTTGTCATACATAGATGCTTTCTTTTAGAATTCGTTGTTTCGGGCGGCTGTTCATGCGTTCGCATATTCTTATCAGGTTCATTTTTGTCCTCATTTTTCCAAAGAGCCCCCGCCCGTCGAATTGTCGGGGCGAGGGTTCATTTAGGGTTCATTTCCTTATAGCCCCTGTTTACCTTGCCTTTTTCTGCGTTTTCGGTACTTATCTTTCTGTTTCACAACGAGTTCTTGTTCAACGGCCTTTCTCAGGTAACGTTTGGCTGTGGACACAGATATGCCGAGTTCTTTGGCGGCATTGATGAAGTCGATGTAAGAAAAAATCCTCGGTAATTTCTTGAGAACGTCTTCAAACTGGTGGAATTTACGCATGGCTACCGGCGGGTGTCCGGTGTCGGGCAGCGAAGTGCCCAGCAGCAGGCTGTGCTCAATGACGGTGGCTATAATCTGCATGGCGGTGTCGAAGTCGGCATCGGTGCAGCAGTATTCCTTGGCATAGCGGTAGTCGTCCCACTTGCGGAAGATGGTGAGGATGGACGCGAGGCGCATGGCAAGCAGTCCATGACGGAAGACGATGCTGGTGGGGAACTCCTTTCCTTCCACCAGGGCCGACTTGAGCCACACGCCGAACTGTTGCGTATGGCGTTCCCATTGTCCGGGGGTGAAGGTGACGAGGGTGGGGGATTCCAGCAGCAACTTGTGCATCTCGAAGAGTTTCTTTCCCAGCGTATGGAAGTGTTCGCGCAGATCCACGCGTCCTTCGCCGGGGGCACACGTCTCCCAATGGGGGTTGAGCTGGCGGGTGTAGATGAGGAAACGACTGTACAGACCGTTTTCGTGGCTGCGGAAGAAGCCGGTGAACTGCTCCGGTGTGCCGGACATGATGAGTGCCAGGTGGGGACGGGGAACGACTATCGGGTCGCCGTCTATCTTGTACGACTGTGAGATTTCCTCGTGGTGGGCAGCCTTGCAGAGGATGTCCTCATACTTGCCGTAGTCCTGTGCGAGCGAGGAGATGAGGGTGTTGATTTCGGTGGACGACATGTGGCAGCCGAGTTCGCCGTTGGTGGCGAGCTGCTCCAGCAGACGGCTCTTGCTGGTGGTGGAGGAGGTCTTCAGGTATTTGGCTTTGGGTTCTTCGGGCTTCTTGTCGGAGTCGGGAGAACGGTGTTCGCGCAGTGCCTGATGCACTTCGGCTTCCCATGCCATTTGGGCTTTCTCGAAGGCTTTCTTCTGATCGCGACGCTGGCGGTCGTAATATTCCTGGGTGGCATCGAGCAGGCTGAGGATGAATGCCACGACGCCCTTTCCGGCTGCTGCGTTTGCCACGAGGGCATGGTAGAAGTGGGAAGAGTAGAGGGCGTTCTTGTAGAAGAAGCTGACACCGGGGAAGAGGGCGCTGCAACAGTTAAGGCTGCCAAGCAGCGTGATGTCGCGTTCGCGCGGGTCGGAAGCGTATTGCACACAGTCTTTCAGGAATTGGGGCAGACCGCTGTATGCGCTGTCGGGAATGTAGGGAGACTGGGCACGAAGTTCGTTGTTTTTTTCCAACAAATCTTCTTCTTCGGAGCCCGCATCGGGCGGCTCGGCGGGGTCATAAGGGAAATGAACCCTATTTGAACCCTCGCCGGGAATTTCCGTTTTTTGCGGAAGGGAGTCAATGAATTGATAACCAGCGGTTATACGTTGACGGATGTCTTCGGCTGTGAAATCGGTTGCAGCATAGCGGCGGATGAAGAGGCTGATAACTTCTTCCAACTCCTTTTTTGAAAAACCTTTACTGCGAGACACACGACCCAGCTTCAACGCAAGGTCGTTTCGCTCACCACGACGGAAGGGGTTGCGGTGCTCAAAGTCGTTGAGGAATTGAGTCAGAAATCCCGGAGCTGCCGCCCTTGCCGAGGAGGCTGATGCTCCTGCTGTTCCTTCTGAATTTGCTGTCTCTCCTGAATTTGCTGCTGCTCCTGCTGTTGCTCCTGAAGCTGAAACTGTTGTTGCTCCTGAAGCTGAAACTGTTGTTGCTCCTGAAGCTGAAACTGTTGTTGTTTCTGAAGCTGAAACTGCCTCTTCTGAGTCTGTTGCTGCATCCGCTTCCTTTCCCGTTTCTTCTCCCCACTGCATCCTGAAAGTCTCTGCATCAGGGTTGTAATACGCATTTGCGTCCCACGAATAGAAACTGGGCTGTGTCAGGATCTTGCATTTGGAGTCGTAGTTGTGTGCGGCATGCCGGCTGACGGCTTCGCCTACGGCGGCATAAAGTTGCTCATAGTTCCGCATCACATCTTCGGCTGCCACGCGTACAAACGCCCGTACGCCGTTCTGCGAGAAACTCTTGTGCACCACTGTCACGTAGGGCAGTTCGCAGAGCAGCCGGCACACTTCGGTGGTGCGCAGCAGGGTGTGGTCCATGTCTATCTGGAGCAGTCCGCTGTGCTTGACGAGGTTCTTCACTGCGTGTCCGCCGCTGCACACTCCGGCGGGTACGATGCAGGGCATCCCGTCCTTCACCCTCTGCGCTTCGGCTTCATGCCCCGGCAGGGCGGCAAGGCGGCGGTATTCCTCCACCTGCGCCTTGAATGTGTTGCTACGCACTTTGTTTACATACTCTTGCAGACTGATGGTCTGTGATTGTTTGCTTCGGACTGAGCCGAACTCGGAGATTTTCACTTCTCCTTCCGTACATGTAATTGCCATGTCTTGTTTTTATAAAATGAATACTTATTGAAGCAGACTTCTGCTCCCGCTGCTTGCAATTTATGGCGGAGGGAGAGAATATGTCCGTTCAATGTTTATTACCGCAAATGTACTGAAAATAAGATAGATGCTTTGTCCTGTTTATACACTTTACGCCACCTATTGCGGTGTGCTACAACACTTTGACTTTGTAAATATGTATAAACATCGTTTTGGCCGTTATTTGTGCTTTGTTAACGATTCAGGGACTTTTCCCGCTCTTTTTCCCTCTGTTCCAGCTTTTTTTCGTAGGCCTTAATCAGCTTCTCGCAGTTTTTCACTATACGCTTCAGTGTGTGATAGGCTTCGTCGCTCACCTCATACTTCCCGTCGGTTACGGTTTTGATACACTCCATGGCTTTTCTGACATGCTTCAGATATGCCCAACCTTCTTTTTTTTAGTTTCCATCATAATGAATTATTTTTAGGATAAAGGCGGCAAAGATATTTAATTTTTTTTCATTGCAGCGAACTTCTGCTTCCGCTTTTCCGTCATGCCTTGCATACGGTGCACTTCTCTTTCTGCTCTTCCCTCATGCCTTGCATACAGTGAACTTCTGCTTCTGCTCTTACATACGGTGCACTTCTCTTCCGCTGCTTTTCCGTTACACCTTATTATATAATACATCTTTCTGCTTCAGAATAATTTCTTAAAAAATGTAGCAGAATTGTAATGCTTTTACATATATTTTTGCGTACCTTTGCAAGTGTTTTAAGAAATATAACATTTTTCAAAAACTAATTAGAAACAATTATGTTAAAAAGAATGAGAGTTATTTTTACGCTGATGCTGGTCTTGGCGGCTATGGGCGTAAATGCACAGGTCACCACCTCGGCCATTAGCGGCAAGGTGACCGACGAACAGAATGAAACTGTAATCGGAGCGACGGTTATAGCTGTTCATGAACCTTCGGGCACACAGTATGGCGCTGTCACCAACGTGGACGGACGCTATACGATGCAAGGTATGCGTACCGGCGGCCCGTACAAACTTACAGTGTCCTACGTGGGCTATCAAAGTGCCGCCTTTACGGGCATCATGCTGGAACTTGGCAACACCTATACGCAGAACGTGAAACTGACTCCCAGCTCGGAACTGCTGGACGAAGTAGTGGTGGTGGCAGAAGCCAAAGCCGCTGCCGGAGCCGGACAGAACTTCTCCCTGGGAAAGATTGAGAACACACCCACCGTAGACCGCAACGTCTACGACATCGTGAAGAACATGCCCTTTGCCATGCCTTCCAAAATCGGCGGTATGACGTTTGCAGGCTCCAACAACCGCTACAACAGCTTCCAGATAGACGGTACGGTGAGCAACGACGTATTCGGCCTTGCCTCTTCAGGAACCAACGGCGGACAGACCGGAGCCAACCCCATCTCAATGGATGCCATTCAGGAAATACAGGTGGTAGTAGCACCCTTCGACGTTCGCCAAAGCGGATTCACAGGCGGCGGCATCAACGCCATCACCAAGCAGGGTACGAACACCACCAAAGGATCGGCCTACACCTACTTCAACAACCAGTTCATGTATGGCAAGTACAGCGCCGTACGCGACTATGCCAAGAGCGAACTCGGACAGCAGTTCACACGCACCTTCGGCGGCACACTGGGCGGAGCAATCGTGAAGGACAAACTGTTCTACTTCGTAAGCGCCGAAGCACAGAAAGAGTCTTATCCCGCCAGCATCTATCCGGGATACATCAACTCCTACCTCACTTCGGCCACAGCCAAGCAGATTGCCGATAAATACAAGGAATATACAGGCATCGACGAAGCCTACTCACAGCGCGACGTAGACCGCAAGTCCTTCGGCTTGCTGGCACGTGTGGACTGGAACATCAATCAGGACCACAAACTGGCACTGCGCTACCAGCACAACAACTCCTTCGATGACAACTATTCTCCCGGAGCATACTCCTACGTGTTCAACAACAGCGGCTACCGCATGAACAACAAGACCAACTCCATCGTTGCCGAACTGAACTCACGCCTCGGACAGAACCTCTACAACGAGTTCCGCGCCTCGGCCAGCTTCGTTCGCGACAACCGCGAAGTGGCCTATCAGGGACCCACCGTACAGATTGAAAACGTGAAAGGAAACGACGGCAAAACCAACATCACCGCCAACATCGGTACGGAATTCTCCTCCGGAGCCAACAAACTGGATCAGGACATCTATACCTTCGAGGACAACCTCTCATGGTATTTGGGAAGCCATACGATGACCTTCGGTACGCACAACGAAATCTACCGCATGAGCAACCTCTTCATTCAGGCCGTAAACGGTTCATGGTACTTCAACTCTTTGGACAACTTCCTGAACGATGCACCTTATAAATATACGTATAAGTACACCAACCCCGAACTGACAGGCGGTGACCTCCGCTACGCCCCCATCATGAAGTCGGGACAGTTCGGCTTCTATGCACAGGACAAGTGGAACATCAACACCAACCTTGAGTTGACCTACGGTATCCGCTTTGACATCCCCTTGCTCTTCAACGACCCCACAACGAACGAAGCCTTCAATACATTCGCTGCCGACAACGACATCACATCGCGCGTAGGCGAAATGCCGGGCGCCAAAGTGCTGGTTTCTCCGCGCGTAGGCTTCCGCTGGTATACGGACGACTCTCACAAGACACTGATCCGCGGCGGTGTGGGCATCTTCACCGGACGTGTGCCTTTTGTATGGCTGTCCAATGCCTACAACAATACGGGCATGGAGTCCATGGGTACTACCATCGAACCCAAACAAGGCAACAACCACACCAATACGGCTCCTTCACTGGCACAATATGCCAAAGATCCTATGGGAGCAGCCACATCGGTGGAAACCGGAGCTTTGAGACCGGACATCGTTACCGTAGACAAAGGCTTCAAGTATCCGCAAGTGTTGCGTGCCAACCTCGCACTGGAACAACGCCTGCCGGGTGACGTGAAACTGACTCTGGAGGGTATCTACTCCAAGACCATGAACAACGTGTTCTTTGAGAATCTCGCACTGAACAACAACGGCGAGAAGGTATATGCCATCCCCGGTGTGGAAGCATCTGCCGCTCCTTTTTACTCCAAGACCAAGAGCAATTACTACTCCATCGTGAACCTGAGAAATACGAACAAGGGCTATACCTACGCTTTCTCCGCTTCATTGGCGAAGAGCTTTGACTTCGGTCTGGACATGTCGGCATCTTATACCTTCGGACGTTCCAAGTCTGTGAATGACGGTACAAGCTCGGTGGCTTACTCCAACTGGAAGTATAACTACTCCCGCGACACCAACTCCGAAAACGAACTCGGCTTCTCCAAGTTCGATGTTCCTCACCGCCTCATGGCACAGCTCTCTTACACCACTCCGAAGTATCTGAACGGCTGGACAAGCACCACCATTTCCGTTATCTACAACGGTTTCTCCGGTAGCCGTTACAGCCTGACGATGAACGAAGTCAGCGACTTCAACGGTGACGGCCAGAAAGGTAACTCATTGCTTTACATCCCTACCGAAGCCGAACTGGACAACATGAACTTCGTGGATAATACGGATAAAAATGGCAAACTGATTATGAGCGCAGCAGACAGCCGTAAAGCTTTCACCGAATGGGTGAACAACGACGACTATGCCAAGAACCACCGCGGACAGTATGCCGAACGCAACTCCAACCTGAGCAACTGGGAACATGAGATAGACCTGCACTTGGCGCAAACCATCTACAACGCTCAAGGACTGGGCAAACTGGAATTTACATTCGACATCATCAACTTTGCCAACATGCTGAACAAGAAGTGGGGCGCAAGCTACAGCTCTGCCTACAACTTGTCACCGCTGACAGTGGTAAGCCTGAGTACGGATGAAAATGGTAACAGAAACCCGGGTTACGCATTTAATAATGCCAAAATCAACAAGAGTGACATCTCTTCACGCTGGCATGCACAAGTGGGCATCCGCTTGACTTTCTAAAGCCATTTTTTTTGTTTTTCTATATTTTAGTAAAGGCTATTTCGGGAAACCGGGATAGCCTTTTTTAATATACTCCTTCTCTTTTGTATATCCTTTTGCGCTTTAGTATTTCACCGTAAATATCACCGGATTGTGGTCGCTGCACAGATCCAGATCGGGAGAGTAATAGTCGGTGCAGTCCAGTTTGGACGAATGGAAAGCATAGTCGATGCGCAGCATGCGCTTGGCGTAGCGGTAGGTGTACATATATCCATGTCCGCCTGTCTTGAAACCGTCTTGGAGGATTCCGGACAGTTGGCGGTAGGTGTAGGACGAGGGCAGGGAGTTGAAGTCTCCGCACACCAGTACGGGGTGCGGACTGGCGATGACAAGGCGGACGATGCTGTCGGTTTGGGCGGCACGCTTCACGAAGTTCTCGTGCAGGGTTTCCGCAGCATCCTGTACGGCTTGCGCTTCGCGGCGGGTGTCGTTGGCGGCGAGTTCGCGTTCCCACTTCCTGCGGTTCTGACTGACGCTGGTGGTCTGCAAGTGATTGTTCAGCAGGCGGAGGGTGTCTGCACCCAGAACAATGTCGCACGCCATGCTGCAATTGGAGCTTCGTGGGTAGGTGATGAAACGTCCTTCCACAAGCGGGTAGCGGCTGAATACGGCAACGGGGAGAATGCCGCGAATGGAGTCGTCCGCAGGAATAAGGGCGTAGGGCCAGTGCGAAAGGGCGCGGCGCAGACTGTCTGTCGTGAAGTGGGGATTGTCTCCGAACTCTTGGAAGCAAAGCACATCGACATGACGCTGCTGCATGTACCGGGCTATTTCCTTGCAGGAGTATCCGGTGATTTCGTTGCCGAAATGATGTACGTTGTAGGTGGCTACGGTGAGGCAGCCGCCGGACTTGCCTTCCCGGTTCGGCGCCGGAGCAGTGGCAGGCACATCATCATCGGTGGAACCGAACCGGACGACTGCCGTCAGATATTCCCAGTTGAAGAAGAAGGCTGCCAAAGGAACGATAGCCCACTTCTTGCGTGCCAGCGCCCAGCAAAGGGCTGTTATCAGGCAGGACACCAGTAATATCGGTACGGCAAGTCCCAGCAGGGGCATCACCACAGAGTTGTCCGGATGATAATGTCCGGAACGGGATGCTGCAATGGTAACGGCAGCCAGCATCCACGTGGCACCTACCGGCATCCAACGCAAGAGTCCTTTGACAGCGGATTTTCCCATAAACGAGATTTTAGGGGTTAGCGATTAGTGGTTAGGGATTAGTGATTAGGGTTTAGTGATTCGTTTTTACTTTGTCACTGCATTAATCACTTTCCCGTCCAGAAACGCTTTCACATTGTCCAGCATGATCTGCATGAGGCGTTCGCGTGCTGCGGCGCTTGCCCATGCGATGTGTGGGGTGATGTAGCAGTTCTTGGCGGTGAGCAGCGGGTTGTCGGGGCGGGGCGGCTCTTGTGAGAGCACATCCAGTCCGGCGGCAAGGATAGTGCCGTTGTTCAGGGCGTCGGCAAGGTCTTGTTCATTGATGAGCGGGCCTCGTCCGGTGTTGATGAGGATGGCGTTGGGCTTCATCTGCTTCAGGCGGGCGGCATTAACCAGTTCGCGGGTGGAGTCGGTGAGGGGACAGTGCAGACTGATGATGTCGCAGTTGGCAAAGAGTTCGTCGAGCTCCGTCTTTCTGATTTCGGGGGGAAGCTGGAAGGTGGATTTGGAAGTGTAGGCATGCACTTCCATGCCGAAACCGATGGCAATGCGGGCGGTGTTGTAGCCGGTTTGTCCCAAGCCGATGATACCGATCTTCTTGCCGCGCAGTTCAATGAGCGGAGTGTCCCAGAAGCAGAAGTCGGGATTGCTGCTCCAACGGCCCTTGCGCACTTCGTCGGTGTAGTGCTGCACTTGCTGGGCTATGTTGAGGATGTGCGCAAAGACCATCTGGGCTACGGAAGGAGTGCTGTATGCCGGGATGTTGGTGACGACAATGCCCCGTTCTTTGGCAGCGGCAATATCGACAACGTTGTATCCGGTGGCAAGGACGCCGATGTATTTCAGATGGGGCAGCGCAGCTATGGTATCTGCGTTGAGCACAACTTTATTGGTCAGCAGAATATCCGCTCCGGCAGCGCGTTCCGTAACTTCCGAAGGTGCAGTGCGGTCGTAAACAATGCACTCTCCCAAACTTTTCAATTCGTCCCAGGAAAGATCTCCGGGATTGGCGGCATAACCGTCGAGAACTACTATTTTCATGATTATCGGTGATTTGGTGTTAATACTTACAGTTTAATCTTATGCTAAGTGCCTCCTGTCCCTAATCATTCCCTTTCTTTCCCCATAGGGCTTGCATCCTTTCTTTGTGCTTTTGTTCGGCGGGATTGTCCTGCGGTTGCCAGATGCGGTGGTCTTTCAGGTCGTCGGGCAGGAACTGCTGGCGGACAAAGTTGCCGGGATAGTCGTGGGCATATTTATAGTTGTCGCCGTAGCCAAGCTGTTTCATCAGTTGGGTGGGGGCGTTGCGCAGGTGCAGGGGGACGGACAGGTTGCCTGTCTGCCGCACCAGGGAGAGGGCATCGTTGATTGCCATGTAGGCGGAGTTGCTTTTGGGGCTGGTGGCGAGGTAGATGGTGGTCTCTGCCAGTGGGATGCGTCCTTCGGGCCAGCCCACTTTCATGATGGTGTCGAAGCAGGCATTGGCAAGCAACAGGGCGTTGGGGTTTGCCAGTCCGATGTCCTCGGAAGCGGAGATGACAAGGCGACGGGCTATGAAAGCGGGGTCTTCACCGCCTTCCACCATGCGTGCCAGCCAGTAGATGGCTCCGTCGGGGTCGCTGCCGCGAATGGACTTGATGAAGGCGGAGATGATGTCGTAGTGCATTTCGCCGTCTTTGTCGTAGGCAAGGGGATTCTGCTGGAGGCGTTCGGTCACCATCTCATCGGTGATGACCACAGGGTCGCCGGCTTCGGACTGCACAACGAGGTCGAGGATGTTGAGCAGCTTACGGGCATCGCCGCCACTGTAACGGAGCATGGCGGTAGTCTCCCTGAACTCTATCTGCCGTTCTTTCAGTTGGACATCCGTCGTTACGGCACGTTGCAGGAGTTCCAGCAGGTCGTCCTTCTCCAGCGATTTCAGCACGTAGAGCTGGCAGCGCGACAGCAGCGGACGGATCACCTCGAACGAGGGGTTCTCGGTGGTGGCGCCTATCAGTGTCACCGTACCCTGCTCCACCGCACCGAGCAGCGAGTCTTGTTGCGACTTGCTGAAACGGTGGATTTCGTCGATGAACAGTATGGGGCTTGCCTGTGAGAAGAAACGGTTGCTCTTGGCGCGGTCTATCACGTCGCGCACGTCCTTCACACCGCTGGTGACGGCGCTGAGGGTGTAGAATGGCGTTTCCAGCTTGTTGGCTATAATCTGCGCAAGCGTTGTCTTGCCCACTCCCGGAGGGCCCCACAGGATGAAGGAGGAGATGCGTCCTGCGTCAATCATCTTGCGGAGCACCGCTCCCGGTCCTACCAAGTGTTTCTGACCGATGTATTCGTCTAATGTCTTCGGTCTGAGACGTTCTGCCAATGGTTGCATAAATCGCTAAAAGATCATCAGTATCATAAACCGTACTCCGCCTTTCTTCACTCCCGGAATGTCGGTATAGGTGAGGCGGCGTACATATTCTATATGCAGCAACTTGAAGATGTTGTAGATGCCCACGCTGGCTTCGACGTAGGGCGTATGGCCCATGACATGGCTGGTGGGCATGCCGTCGCGCATAGGGAAGAGGAACAGGTCGGAATTGCTGCTTTTGTAGGGGTTGTTCTTGTCGGTCAGTGTGCCCCACATGCCGCGGATGCGGAACATCTCTCTCCACTTCAGCTTCTTGATGAGGGGAATGCGGTTGAAGAGCTTCCCGTTCATGTCGTAGCTGAGGGCGAGCGAGGCGTAACGGTCGTTCAGGAATTCCATGTTGTCGATGAGGTTGAACGATTCGTTGTTCTGGGTGATGTATGAAAGGTTTGCCATAGGCAGGTTCAGCAGCGGGAAGGGGACGGTGTTCCACTGTGCGCCGGCGCGGGCTGTGACGTCCAGCTTGCCCCATGAGCCGAACCAGAAGCGCTTGCGGATGCTGGCTTCCGTAAGGTTGAAGTTGTATTCGCCGCCCAGCACGCCTTTCAGTCCGACGGTGTGCGAAAGGGTGAAGGTGGGCGCATCCAGCGATACGGGCACGCGGCGCTGCTTGGTGTTGACAAACGTCTCACCGGGGGCATAACGCAGGGTCAGACCCAGTTCGGTGGTGGTGATGTCGTGCACCAGTGTGTTCTTCTCGTCCCACTCGCCGGGAGTGGTCCCGTTGTTCTTCCAGTATTGCAGCATGCCGGCAGGCTGGTCGTTGCGGTGGCGTGCCATGGCCTTGACGGAGAATCCGGTGTTGGTCTCCAGTTCGTAGGTGAGGGTGGCGTCGCGCATGTACGACATCTGGTCTACGGTGGTCCATTTCCAGCCGACGAACATATTGTCCTTGTCCGTTGCCAGATACTTGTCCATGGGAGACATCACGTCGTAGGTGTACTTGAAGGCGATGTAGTGCTTCGGGAACTCCCACAATACGTATTCTCGTTTGTTGAAGGAATAGGCCACCTGCCCGGAGTAGAACCATTTCTTGTCCTTGGTTCCGTAGGCACCGTAACCGCTTAGGCTCCAATGCGGGTCGAGGTTACCGGTCGTCATGCCGCTCAGACGGAAGCGCGTGCCGTTGACGTAGTTGCTGGTTATCATCGTGTTGATGGGACCGAAGTCGAACTTGCTGGGATGCTTCTTGCCACCCGTCTCCACGAAGTTCTCAATCAAGGCTTTCGCCCCGAAGATGACGTACTTGAAGCCGGGAATCTGTTCGATGCGGTTCATGAATACGTCCATCGTGCTCTCCTTCTTGGTGAGGGGCACTTGGCGCACTTTCGCCCAATACTCGTCGCTCTTGGCAAGCATGTTCGCCTCCTTGATGACATTTCCTTTCAGGCGGAAGAGGCGGGGTTCTATCTCCGTGAACTGATAGTCGCTGTATTTGGTGGTCCGTTGCACTTCCAGGCCTTGGATGCCTTTCACAAAGTGCAGTTCCACGGTCATGTCGTCATCGGTCAGCACCCAGTTTCCGTCGGGCAGTTGTTCGAACTGCTGCACGATGTCGAGGTTCTCCACGAAGTTGACACCCGTCTTCTTGG
>ERZ773194.3229-NODE-3229-length-14206-cov-3.458766_pt1 | contig 14206 bp, 13 predicted proteins | sample MGYA00511240_ERZ773194 | MGnify/ENA primary metagenome ERZ773194 (study PRJEB29015, sample SAMEA2737774) | human gut metagenome | biome: human gut; feature: human-associated habitat; material: faeces | place: China | collected 2012 ... | reverse complement strand
TTATGGGTCGTAGACGTGAAGCTGGACCGGGACACCCTGAACGATGGTCTGATCCGAATGCACATCGTAGCCAATTCCGATTCTCAGGAAGACCAGAACCTGAAACTGCAGGTCCGGGATGCGGTGACGGCTTACCTGACCCCGATTTTGGAGAACATGCCCAGCCGGGAGGAAGCGGAAGCCTATCTCCGGGAACAGGACCGGGAGAATAACCGGTCGGCGGAGCGCCATGCCCCGGTCCAGGCCCGGATCAGCTGGGAACCGGAGCCGTGAGGGCGGTAAACACCCCCCTTTAAGGGACCTTAACCGGGGGGCAAAACCCTCTTTTTCGCCCTCTAAATCCGGCCCGGAGGGCGAAAAGCCCCCCGCTTAGGGGGGCTTAACCGTAATTTTGCCCCGAAGGGCAAAATTATGGCAGGATAAGGCGTATTCAAAATCCGCCAAAAACAGCCAATTTGCAAGGCAAATTGCGTATTCAAATCGGAATTTTATGTATTCAAAGTGAATACAACCGCCTTGACAAAAAAATCAGAATAAAATATAATGAGTTTACCGATTGGAGGGGTGGTATGGCACTGAAAAACAAATTGGGGATCACGGATTCGACAGAATTGGCAAGGGCGGAGGAGCAGATCAGCAAGCGGAAAGCGGTGGAGATGTTTGACACAAAGTACCTGGATACACTGACTCCGGGGACCTTCGATGCCCTCTCCAAAATCCATGGTTTCCTGTTCTCAGACATCTATGATTTTGCCGGGAAGGTCCGCAGCGTCAATTTGGCAAAGGGTTCTTTCCGCTTTGCGCCGGTGATGTATCTGGAAGCATCCCTCCAAAATATTGAAAAGATGCCCCAGAATACCTTTGATGAGGTCGTCGAGAAGTATGTGGAAATGAATATCGCCCACCCCTTTCGGGAGGGCAACGGGCGCAGCACCCGCATTTGGCTCGACCTCATTTTCAAAACCGAACTTCATAAGGTCATTGATTGGAGCAAGGTGGATAAAGAAGATTATCTTCTTGCAATGGAGCGCAGCCCGATAAAAGATATTGAAATCAAACACCTTCTGAAAAACGCACTTACCGATGATGTGGATAGCCGTGAGGTCTATATGAAAGGCATCGACCACAGCTATTATTACGAAGGATTCACAACCTTTAAGACGGAAGATTTAAGCAAGGAATGAGGTGCAAATATGCCGGATAAGAATTGGCAATTTGAACTTGAAGAATATATAAAGCAGGGCGAACCTGACAGAGCCGAAAAAAGCGAGGCATGGCAGACAGCCATCGGCTTGCAGGCAGTTGACGGGCTGAATACTTCTGCCTATTTGCTGGACACCGCAAAGGAGCATATTGAGGGCAAAATCACCATTGATGAAGCGCAGAAGCGGATTCATAGTTATTATGAACAGCGCACCACGCGAACCGTAACGGAAGACGAAACCAAAGAGGCAGATATCGTATCCGCAAGAATCACAAAACTGCTGGGAGAAAAAGCGTTTCAGTTTTCCCCTGCCGAGTGGATTACCATTCACCGCAGATTGTTTGAGGGCGTATTCGACCACGCCGGTCAAATCCGGCAATATAACATCACCAAGAAAGAGTGGGTTCTGAACGGCGATACCGTAATTTATGCGGATTGGAACAGCATTAAAGAAACGCTGGATTATGATTTTGCCACCGAAAAGCAGTTTTCTTATGAGGGGCTGTCGGTTGAAGCAGCGGTAAAGCACCTTGCAAAGTTTGCATCGGATATTTGGCAGATTCACCCCTTCGGCGAGGGAAATACCCGCGCAACTGCTGTTTTTATGATCAAATATATGAAAACCTTTGGTTTCCGCGTCAATAACGATGCGTTCCGTGAAAACTCCTGGTATTTCCGCAATGCACTGGTCCGGGCAAACTATAATAATTTACAAAAGGGCGTTCATTCCACCACAAAATTTTTGGAATTGTTTTTCTCAAATCTCCTGCTCGGAACAAATCATGAACTCAAAAACCGTTATATGCACATTGATTTTGCGGATAAAAGCACTCTCCAAAGTATCAATTCCAAAGTTTCAAAGTATCAATTTGATACTTTGGACTGTACTTTAGAAGAATTGGCGGTTTTAGAATTGGTCGCAAAGGACCCGGCAATAAAACAGCAAGAAATTGCGGAACAAACCGGAAAATCCATTGCTACAATCAAGCGAATTATGAAATCGCTGCAAGATAAAAACTATATCCGCCGTGAAAGTGGTAAGCGATACGGCAAGTGGGAAGTGTTGGTTTGATACAGTTATTAGGCGTTTATATAATCAACAACACTTACCACGAAGCATGAAAATTATATAACTCATATATGTTGAGAATTTGTAATTACATTGGTTTGGGAGGATATGTATTATGCAAAGCTACAAGTTCGAACACGAAAAAGAAATAGCAAAAGAAATAGTTAGAAATAAATTAGTTGAATTTGAATATACGATAACAAGTGAGAAAAGCATTAACAATGATTTTGGCTACAAGTTTTGTGGAGATAAGTTTGCTGTTATTATTTATTTTAAGAACGATAAATCTTCAAGACTTGTTTTTGAAAAAGCCAGCGAAGAAATTGTTTCTTTGTTCCAACAATGTTTCGACGATGAAAAAAGCGATAAAGAAATCAAAGAAAAAACTGTTCCAATACATACCTCCATTAAAATAGCAGATAAATCCAAGATAGAAGATTTAAAGAGTCTTTTACTTACTAGTTTTACAAATACTTCAATTGTTGAAAATCAGACACCTATATATTACAGATTAAAAATACAAGATAAAGATGACAGATTCACCTTAACGCAATATGAAACTGGCACTCTTCTATTGCAGGGTCAGTCGACCAAACTGTTTTCTAATATTTTAGAAAAAATACAAAGCATAAATCCGTTAAGCGATTTAGAGAACACCCTGTTATATGTGCCACAAGAAAACCAGGATCAAGTAAAAAATGTACTTGATAAAAACAAAAACGATTTTAGTGAAATATATGATTTAGCACAAAAACGGATTTCCTCAAATGCATTTTCATATCTTTTCAAAAACGATCAACAAACACTAGTAAGTGCAATTGGTATCTTAGAAATGGTAAGGTCAAACAATCTGAATATTCCTCTTTATAATCCGATTCTTTATCCTTTTGCAAAGGTATTTGAAGGATTTGTCATAAAACTATTAATTGACAAGGAGTTTTTTTCGTTTGATGCGTATAAGGCAAATCCTGAAGTGGCCGATATAGGAAACGCTTTAAGAAAAAAGAAACTAAAAAAATATATCAAGGACACTAGACGTAATGAATTTGTTTTGGACAAACTTATCATAACATGGGAAAGCCTTAGATGCCATGAGTTACATTCTGATCCGGCTCAGGATGACAGCATTATTAACCTGACGGATATTGACCAGGTTGATAACCGTATTGGTGAAATCTCAGGCACTATAATTGATGCATATAGAATTATTGTTGAAAACGGCTATACGGAAGAAGAAATGCTACAAAACCGGGAGCAACATTAAATAAGGAGAATTGGCAATGAGTAAAAAAAATAGAATTTATGCAGTAAAAAAGGGCCATACTATAGGTCTCTTTAGTAACTGGGAGGATTGTAAGAGCGCCGTTGAAGGTTTTGCCGGTGCGGTATATAAGAGTTTTGAATCAGAAGAAGAAGCACACGCATTTCTTGAAGATATAGATATCGTTAAGAATGATGATATTTCACCTAGATTGAATGCAGGAAAAGTAGTTGCATTTACTGATGGCAGCTTCGATGCCGATAAAAAGGCATATGGTTCAGGAGTGTGTATTTTTGCTCCGAATGATATATATGTGGAGCTTTGCAATAGTGGTAGGAACGAAAAATATATAGATCTTAGAAATGTGGCTGGAGAAATAATAGCTGTTTTGAATGCTATTGATTGGGCATGGAAAAATGGTTATGATCAGATTTCTATTTTTTATGATTATGAAGGCATTGGAAAATGGGCAACCGGAGAATGGAAAACGAAAACCACCCTTTCAAGCTATTATAAACGATATATTGATGACAAAAATGGAATTATTTCTATTGAGTTTATAAAAGTCAGTGGTCATTCTAATAATAAATATAATGATAGGGCAGATAAACTTGCAAAAAGTGCAATTTTTGAAAATAAAGTAATTAGAGACTTGGGTGGGAATTCAGGATATATTATTAGTCCTGTTGTTGAGGAGAACATTGTTTCATTATTAAACATACTTAAAGCGGATTGCCAAGGACTAGATTATTCTTCGCATAGCAATGGTTTTAAAACATGTTGGACAGTTACTCTTAATATGGAAAAAGTACAAGTTACGCTTTATAATAATATAAAAATGACCGTACAAGGCAAAAAGAATAATTTGTTTCAGATTGTAACTACCGGTATAATAGAAACTATACAGTGTGGTAATTTTATTCAAGTTTTAAAAAGCGCATACGGAATTTCTATTGATACAGCAAAAGTTGAAGATGATTATAATAGTAATCTACCTGCCATATCAAAAGAAGTGCTTCCCCAAAATATTGTAACTCTTATTAAACAAGCAATTGTTAATCTAAACAATCCCGCCAGAAATGATACAGAGTTCTCTATGTATACTTTTCCTGTCCTGCGTGCACTTGAAGGCGTTTTGAAATATAATCTTACAAAATGTAGAATTACTATGACATCACTCAATTTTGATATGTTTAAAAAAGATGATAGTGGTATATATAGACTTAAAGCGGCCTTGGCATCAGGTCTTTCGTCCGAAAATATTTCAAAGTTGGAAAACTGTTATAATCATTTCTACAACAACAGACACACTTTATTCCATTTTGGAATAATTATCGGTGAAAATGATATAAACACACGACTTCTAAATACCAAATCAGAAGCAGATGCTATCATTAGAGACACCCTTAAGGTTATAGATGATAATTATATTTTATAAAGGTGAAATTATGCAGGATTTCATAATAAGACAAATAAATAAAGAATATGCTAAATATTTAGTTTTTGGAACAACAGTAGAAAGTCCATTGTTTCAACTGTTTGAAATACAAAATAGAATCAATATATTAAATGGCGAAAAAATTATTTTCGACCAATTACTTCAAACCGGTAATGCAGATAATAGATTCTTAATTATGACATTCTATGAAGGAAACTTTGATTATAGTTCTGCTCAAAATATTGATGCCAAAAATATTGAAAATGATGTAAAAGCTTTGAGCTGTAATTTTCTAAGAGAAAATTCTTTGATTTTAAAATATAGCATTTTACTTTCCGATCAAAAAGAACACATATTAAACGGAGGTAATATTTGATGCTTGCAAAAGAAATTGAGGATTTTTTAAACAACAATCAATGGAATGAAGCAATTCAGCTCATTAAAACCATACCACTGCCACTATCTGATGAAGAGACGGCTGCATTAGCCTGGTGCTACTCTCGAAACGCTGAGTATGAAAATGCTATTAAATTATATGATGATATGATTCAACGTCAACCACAGAAAGCAAAATGGCATTACGGAAAAGGCTACCAGTTTTATATGCAAAAAGATTGGGAAAATGCAATTGAAAATTTTTCCACAGCATTATCGTTACTTGAAAACTATTTGGTTGTAAAATATCGAATTGCTTACGCTTATTTACAGTTATCTGGTAATAAAATGCAATGGTCTAAAGATACCTTTTGGAAAGCAATTCGCCATTTAGAAGATTGCCATAAAATTTTTTCGTCGTATACACCAGATGAACAGAAAAAGCATGTTGCTACATATGCAGACATATGTGCATTGCACGGAAAGACGGTTATGGCATCTGAACGATACCTTGATAAAAGCATTGAACTTTTAAAAAAAGCTAACGATTTAAAAGCAGATGACGATTTTAAGTATCAACTTGCAAAAGCATTTTATTTAAAAAAGCAATATGATGATGCTTTAGAAGCATTACCTAAAAGCAATAAACATTATTATGTTCCTGAATTACATAGTCAAATTTTGTCTGATAGCGGGAAATATCAGGAATCTAACGAAATTCTTTTAAAGCTAATTAAATATAGAAAAAAAGATTATTTGTTTAGACGAATTGCTGAAAATTACTTAAAACTGCACGTCATCGATAAATCCGAATCCTATTCGCATAAAGCTGTGTCGATAAATAAACGCAATTATAAAAACCATTTGACCTTAGGAATCGTACTTAAAGAAAAAGAGATGTATAAATCGTCAATACAAGCCCTCGAAAACGCCCGATTGGCTAAACAAAATCAATACAATTTAGATTGTTCCGAAGCAATTGTTTTGATTGACGAGATAAACTCTCTTACAGACAATAACCCAACAGACAATGTTAATGTCATCGATACCGTCGACAATTGTAGTGAAGGAAAAGTAGTTAAGTATAATCGTGAAAGAGGATTTGGATTTATTTTGGATTTACACACTAATAATAATTTGTTTTTTCACATATCTAATTTTCCATTTAACGAAGCAAGAATAGGACAAAAAGTAAAATACGAAATTGCCAACTCCCCCAAAGGACAAAATGCAATTAACATTAAAGTAATATAATTAGCCTCCGAAATACTTGTTTGACTAATAATCATTATTATAGGAGCGTTTTTATGTTTAGTAAATTTTGTGTTTATCGAGAAAAAAGGTTACTCACTTTTTCGCAAAAGTCAACCGAATAAAGTGAAAATTCGCTGAATTTTCACTTTTCGCAGAGAATAATTCCTTGCCCTTCTTTGCGAAAGCACGAAATATTACAAAAACCTCACGCACGGTTCATTCAAAGCCGTGCGTGAGGTTTTCAGTTTTCATACGGTATTCTGAAATAATCCAGGTATTTCTTGAATGTATCCTGTGCCGAAAGGCAGGTGTCGGTCAGATAGTCTTTTTCCCGATCCCACTCCTGCAGTCCGCGGTAATAGAACATTTTTATGCTGTCCTCAATAATAAACGGCACGATATTATGTTTCAGACATTCCTTGAACATAATCAGCCGCCCGACACGCCCATTGCCGTCCTGAAATGGGTGGATGCGCTCAAACCGTACATGGAACGCAAGGATGTCTTCAAGCGTCACCGTTTCCTTGCCGTTATACTCATCGAGTAGCCTTTTCATTTCTGCCGACACGTCCTCGGGCAAGGTCGTTTCCCGCCCGCCGACCTCATTCGGCAGCTTTTTGTATTCGCCGACGGCAAACCAATCTTTCCTTGCGTCGCTTGTTCCGGTTTTCAGGATAAAATGCAGGTGCTTGATAAATTTCTCGCTGAGCTGCGATTTTGCGCTTTCGATAACCTCGTCGATACAACGAAAGTGATTGGCGGTTTCGATGATATCGTCCACCCGCATGCCTTCCTCGGTGATGCCGACGGTGTTTGTTTCAAAAATAAAGCGCGTCTGCTCGTGGGTCAGGCGGCTGCCCTCCATGTGATTGGAATTATAGGTCAGTTCCACTTGCACTTTATGATAAATTCCGCCGTGAATCAGGCTGCGCTTTTCTTCTTTGAGAATATCCGCCAAGGTCTGCGGTGCGGGCTTGCTTTTATTGCTCCGTTCGGGCTTCTCGGCATTTTCGGGAATATTCCAGGTCTTGCCCGTCAGAAAAGCGCCGGGGACGCGACCTGCCGCGCAGTAGTTGCGGACGCTGCGCTCGGAGGTATTCCAAAGCGCCGCTATCTCTTTTACGGATAAATATTTCATCATTTTGCCCTCCGAAGTTACTATTATCAGTATACCACATCTTCGGCAAAAAATCAATCGTTCAAATCCTATCTTCACATATATTTTTGCCGATAGCGGCAGTTTTGATTTCACCTCAGCATTTGCCTACATGACGATAATTAAAGCCTGCTTTTTAACCGTTCTATTTGCTTGCTGAAAAACTTTACGTAGGTGTCAAATTGGGAGTTCCCGATAATAGATATGAGATTCAAAGCCTTTTTAGTTTCCGCTATAGCCTTATCGATCTTTCCGTTTTCTTCGTAATATTCAGCTAACTTCCACATCATTTGAATCAAGTTTTCAAAAGAAATCCATTTTTGCTTTTCAGCAGCTTCAAACTTAGCTTTTCCCGACAAAAGATAAGCCTTCTCTGTCAGTTTAGTAAAGTATATTTCAGGGATTTGCTCAATAGCAGCTTCAGCACTCTCTAAATCCCCTTTTGCTTTATAAGCATAAGCGAGAAATCGGAGCGCATCATATTTCACGTCGTTCTGATTGGTTTTTTCAATCAGTTTGCTGGCAATTGCAATTGTTTCATCCGGCTTTACTGAATAATCTAATACATATAGCAGATTGTTTAATAAAATGTCATTTTCGGGATATTTCTTTAAGCCCTCCTCGAGGATTCGCCTACTCTCAGCAGGATTGCTCTCTCTGTATTGATATGCTTTTTCAGTTATGATCCTAACTGCATGTTCAATTTCCTTTAGGTTGAAATCGAATAATTCATCCATAGACACACCAAAATAACTTGCCAGTACAGGAACAAGAGTGATATCAGGAAGAGCAATATTATTTTCCCATTTGCTAACAGCCTGAAAAGAAATTCCTATACTCTCCGCCAACTGTTCTTGTGTTATGCCTCGTTGTTTGCGTAGTTCTCTGATCTTATTTCCGATGTTCATATTTACCTCCTAAATCTAGTAAAGGGCACTTGCTTTTGAGCTCAAATAGAGTATACCATATGACTTTTTTGCTGACAATAACTTGGAAAACGATGTTTTTCAACCAAGAGTTGAAAATTGATGTATTGCATTTATCTCTATTACACCTCAAGCATACCACATTATCGGCAAAAATCAATCATTTGAAATCTGCTTTACTTATATTTTTGCCGATAACGGCAGTTTTGATTCCGCCCCGTTATTTTCCTACACGACTTTGGGTGCAGTCCGGCATAACCGGTGCTTTTCACGCACTGCCAAAAGCGTGATTTTGGGGTGAAAAAACGCTCGGTTCTATCAATAATTCTAATAGGCTTTTCCGAAAATCCGTTAGAACTCGGCGAAATCGGAGGAGACTTTCGGACTCGGATTTTCACTGCGTTTTCGATGCGAACGGGTGCAAAAAGCCTTGCAAACACGGCATTTTCGGGGTTCTCGCATCTGCCGTTATCTTCCGTCAAATTCCGCCAAGTTCGGTTTTCGCCACTTGACTCGAAATCATGATGCCCCTTGAGGGACGAGGGTTCGAATCCCTCCGTCTCCGCCAAACAGTCAGCCGGATCCCGGTTATTCCGGGACTCGGCTGATTCATATTTATGTCACCGGAGGTAGAGCGTCGTAACGCTCGGGGATCGTAAGGCGCAAGCCTTGCAGGCCGCATACCGGATTAGGTGTCGAGTGCGCTCGGTTATTACTTTGTAATGACCGGGTATTTTTATTTTTCGGAGGTAATTATGAAGAACGCAAAAGTAACCCTTGCCCCGCTGGAAGCGGATGACCGTGAGCAGTTCATTCTTGATAATCAGGAGTCTTTCAAGTATGGTGCGATTGAAGAATTCGGGCTGCGGGACGATCATTTTGAGGAGGACGGCGAAATCATTTCCCGTGCGACGATTGAGCAAAGCATTGATGCACCCGACAGCGAGGCATATCGAATTCTGTATGATGGCAGAAAGGTTGGCGGTGTGGTGCTGAAAATCGACAAAGAGACACATCACAACGAGCTGGAACTTCTTTTCGTTTCGCCGAAGGAACACAGCAAAGGCATCGGCTACGGCGCTTGGCTTGCCGTGGAGGCTCTGCACCCCGAAACCGAGGTATGGGAAACCTGCACGCCCTATTTTGAAAAGCGCAATATTCATTTTTATATCAACAAATGCGGTTTTCACGCCATTGAGTTTTTCTCCGCCATGCACCCGGAGCCGAATCCGCCGGAGAAAGACGAACAATCATTCCCAGGCGAGGGGCCGGATGAAATGTTCCGCTTTGAAAAAATTATGGAATGAAACGCACAAATAGCCCCGCACCTCATTCAAAAGGTGCGGGGCTGCGATGTTTATTTATAACGGCATTTTAATCATCCTCATCTTCATCATCCCATGACGAAATAATGTGAAGCTCTCCGCTGTCCATGTCCATAGCCATATTGTCGCCCATGCGCATCATCATATTGCCGTCGGAGTCGATTGCCATATTGTCGGAAATAGTGTAGGCAAAGTCGCCGTCGTCATAGTCAAAAAAATGCTTACCCATAGATATGCCTCCTTAATCCTCAATAATTTCGTATTTTACTCGGGAACATTTTACTCTTCGGGCGTGGTAGTGCGTGCCGTTCGCCTTCGAGGAGAATATGCACTTTATAGCTCAGCGGCGGTTCTTTTTGCACCCCGAAGTGAACGCTGTTTGCCTCCACAACAGCGTTCAGCGCTTCCAAAATATTAGTTTTTCCGCTTCCGTTCTTGCCGATCAGAACGGTCGGCAACCCGTTATAAAAGTTAATTTCAACCAGCTCTTTTATCGACTTGTAATTTTGAATTTCTATTTTTGTTATTCTCATAAAAACCTCCACATGCAACTGAGGCGCCTTTGTATCTATTATATCATAAAACGGTTGTTTTTTTAAGACACATGGGAAAAGCAAAAAAGTCGTCGATACAATCGTCTGATTTAAAATCAGGTGGCTTTTGCGTTAAAGGGATAACTTCTTGTAGATACGCATAATCACTGCCGATGCAGGCCAAAATATAAGTACATCGTATTTTAGCCTCAAATTCATTGACTTTTTCTTGTCATTGGGCTAAAATATAGGTGTATCGTATTTTAGCCAAAAGGAGGCGAGCAATGTATATTGAGAGACAGCTTGAAAAGAAGTTTACAGCAATAAGCGAGGAGTATGCCTGCGTGCTGCTGACCGGTCCGCGTCAGGTCGGAAAATCCACCATGCTGCGGCACTTGATGGAGGGAACTGCACGAGCCGAGGTTTCACTGGACGACTTGGAGGAACGCAGACTTGCCAAAACAGATCCTGCCATGTTTTTGAAGCTGCATCCCGCGCCGGTTCTCATTGATGAGGTGCAGTATGCACCGGAGTTGTTTACGTATATCAAGATCGCCGTAGATAATGGTGCTGCCCCAGGTTCTTATTGGCTGACCGGTTCTCAGGCGTATCGCCTGATGGAGCTTGCACAGGAGTCTCTAGCCGGAAGAACCGCAATTCTTCATATGTCCGCATTGTCACAAGCCGAGCTTTGCGGTGCGAAGGATGTTTCGCCGTTTTCCTTAGAGCTTGACGACTTGCAGAAACGCAAGACCTTACTTTGTCCCGCCACCCCGATCGAAATCTACCAAAGAATTTGGGATGGTGCGCTTCCCGGGCACAGAAGCGGCAAATATAAAGACCGGAATGTTTTTTACAGTAGTTATATTCAGACCTATATTGACCGCGATGTATCCACCGAGATTCCCGGCGTGGATAAGGTGATGTTTGCGGACTTCATTCGTGCTGCCGCCTGCAGAAGCGGACAAATGCTGAATCTGCATGACATCGCCGGGGATGTAGGGGTCAGTGATGATACTGCAAAGCGCTGGATGAAGGAACTTGAAAAATCCGGCGTGGTATTCTTCCTGCATCCATACTCCAACAATCTTCTGAAGCGGACGATCAAAACGCCGAAACTATATTTCTTTGATACAGGTCTTGTCTGCTATCTGACTCGCTACTCAAGCCCAGAGATCCTCATGAACGGAGCGATAAACGGAGCCGTTTTAGAAAACTACGTTGTAGCGGAAATCATCAAAACCTACAGCAACAGTGCGCAGGATTGTCTGCTGCATTATTACCGGGACAAGAACAGTAATGAGATCGATTTGATTATGGAAAGTGACGGTCAGCTGCACCCTATCGAAATCAAAAAAAGCATCAACCCGCCGACACAAATTACGAGGGCATTCAAGCTGCTCGATAAGGCTTCCGTACCGAGAGGCACAGGCGCGATTGTCTGTCTTCGGGAGGCATTAAGCGCAATGGACAGCAGCACATATATTATCCCTGTTTGGATGATATGAGTTCGCTCCTTAAAAAACAAGTATTTTATTATGTAGGAAATATCGTATAGCGATATTTCCGGAATCACGACAAAAGCACCTTGCGAAGTGGCGCTCATGGGTGAGCGCCATGTGCGCATAGAAATCTCTGATTTCGTTATGTGCACTTTTGTCCTTTTACGCGCTCCGCTCAATTCGGGCAAATCACTGCGGTATTCCGGTTTTCGCCGTTTCACTGCGGCAGTTGTTTTTTTTCGCGAAATTTGTTAGAATATTGAGGAAAGATTTTCGTGCCGCGGCTTTTGCGAAGATTCACGGGCACGCGCCAAAAAGCGCGCTGTGAGCCGGCAGCCACGCACGATCTCCATACAAAAAAAACAAACAGAAAGCAGGCATACTTTATGAACAACAAACGACCAACCATGCTGATGATACTGGACGGCTTCGGTCTCAATCCTTCCGCGTACGGAAACGCCGTTGCCGCCGCCAGGACACCGAATCTGGACGCGATCTTCGCCAAATATCCGCACATCAAGCTCGCGGCGAGCGGTCTCGCTGTCGGACTTCCCGAAGGGCAGATGGGAAACTCCGAAGTCGGGCACCTCAATATCGGCGCCGGACGCATCGTCTACCAGGAACTTACCCGCATCACCAAAGCCATCGAGGACGAGATTTTTTTCGATAATCTTCCGCTGAATCACGCGGTGCGGCATGTCAAAGAGACCGGCGGCACGCTCCATGTTTTCGGTCTGCTGTCCGACGGCGGTGTCCACAGCCACATCTCGCACATCGAAGCAGTGCTCAAGCTCGCAAAAATGCGTGGTCTGCAAAAAGTCGTCGTGCATTGTTTCATGGACGGCAGAGATGTTCCGCCAACCTCAGGGCTCGGTTTCGTGCGGGAATTGGAGGCTTATCTTGCCCGGCTCGGCTTAGGAAAAATCGGCGTCGTCTCAGGTCGTTATTACGCGATGGACCGTGACAAGCGCTGGGATCGCGTGCAGCTTGCCTATGACGCGCTGACGCTTGGCTCCGGCAGAAAGGCCGCTTCCGCGGAAGCGGCTGTGCAGGCAGCCTACGATGCCGGAGAAACCGATGAGTTTATCAAGCCGACCCTTTGCTGCGGCAGCGATTCCACAGCCGGAGATGCAGCACCAAAAACCTTGCGTGCCGAAAGCATACAACCGTCTGTACAGACTGCAGCGGACAAAAGCGGCATTTCTCCGAACTTTGCGCCCGCGAATGCCGCAGAGACGGCCGAGGAACGTGCCGCCGCTGCACTGACCGTGCGAGACGGGGACAGCATCATCTTCTGCAATTTCCGCCCGGACCGCGCCAGAGAACTGACCCGCGCCTTTGTTGATCCTGACTTTGACGGATTTTCCCGCAGAAAGCAGATAAAGAATCTTACTTATATTTGCATGACGCAGTACGACGCGACCATTCCGAACGTCGAAGTCGCGTTCCCGCCGCAGGTCATCACCAATACTTTAGGAGAATACTTATCGAAACTCGGCCTGCATCAGCTGCGCATCGCCGAAACCGAAAAATACGCGCACGTGACTTTTTTCTTTAACGGCGGCGTCGAGCAGCCCTGCGAGGGCGAGGATCGCAAGGTCATCCCCAGCCCGAAGGTTGCCACCTACGACCTCAAGCCCGAAATGAGCGCCTATGAGGTCGCCGACGAGTGCAAGGCGCGCATCGAGAGCGGCAAGTACGACGTCATCATCCTGAACTTCGCGAACTGCGACATGGTCGGCCATACCGGCGTGTTTGAAGCGGCGGTTTCTGCGGTAGAAGCGGTGGATACCTGCCTGGGCAAAGTGGTGGATAAGATTTTGTCTATGGGGGGCCGGGCACTGATTACAGCGGACCACGGAAATGCGGATCAAATGTATGAGCCGGATGGTTCTCCGTTTACCGCCCATACCACCAATCCTGTTCCGTTGCTGCTAGTAGGAGATGGGACCCATACGCTCAAAGAAGGAGGCCGTTTGGCAGATTTGGCGCCTACCATGCTGGAAATGCTGGGCCTGCCCCAGCCGGCAGAAATGGACGGCAAATCTCTTTTGACGAAATAGATTGTTATTTTAGGGGAATTGGTATATACTAAAGAAAAGCCGGGGGGTTTGGCCCGGTATCGATCAGGACTGACCGGAAGGAGGAAACGATCCGTGAAAA
>ERZ773194.3228-NODE-3228-length-14213-cov-6.200735_pt1 | contig 14213 bp, 7 predicted proteins | sample MGYA00511240_ERZ773194 | MGnify/ENA primary metagenome ERZ773194 (study PRJEB29015, sample SAMEA2737774) | human gut metagenome | biome: human gut; feature: human-associated habitat; material: faeces | place: China | collected 2012 ... | reverse complement strand
CAGCCGCCACAATACCGCTTTTCCCTGTTGCTATCAAAAAGAGCACAATAATTAGAATCAGCAAGAGCAGCAGAAGCCCCACTGCCGCGCCAAGCCCAACAAATTGCAGAGCAAACCACAGCAGAATTGCCGCTGCCGCAAGCAGCATCCACTTCTGCTTTGCTGTTAGGCTTTCTGCTTTTTCTGTGTTTGCTAATGTTCCCGATTTTTCCGTTCCCGTTGTCCCTTCTAAATCAGTCGCTTCCATATCCGCTGCTTCCAACGGAATTCCCAGCAGCTGCCGCAGCATAAACAGGTTGGCTGTGCCGGGCAGAGCTTTCCCTGTTTCCCACCTTGCCACAGCCTGCCGTGTTACCCCCAATTTTTCTGCCAGCATTTCCTGGGTCATGCCCTTTTCTCTGCGGGCAGATGCAATTTGCTGTCCCAATGTCATAGCACGCTCTCCTTTCTTTTGCGTCAGCATAGCATAGTTTCCCCGCCATTTTCAAGCAACTTTGTATCACTTTTCTGCCACTTTTCCGCAATAAGCAGTTTCATTCCCCGCAAAGCAGCATAAAAAATCCCCCACAGTACCCTTTCCGTTCGCAGTTGCCCGTGCGGAGAATGCTGTGGGGGATGTTATGTTTTATTGTCAGGCTAAGCTTATCAGATAAGAAAAGTCTTACTTTTCAGCGTGGTCGTAAGCGCTGCCTTCGGCATCGCGGATTTCCTCGGCGCGAGCCAGCTCTTCTTCAACCTCCGGCAAACCGGTTCCGGCGGGGATCAGCTTACCGATGATGACATTCTCCTTCAGACCGGCCAGCGGGTCAACCTTGCCCTTGATGGCGGCTTCGGTCAGAACGCGGGTGGTTTCCTGGAAGGATGCAGCGGACAGGAAGCTGTCGGTTGCCAGGCTGGACTTGGTGATACCAAGCAGGATCTGACTGGCCTGGACCAGCTTCAGGTCGGTTTCGCCTGCATCAATGCGTTCCTGAATCTTCTCGTTCTCGATCATCACATCGCGGCGGTTGACAACGCTGCCCATGATGAACTCGCTGGAACCTGCATCGTCAATGCGAACCTTACGCATCATCTGGCGGACGATAACTTCGATATGCTTATCGTTGATTTCAACGCCCTGCAGACGGTAAACCTTCTGGACTTCGCTGATCAGGTAGTTCTGGGTAGCAATGCGGCCCTTGACAGCCAGGATATCCTGCGGATAAGCATGGCCTTCGGTCAACAGTGCGCCCTTGACGAGCACATCGCCCTCCATCACCTTCAGGCGGTGGCCGAACGGGATCAGGTAGCTCTTGGTAACCGGTGCGCCGTTATCGTCAACACCGGTCACTTCAACGTGGCGGCTCTTCTTGGTATCGTCAATATGGACGGTACCGGCGATCTCGGACATGATAGCCATTGCCTTCGGGCGGCGGCTCTCGAACAGTTCTTCAACACGCGGAAGACCCTGAGTAATATCTTCAGCAGATGCGATACCGCCGGTATGGAAGGTACGCATGGTCAGCTGAGTACCGGGTTCGCCGATGGACTGTGCCGCAATGATACCGACAGATTCACCGACCTTAACGCACTGGCCGTTGGACATGTTGGAGCCGTAGCAGCGGGCACAGACGCCAACGTGAGCACGGCAGGTCATCACGCTGCGGATCTCCAGCTCGGTAATACCGGCAGCTTTGATCTTTTCAGCGTCGAACATATCCATCATCTTGTCCTTGGACACAATGAGTTCGCCGGTCTTGGGATCCTTCACGTCATGCAGAGCATAACGGCCAATCAGACGCTCGGAGAAGCTTTCGATGGTAGCGTTGCCTTCGCTGATCTCGCTGACGAGGATACCCTCGGTAGCGTGGCAGTCTTCCTCGCGGATGATGACTTCCTGAGAAACGTCAACCAGACGGCGGGTCAGGTAGCCAGAGTCAGCAGTACGCAGTGCGGTATCGGTCAAACCTTTACGAGCGCCTCGAGAAGAGATGAAGTACTCCAAGATGTTCAGGCCTTCGCGGTAGTTTGCACGGATAGGCATTTCCAGGGTTTTACCTGCGGTGTTAGCCAGCAGGCCGCGCATGCCGGCCAGCTGCTTGATCTGGTTCATAGAACCACGCGCACCGGAGTCTGCCATCATGAAGATCTCGTTGTCCTCGGGCAGGTTTGCAGCCAGAGCCTTGGAGACCTTATCGGTGGTAGCCTGCCAGATGTTGATGGTCTGGGAGTAGCGCTCGTTCTCGGAGATCAGGCCGCGGTTGAACAGCTTGCTGACCTGAGAGACCTGCTTGTCGGCGTCGGCGATCAGCTCGTCCTTCTGGGGCGGGATGACAGCGTCACAGACAGCGACGGAGATAGCGGACAGCGTAGAGTACTTGTAGCCCTGTGCCTTGATGGCGTCCAGCATCTTTGCACACTTGCGGCTGCCGTTGCGGGTCATGCAGCGGGAGATGATGTCGGGCAGGGTCTTCTTGGTCACGCGGAAGCTGACCTCGTACTCCAGCCAGTGCTCAGGGTCGGTGCGGTCGATATAGCCCAGATTCTGAGGCACGGGGTTGTTGAAGATGATGCGGCCGACGGTGGCATCTACCAGACCGGTGCGCTCCACGCCGTCGATGACCATGGTGCGGCGCACCTTGATGGGTGCGTGCAGGGTGACGATGTGCTCAGCGTAAGCCATCAGAGCCTCGTTCTCATCGCGGAACACCTTGCCTGCGCCCTCTTCGTTCTCACGAACGGTGGTCAGGTAGTAGCTGCCCAGGATCATATCCTGCGTAGGAACGGTGACAGGTGCGCCGTCAGAGGGCTTCAGCAGGTTGCCGGAAGCCAGCATCAGCATCTTGGCCTCGCGGCAGGCATCCTCGCCCAGGGGCAGATGGACTGCCATCTGGTCGCCGTCGAAGTCGGCGTTGAATGCGGTACAGGCCAGCGGGTGCAGCTTGACGGCACGACCCTCCACCAGCACGGGGTTAAAGGCCTGAATGCCCAGACGGTGCAGGGTAGGTGCACGGTTCAGCAGCACGGGGTGACCCTTGATAACGGTCTCGAGGCTGTCCCAGACTTCGGGCTTTGCGCGCTCGACCATCTTGCGGGCGGACTTGATGTTGTTGGCAATGCCCTTCTCCACCAGATCCTTCATGACAAAGGGCTTGAACAGCTCCAGAGCCATCTCCTTGGGCAGACCGCACTGATCCATCTTCAGCTCAGGGCCGACGACGATAACGGAACGGCCGGAGTAGTCAACACGCTTGCCCAGCAGGTTCTGACGGAAGCGGCCCTGCTTGCCCTTCAGCAGATCGGAAAGGCTCTTCAGTGCACGATTGTTGGGGCCGGTGACCGGACGGCCGCGGCGGCCGTTGTCGATCAGGCTGTCCACAGCCTCCTGCAGCATCCGCTTCTCGTTGCGCACGATGATGTCGGGAGCGCCCAGCTCCAGCAGGCGGCGCAGACGGTTGTTGCGGTTGATGACGCGGCGGTACAGATCGTTCAGGTCGGAGGTGGCGAAGCGGCCGCCGTCCAGCTGAACCATGGGGCGCAGGTCAGGCGGCAGCACGGGCAGCACATCCATGACCATCCACTCGGGGCGGTTGCCGGAGATGCGGAAAGCCTCAACAACCTCCAGACGCTTGAGGATGCGCACGCGCTTCTGGCCGGAGGACTTCTCCACCTCGGCGGTCAGCTCAGCGCTCAGCTGATCCAGATCGATCTCCTTCAGCAGGGTCTGGACAGCCTCGGCGCCCATGGCAGCCTCGAACTCGTCGCCGTAGCGCTCGCACATTTCGCGGTATTCCTTCTCGGTCAGCAGCTGCTTTTTATCCAGCGGGGTCAGACCGGGATCGGTGACGATATAACTTGCAAAGTACAGCACCTTTTCCAGCAGGCGGGGGCTGATGTCCAGCATCAGGCCGATGCGGCTGGGGATGCCCTTGAAGTACCAGATGTGGCTCACAGGAGCGGCCAGCTCGATGTGGCCCATACGCTCACGGCGGACCTTGGCCTTGGTCACCTCGACGCCGCAGCGGTCGCAGATCTTGCCCTTATAACGGATGCGCTTATACTTGCCGCAGTGGCACTCCCAGTCCTTGGTAGGTCCAAAAATGCGCTCGCAGTACAGACCGTCGCGCTCCGGCTTCAGGGTGCGGTAGTTGATGGTCTCAGGCTTCTTCACCTCGCCATAGCTCCAGTTGCGGATCTGGTCAGGAGAGGCAAGGCCGATTTTGATCGAATCGAAGACGTTGTTTTCCATGAAACGAACCCTTTCTTAATCTTTATAGTCTCGATGATAACAGTTGACGTTGGAAGACCCGCTGCCCTCCCCTGCCCTGCGGCGGCAGCACGCGCACCGCGCAGGGGAACACAGCTTTCTCAAAGGGGCCTTATTATTCGTCGATGTTCACTTCGTCAGAAGCGGACTCTGCAGCGGCAGAGTTGTCATCCTCCAGCACGGAGGGATCATCGAAACCAGCATCGGCGTCCTTGATGGTGTAGTCGTTCAGCAGCTCGTTCTCGTTGGCGACAGTCTCGGTGCCGGCAACATCACGCATATCGAAGCCGGTCTCTTCGTCGTCGAAGTTCTGGCGCATATCGATCTCGTTGCCTTCCTTGTCCTGGACCACGACGTCCAGACCCAGAGACTGCAGTTCCTTGAGCATGACGCGGAAGGACTCGGGGATGCCCGGCTGCGGGATGGGCTCGCCCTTGACGATGGCCTCGTAGGTCTTGACACGGCCCTCGACGTCATCGGACTTGACGGTCAGGATCTCCTGCAGGGTGTAAGCAGCACCGTAAGCTTCCAGAGCCCAGACCTCCATCTCGCCGAAGCGCTGGCCGCCGAACTGGGCCTTGCCGCCCAGAGGCTGCTGGGTGACCAGAGAGTAGGGGCCGGTGGAACGGGCATGGATCTTATCGTCTACCAGGTGATGCAGCTTCAGGTAGTACATATAGCCTACGGATATCCTGTTCTCGAAGGGCTCGCCGGTGCGGCCGTCATAAAGCACCGTCTTGCCGTCCCAGTCCTTGCCTGCCTTTACCAGCATGGACTTTATGTCCTCCTCGGTAGCGCCATCGAATACGGGGGTAGCGATGTTCCAGCCAAGGGTCTTGGCGGCCATGCCCAGATGCAGCTCAAGCACCTGACCTATATTCATTCGGGAAGGAACGCCCAGAGGGTTCAGGACTATCTGCAGGGGAGTTCCGTCGGGCAGGAAGGGCATATCCTCCTCGGGAAGTATCCTGGATACAACACCCTTGTTGCCGTGGCGGCCCGCCATCTTATCGCCTACGGATATCTTGCGCTTCTGCGCTATGTATACGCGAACCAGCTCGTTTACTCCCGGAGGCAGCTCGTCCTTGTTTGCTCTCGTGAATACCTTTACGTCTACTATGACTCCGCCTTCGCCATGAGGCACGCGTAGGGAGGTATCCCTGACCTCTCTTGCCTTCTCGCCGAATATGGCGCGGAGCAGCCGCTCCTCGGCGGTGAGCTCAGTCTCGCCCTTGGGCGTTACCTTGCCGACCAGTATGTCGCCGCTCTGCACCTCTGCGCCGATGCGGATAATGCCGCGGTCGTCCAGATTGGCCAGCGCGTCCTCGCCCACGTTGGGGATATCGCGGGTTATCTCCTCCTCGCCCAGCTTGGTATCGCGGGCTTCGGTCTCGTGCTCCTCTATATGTATGGAGGTATAGACGTCTTCCTTGACCAGCTTTTCGCTTATCAGTACGGCGTCCTCGTAGTTATAGCCCTCCCAGGTCATAAAGCCTATGAGGATATTGCGTCCCAGCGCTATCTCTCCCTGATCGGTGGAGGCGCCGTCCGCTATCACCTGCCCGGGTATTACCCGTTCGCCCTTTACCACTATGGGACGCTGGTTGATGCAGGTGCCCTGGTTGGAGCGTTTAAACTTGATTATGTTGTAGGTTCTGTCGTTGCCGTCATCGCCGGCTATCACTATATGGCTTGCGTCAACGCGCTTTACGACGCCGTGCTGGCGGGAAAGCACCACGACGCCTGAGTCGTGTGCAGCCTTGTACTCCATGCCTGTGCCCACCACGGGAGCCTCGGGCTTGAGGAGGGGCACTGCCTGGCGCTGCATATTGGAGCCCATCAGCGCGCGGTTAGCGTCATCGTTCTCCAGGAATGGTATCATTGCGGTAGCGACGGACACCAGCTGCTTGGGGGATACGTCCATGTAGTCGGTCTCGGTGGCCTTTACTTCGATTATCTCGTCCAGCCTTCTTGCAACGACCCTGTCCTTGGCAAACCACACCCTGCCGTTCTCGTCGGTAACGGTAGGCTCGTTTGCCTGAGCCACTATGTAGTCGTCCTCCTCGTCGGCGGTGAGGTAAACTATCTCGTTGCTTATGCTCTTGTTCTTCCCGTCCACCCTGCGGTAGGGCGCCTCAATAAAGCCGTAGCGGTTTATGCGGGCATAGGTGGAAAGGGAGTTTATAAGGCCTATGTTAGGGCCTTCAGGGGTCTCTATGGGGCACATGCGGCCGTAATGGGAATAGTGAACGTCTCGAACCTCGAAGGTGGCGCGCTCACGGTTCAGGCCTCCGGGGCCCAGAGCGGACAGCCTGCGCTTATGGGTAAGCTCCGCAAGGGGGTTTGTCTGGTCCATAAACTGGGACAGCTGAGATGAACCGAAGAACTCCTTTATGGCGGCCGTCACGGGGCGGATATTTATGAGGTTGGAGGGCATGGCGGTCTCGGTGTCCTGTATGGACATGCGCTCCCGCACCACGCGCTCAAGGCGAGTCATGCCGACGCGGATCTGGTTCTGGAGCAATTCGCCCACACTTCTTATGCGGCGGTTGCCCAGATGGTCGATATCGTCGGTGCGGCCTATGCCGTGGCTCATGCCGAGAAGATAGCTTATGGAGGCGGTTATATCATCGGTGATGATATGGCGGGGTATAAGGTCCTACACCCGGGCCTTCAGGAACTTCTTGAGCTCCTCCTCTTCCATGTCTCCCGCTTCCTCCAGAAGCTTCATGAAGGTGGGGTAATGTACCTTCTCGTTCAGACCGGCCTCTTCGGGATCGAACTTCAGGTAGCACCTGGCGTCCACGAACAGGTTGCCGAGTATCTTTACCCTGGCACCGTCGGGCGCTACGACGTATACGCCGTGTACGCCGGCGTTTTCGATGGCTTCGGCGGCCTCGCGGCTTATTACTTCTCCCTCAGTGGCAAGTATCTCGCCGGTGCCGGGAGCTATGACGTTTTCCGCCGCAGTAAGGCCGTGGAGGCGTGAGGCGATGGAGAGTTTCTTATTAAACTTATAGCGGCCCACTCTGGCAAGGTCGTAGCGCTTGTCAAAGAACAGGGCGTTCAGCAGGCTGCGCGCGGATTCCTCTGTAGGAGGCTCGCCGGGGCGCTGGCGCTTGTATATCTCTATCAGGCCTTCCTCGGTGTTTTTGGTTGTATCCTTCTCGAGGGTTATCTTCAGGCGCTCGTCTTCGCCCAAAAGCTCCAGTATCTCGCCGTCTGAGCTGTAGCCCAGGGCACGCAGCAGCGCAGTTATAAAGACCTTCCTCTGGCGGTCGATCTTTACGTACATTATCTCGTTGCTGTCGGTCTCGTACTCAAGCCACGCGCCGCGGTTAGGTATCACCTGAGAGGCAAAGAGGTGCTTGCCGACTTTATCTATAGATTCGGAATAGTATACGCCGGGTGAGCGGACCAGCTGAGAGACTATTACCCGCTCTGCACCGTTTATGATGAACGTGCCCTGCTCGGTCATAAGAGGGAAGTCGCCCATGAACACGGGCTGTTCCTTGACCTCGCCGGTCTCTTTATTTATAAGGCGAACTGTAACGCGAAGCGGGGCGCAGTAGTTTACGTCCCTTTCCTTGCACTCCTCCACCGAGTATTTCGGATGGTCGAAATCTATGGAGTAATCTACAAACTCAAGGACGAGCTTTTCGGAATAGTCTGTAATGGGCGAAATGTCGTCAAGAACTTCCTTGAGATCCTCCTCCACAAAGCGCTGATAGGAATTTTTCTGAACCTCTATCAGGTCGGGCATATCAAGAACTTCATTGATACGGGAAAAGCTCATGCGCTTTTTCTTGCCCATGTAAACCTCATGCACCATCGCGTTCACTCCTTATACTTTGTTATTACCATATAACCATGGATTATATTATCGGCGCGTCACTCCATATGAGCATTTCCATTTTGTGGGCATAGGATACCCAGCATGATTTTTGTGGGAAAAATCAACTGTAAAAAGGCCAATCCCCGCAATTTACCATGCTAACGCAGTATATTATTGTAACACCGCGTGTCAAGGTTGTCAACGAGAATAATGGCCTTTCTTAATATTTTTTATATTTGGTTTAACTCCGGGCAATCGGCCCTGCTTTTTTCTATGCCTGCTTCACTCTGGCGAATATCATTCTGCCTGCCGAGGTCTGCAATACGCTTGTAACCGTGACGTCCACCGTCTCCCCCACTAAGCGCCTGCCGTTTTCTATTACTATCATAGTGCCGTCATCCATATAGCCTATGCCCTGGCCCGCCTCCTTGCCCTCCTTGACCACGAACACGCTCATTTCCTCGCCGGGCATTGCGATGGGCTTGAGGGCGTTTGCCAGCTCGTTTATATTGAACACGGGAACCTTGCGCACAGCCGCCACCTTGTTAAGGTTATAATCGTTGGTCACGACCACGCCGCCAAGCTCCGATGCCATGAGTATCAGCTTGGCGTCCACCTCGTCCACATCCTTATAGTCAGTGCTGACTACGGTGATGGGGACGGACTTTTTATCCTGCATGCCCTTGAGTATGTCCAGCCCCCGCCTGCCCCTGTTGCGCTTGAGGCCATCGGAGCTGTCCGCGATATGCTGAAGCTCCCTGAGCACAAAGCTCGGCACTATTATTTCGCCCTCAATTATGCCGGTATCACATATTTCCGCGATGCGTCCGTCGATTATGACGGAGGTATCCAGAAGCTTGGGCCGTGCCGAGCCGTGAGCCTTGCCGTGGCCGCCTGTAACAGGCATACTGAACTGCCCCTTCCGCCTGCTCATGGCGCTCCACCCAAGGTATCCGAAGGCGATGTACAGTATTACGTCTATGACCAGAACTACCCACGCAGGCTTGAAGCGCGCCACCAGAGTGCTCGCCAAAAATGCAACAACGAGCCCGGCGATCAGACCGCAAACGCAGTAGAGCAGCTGCCCCGCTGGCATTGCTGACATACCGGCCTCGGCATAGCTTATGGCGGCGGTAAGCGGTTCGGCAAATAAAAGATTAAAAATGATTGCAATAATAGTACCCGAACCCACAAACACAAGCGCCAGTCCCCATGGAAGCATGCGCTGATACAGCGTAAGCCCCTCCGGGAAGGTGATGACCCTGTTGGCAAGCGCTACAAGCCCCACACCCACCGCGGCTCCCGCCAGGGTGAGCAATAGTCTTGCGACTTTTTTAGCCAATTCTTAACTCCTTTCGTTTAACGGCCCTTGGCCTTATTTTGATATTACCCGATAATATCTCGGATTTCGTCTATATCCCTGCCACTGGCAGCCGAAAGCTCGGCAGAGAGCACCTGCCGGGCGGTTATGAGCATCTTTCTGTCCCCTGCGGAGAGGCCCTTGAGGGAATCCCGCCTTTTGAGGCACTTTATAACGTCGGCGACGTCGTATATGTCGCCGCCCTTGAGCTTTGCCAGGTTGTCCCTGTAGCGCTGGTTCCAGTTTTCGCTTTCGGCACACACTGCCGCCGCGTCAAGGTATTCAAAGATCTTCTCGCACTCCGAAGAGTCTATCACAGGTCTCAGGCCAACGCTGTCGGCCGAGGCTACCGGCACCATTGCCGTAAGCTTCGATGTAATGAAGCGCAGGATATAATACTTGGCCCTTTCGCCAAGCATATCCTTTTCCTGAATGCTTTCCACGATACCCACCCCATGCATGGGATAAAACACGCTGTCGCCTACATCGAACACCTTTTCCTCCTGTTCTCCGTTCATGTGTGCTTCGGAAGGCCTGTCCGAAAAATGGGTGTATCCTTCCACATCATATATTAACTATACACTTCCTTACGGCCCCTTGTCAAACAAAATGCCCTGTTTTCCTGTTTTTTCCGGTTATTGGCCGCCATCGCCCCGGCCTGATATCATGGCGCCCCGTACCATTACCGAGGGGCTGCCGACGCAGCTGCCTCCGGGCATTGAGAAGCGCAGGTCGCCGCCCACCCTTACTATGGATCTGAGCAGCTCTGTAAAATCTCCGCTCAGCGTTATCTCGTTTACGGCACGGACGTCCCTGCCGTCCTTTATGAGCCGCCCTTTGCACAGCACCGAGAACTTGCCGCTCACCGGGTTCACCCCGGCGTGGAGGCCGGAAAAGTCGGTGATGAGCAGGCCGTCCCCCAGCTCGCTTATGAGCTGCCCCAGCGTACCTTCCTTTGGCGCTATGTAAAAATTGGTTATTCTCACGCCTACCGGCGAGCCGGCGCTGCTCCTGCCGCCGTTTGAGGTGGACTTTACCCCCGCCTTCTTGGCGGTCTTGAGGTTGTGCAGCAGCGTCTCCAGCTTTCCGTCCTTTATCACCGCCTTGGCTACGGAAGGAGTACCCTCGTCGTCAAAGGGACTTGAATTGATGGGGTAAAGAGGGTCGTCCATCAGCGTGACGCACTCTGCCGCCATATCCTCGCCCTCCCTGCCCGCCAGGGGCGAAAGGCCCTTCTGGGCGGCGTCGGCAGAAAACATGCCTGCAAAAGCACCCAATATGCTTGCCATAGCGTCGTTGCGGAGTATTATATCGTACTTACCGGGCGCTACGGGCGCGGGATCCATGGCGGCTATGGCCTCATCGACGGCCTCCCGCGCGCAGCCCGCTATGTCCAGCGCCTCACCGTCTGCCCGGAATGCAAAGCCGTCCCGCATCTGGCCCTTATCCTCCAGCACCGGCTCCACATAGCAGCAGGATACCCTGTCGCTCCTTTCGGCCCTGAGGCCCAGAGTGTTGTATATGCAGAACCTGCCGCCTGCGGTGACTACCTTGCAGCAGGCCACCCGCTTTACCCGGCCGTCGCACCGCTTTGTCTCCCGTTCCAGCGCCTTGCAGAGCTCTATCTTTTCCGATTCATCCATGTCCTTCAGGGCATCGGTCTTTTTTTGTATTTCGGGATATTCCGCAGGCTTCGCCATGGGGTGTACATCCTCGCTCTTTACCGTTTCCGCGTTATCTATGGCCTCCTCCACAAAGCCCTCCGGGTCATCCATAGCTTCGGTATAGGCGTAGCCGTTCCTTCCGTCCTTCTGCACCCTTATGCCTAAACCGAAGGAGGAGCTTACGGTATAGTCGTCCACCTCGTCCTCCAGTACACCTACCGAGAACTCGTCGGACTCGTTTACGCATACCTCAGCGCCGTCGCAGCCCTTTTCAATGGCAATGGTCATGAGCCTGTGGGCGTATTCCTTTATTTTCTCGTCCGCCTTTATCTCGGCCTTATGCTCCCTGTCAAGCCCGTTATGCATCACAGTCTGCCTCCCTTTCCGCCAACGGTTATGCCGCTCACCCTTATCCTGGGCTGTCCCACGTTTGTAGGCACACTGCCGGAGCGCGAGCCGCACATGCCGTGGCCAAACCACATATTCATGCCTACCCGGTCTATTTTCATCAGCACCTCCGCCCCCCGGCCTATGAGGGCTGCGCCCCGTACCGGGCAGTGTATCTTGCCGTCCTTTACCCAGTAGCCTTCCAGCACCGAGAAGTTAAATTCGCCTGTCAGCGGGTTCACCGAGCCTCCGCCCATCTTAGCCGCAAAAAGCCCCTCTCCCATGGTCCTTATCATCTCCTCCTCGTCGTCGTAGCCGGGGGCGAAGAAGGTATTGGTCATTCTGGAGGTGGGTGCGAACTCGTAGCTCTGCCGCCTGGCGGAGCCTGTCATGGGCTGGTTCATTATCCGGCTGCCCAGCCTGTCCACAAGATAACTCTTAAGCATGCCGTTTTGTATGAGTACGTTGCACTGGGATGGGTTGCCCTCGTCGTCGTAGCGTATGCTGCCCCATTCGCCGGGGAGTGTGCCGTCGTCTATGGCGGTAACTATATCGCTGGCTATCTTCTGGCCCAGCTTTCCGCAGAATTCGGAATTGCCGCGGGCGACGGAGGTAGCCTCCAATGAATGCACGCAGGCCTCGTGGAGTATGACTCCGCCGAAGCCGCCGTCTATGACTACCGGCATATATCCCGCCGGGCAATCCACTCCGTGAAGCATTGTAACGGCAGTCCGGGCGGCGGTACGTCCGTCCTTTTCGGGGTCTATCAGCTCATAAGCCTCAAAGCCCATGCCGAAGGCAGGTATCTCCTGCCCGGTCTGGAATTCCATGCCGTCGCTTGCCACCGCCGTAAAGGCGAGACGGGTGCGCGGACGCCTGTCCTCCGCCCATACTCCCTCGGTGTTGCAGACCAGCACCTTTTTATCCGTATCCATATATGCGGCGCTGACCTTGGTTATCTCGCCGGACTCAGCCTTCGCCGCGTCTGTTCCAAGCTTTAACAGGTGCACCCGCCTTGCGTTATCCACCGCCGAGAATGGTATCCTGCACCTGTAGTTGCCGTCGCGTATATCCGTGAAGGGCAGCACGCCACCCCCTTCGCCCTTTATTATGGCCGAGGCCCTTTTCGCAGTCTCCACAAGGGCGGACTCGGATATATCCACCGTATAGGCGTAGGCGGAACGGGTACCGGAAAGTATGCGCACCCCCGCGCCCCGGGCGCGGCTGTAGGCGGCATTCTCCACCACGCCGTCCAGCATGGATATGCTGTGGCTCTCCCCGTCCTCCATGTAAAGCTCCGCGAAGTCTCCCCCTGTTGCGAGGGCCGCGTTGAGCACCCTTTCAGCCGATGTCCTGCTTATCATTTTTCTTTTATCCTTCCCTGATTGATATGGTTTTGGCGTATCTTCCCTTCGCTGCCCAACTCGCCGGGTATGTAGTACTTATGGCCCTTCACGCTGGGCGGCATGTACTCCTGAGCCACGACATGGCCGGGATAGTCGTGGGGGTACTTATAGCCCCTGCCGTGGCCCAGCTTTGACGCGCCGGGGTAGCTCGTATCCCTGAGGTGTATGGGCACCGGCTGGTCGGGTATGCTCTTTGCCTCGGCGAAGGCCGTATCCTTTGCGATGACTACCGAGTTGGATTTCGGGCTCTCGCAGATGAATATTATTGCCTGCGTGATGGACAGCCCTGCCTCAGGCATTCCTATGAACTCCAGCGCCTGAGCAGCCGCCACCGCCTGCACCATGGCCTGGGGGTTGGCGAGGCCCACGTCCTCCGAGGCGTGTGCGATGAGTCTGCGGCATATTATCCGCGGGTCTATGCCCGCGTATATGAGCCGGGCGAACCACGCTATTGCAGCATCGCTGTCCCCGCCCCGAAGGCTCTTGCAGAAGGCGGAGAGCATATCGTAAAACTGCTGATCGTCGCAGTTTATGAGCTTTTGCTGTATGCTTTCGGCGGCGATATCCTCCGTTATGTGTATAACGCCGTTCCCGTCCGCCTCGGTGGTGAGTATGGCCAGCTCTATGGCGTTGAGCGCCGTCCTCACGTCGCCGTTGGCTATGCGGGCGATGTGGTCGTAAGCCCCTTCGTCTATCTCCGTATCATAGTTGCCCATGCCCCGTTCCTTATCGGCCACGGCGGCCTTGACGCACTTCTTTACGTCCTCTTCAGTAAGCGGATAAAACTGGAAGGCGCGGCAGCGGGAAACGATAGCCCCCGTCATGGATACCATGGGGTTTTCCGTGGTGGAGCCTATGAATTTTATTATCCCGCGCTCCAGGGCCGGCAGTATGCTGTCGCTCTGGGCCTTGCTCCAGCGGTGGCATTCATCGAGCAGGAGGTACGTCTCCCTGCCGTAAAGCTTAAGGTTATCCTCCGCCGCCGCTATCACCTCGCGCACGTCCTTTACGCCGGAGGTAACGGCGTTAAGCTTTACGAACTCCGAGCCCGTGGTGTTGGCCACTATTGAGGCGAGGGTGGTCTTTCCGCAGCCCGGGGGGCCGAAGAATATGCTGGACTGGAGGGAATCCGTCTCGATGGCTCTCCTTAAAAGCTTTCCCTTGCCCACTATATGCTGCTGGCCCACGAATTCGTCCAGCGTCCTTGGGCGCATCCTGTCCGCCAGCGGCGCGTGCTTATTCATGCCGGCCGAAAAAAGATCCATGCCGCTTACCTTTCCTTTGCTGTAATTTACCTTACAGTAAATTATACCAT
>ERZ773194.3224-NODE-3224-length-14222-cov-3.044752_pt1 | contig 14222 bp, 9 predicted proteins | sample MGYA00511240_ERZ773194 | MGnify/ENA primary metagenome ERZ773194 (study PRJEB29015, sample SAMEA2737774) | human gut metagenome | biome: human gut; feature: human-associated habitat; material: faeces | place: China | collected 2012 ... | reverse complement strand
GGACCCTCTGATTAACAGTCAGATGCTCTAACCGACTGAGCTAAGGAAGAATGTTTTTCTCAATTGCGATGCAAAAGTACTAGGTTTTTTTGAAATATGCAATATCTTTGCAAAAAAAATATTAGAAATGGATAAAATAATAGGATTGGGCAACGCCCTAGTCGACGTACTTGCAACCCTAAAGGATGATACGCTTTTGGATGAAATGGGGCTGCCCAAAGGAAGCATGCAACTTATTGATGATGCTAAGTTACAGCAGATTAACGCAAAATTCTCGCAGATGAAAACGCATCTGGCAACAGGCGGATCGGCAGGAAATACTATACTTGGACTGGCTTGTCTGGGAGCTGGAACTGGTTTTATCGGAAAAGTAGGAAATGATCATTATGGAGATTTTTTTCGTGAAAATCTTCGGAAAAACAATATTGAGGATAAAGTATTGGTGTCTGAACAGTTGCCTTCCGGTGTTGCATCTACTTTTATTTCACCGGATGGAGAACGTACCTTCGGGACTTATTTGGGAGCTGCTGCTTCTTTGAAAGCTGAGGAGTTATCACTCGATATGTTTAAAGGATATGCATACTTGTTCATAGAGGGATACCTGGTGCAGGACCATGAAATGATTCTTCATGCCATTGAGTTGGCGAAAGAGGCGGGTTTGCAAATCTGTCTTGATATGGCAAGTTATAATATAGTTGCCGGTGATATGGACTTTTTCTCCTTGTTAATAAATAAGTATGTAGATATTGTCTTTGCAAATGAGGAAGAGGCGAAAGCGTTTACGGGTAAGGAACCGGAGGAGGCTTTGGAAATCATTGCGAAGAAATGCAGTATTGCCATCGTAAAAGTGGGGGCAAATGGTTCTTATATTCGCAAAGGGACAGAAGAAATTAAAGTCTCTGCTATTCCGGTAAAGAAAGTGATGGATACGACCGGAGCCGGTGATTATTTTGCTGCCGGTTTTCTATATGGCCTGACGTGTGGATATTCATTGGAGAAGTGTGCTAAAATAGGTTCTATTCTATCGGGAAATGTTATCCAGACAATCGGTACGACGATATCAGGAGAACGCTGGGATGAAATTAAGTTAAATATTAACAGGATTCTGGCTGAATAACCAAGTATTGAGTTACTTTTACGATTCATTTATATGAAAAGAAGTATGAAAAAATTGCTGAATGGGCGGATAGCTGTTGTTGCGGTAGCGGTTACGGCTATCGTAGCTTTCTTTAGTTTCAAGAGTGGAGACGACCGCAATTTCCAGATTGCCAAGAATTTGGATATATTCAATGCGATTGTGAAAGAACTGGATATGTTCTATGTAGATACCATCGATCCGAATAAAACGATTCGGGAAGGGATCGATAATATGCTTTACACCTTGGACCCTTATACGGAATATTATCCGGAAGAAGATCAGAGTGAGTTGGAACAGATGATTAAAGGATCATTCGGTGGTATAGGTTCTTACATTGCTTATAATACGAAACTAAAGCGTTCGATGATTTCTGAACCTTTTGAGGGAACACCTGCTGCAAAAGCCGGACTGAAAGCGGGAGATATCCTGATGGAGATTGACGGAAAAGACCTTGCCGGTAAGAATAATGCGGAAGTCAGCCAGATGTTGCGTGGGCAGGCAGGGACCAGTTTTAAGTTGAAGATTGAGCGTCCGAATGTGAAAGGCGGACGTACGCCGATGGAGTTCACAATTGTGCGTGAGTCTATTCAGAATCCGGCAATACCTTATACTGCCGTATTGGATAACAATATAGGTTACATCGGCCTTAGTACTTTTTCCGGCAATCCTTCCAAAGAATTTAAGAAAGCGTTTCTGGATTTGAAGAAACAGGGAGCTACTTCATTGGTGATAGACCTTCGTAGTAATGGCGGCGGACTGTTGGATGAAGCAGTAGAAATTGCGAATTATTTCTTGCCGCGTGGAAAAGTGATTGTGACGACCAAAGGAAAAATCAAACAGGCCAGTAACACTTATAAAACGTTGCGCGAACCGTTGGATTTGGATATTCCGATTGCCGTACTGGTAAATAGCGGAACGGCTTCTGCTTCTGAAATCTTATCAGGTTCTTTGCAGGATCTCGACCGTGCTGTGATCGTTGGTAACCGTACTTTTGGAAAAGGGCTGGTACAGGTTCCCCGTTCTTTGCCTTATGGCGGAACGATGAAAGTGACTACCTCCAAATATTATATTCCGAGCGGCCGTTGCGTGCAGGCTATTGATTACAAACATCGCAATGAAGACGGAAGTGTCGGCACTATTCCCGACAGTTTAACTAAGGTATTCTATACGGCTGCCGGACGTGAAGTCCGTGATGGAGGTGGTGTAATGCCGGATATTACGATCAAACAAGAGAAATTACCGAATATCCTTTTCTATTTGGTACGTGATAATCTAATCTTCGATTATGCAACGCAGTATTGTTTGAAACATCCCACTATCGTTGCTCCGGAGAAGTTTGAGGTGACAGATGCTGATTATAATGATTTTAAAGCATTGGTGAAGAAAGCCGACTTCAAGTATGACCAACAGAGTGAGAAGATTCTGAAAACGTTGAAAGAAGCTGCCGAGTTTGAAGGATATATGGATGACGCTTCAGAGGAATTCAAAGTGCTAGAGAAGAAGTTGAACCATAATCTCGACCGTGACTTGGATTATTTCTCTACCGACATAAAGAAAATGATTGCTACTGAAATTATCAAACGTTACTATTATCAACGGGGTAATATCATCCAGCAGTTGAAGGATGATGACGGTTTGAAGGAAGCGATGAAAATACTGAATGATCCGGTGAAATACAAAGAAATGCTTAGTGCCCCGGTTGCTAAGAAATAAAGAAATATTTTTCAAATATAGATAATACAGAAAACGCGGCTTTGTCATCGACAGGCCGCGTTTTCTGTATCTAATTGTAAATAGTCATATAAGTGTCATCCTCGGATACAGGTATTTGTAACCTCGACTGACACATTTATTGGCGAATCAAAGGGAGAGTGAAATAGAACCTGCTTCCCTGCCCCTCCTGGGAGCGCAGCCAGATACGTCCTCCCATTTTTTCTACTAACATTCTGCAAAGAGTCAGCCCCAATCCGGTTCCCTGAACAAAATCGTTGACCTTTCCAAAGCGGCGGAAAATAGTGGCAACTCTTTCTGCCGGAATACCGATGCCGCTATCTTTCACGTAGAACTCTACAAAATCCTCTTTTTCCCGATACCCGAAATGGATTTCTCCTTTGGGGGTAAACTTTGTGGCGTTACTAAGTAAGTTACTTATAATTTGTATAATACGATTCCAGTCACCGGAGGCATACATGTCCGCATCTACATCATCTAAAATAAGTTTGACTCCGTTTTGCGTCTTATGGCAAAACTGTTGCTTCAGTTGCAGACAGATATCTGTTAACTTGATCGGACGGATGTTGAATTTTAAAGAGTCGGCCTCCAGTGAGGACAGATCCAGAATATCGTTGAATAGATTCAGTAACATTTCCGAATTTCGTTCGATGATTTCCGCATATTGATTCTTCTCTTCCGTAGATGTTGCGAAAGTGATTAGTTTGGAGAATCCGACAATCGCATTGAGCGGAGTGCGTATTTCATGGCTCATGTTTGCAAGAAAAGCAGATTTCAGCCGATCCGACTCTTCTGCCTTGACTCTGGCGGCCTTCAACTCTTTCTGTTGTTGCGCGTTCGTCTGTTCTGCTTCCCATTGTTGGGATATATCACGGCACATACACAACAGATATTTATTATCCAACGGAAAGATGCGGTTTTCGTAGTGATGTAAAACACCGTCCAACATCAGGTCATGTCTGGCTGTGGAACTTTCTCCCGTGAGGATCACTTTATCCATATTCTTGCGGACACTCTCATAAGCTTCTTCCGGCAGAATATCTTTTACGTTAGTGGTGGTGATATTACTGGCATTGATACCTTCTACGTGGTTGGTTGCCGGCGAAGAAGCAAGCTCTATAATATTGGCATCATGGTCGAAGACGGTGAGCATATCGGGGAGGGCATCCAATATCCGGGTGCTGTATTTATCGCGAAAACGCTCTTGGGAAGGAGGCGAAAGATGGGAGGAAAGAAAATCTATCTTCTCTTCTAATTGTTCGATTATTTTTAAAAGTTCCTCCTTCGTTTTGCCCTCGTAATGTCTCATAGAAGATTTATTGTTATTCATTAGAATATTGTAGAATTTGTTTTATCTGTTGCAAATATAAGACAATATTCCGAGACGCGGATTGTCTCCCAAGTTATTATAATATAAAAAAAACGGATAGCTTTTGCCCTACTAATCAGAATGTTCTATCTTTGCATTCATTATATATAAATGATTTACAATATGTCTACAGAATTATTCTCTACTCTGCCCTATAAGGTGGCAGATATTACGCTTGCCGACTTCGGACGCAAGGAAATCGATTTGGCAGAAAAAGAAATGCCCGGCCTGATGGCTCTTCGCGAAAAGTATGGAGAATCCAAACCGTTAAAAGGTGCCCGCATTATGGGATCGTTGCACATGACCATTCAGACGGCTGTGCTGATTGAAACGTTAGTGGCTTTAGGAGCTGAAGTACGTTGGTGCTCTTGTAATATATATTCAACGCAGGATCATGCGGCGGCTGCAATTGCTGCTACGGGTGTGCCTGTGTTTGCATGGAAGGGGGAGACTCTTGCTGATTATTGGTGGTGTACATTGCAAGCATTGAGCTTTGCAGGTGGTAAAGGACCGAATGTGATTGTAGATGATGGCGGTGACGCTACGATGATGATTCACGTAGGTTATGATGCAGAGAATAATGCTGCCGTATTGGATAAAGAAGTACATGCAGAGGACGAAATAGAACTGAATGCAATCTTGAAGAAAGTGTTGGCGGAAGACAGTACTCGCTGGCATCGTGTAGCGGAAGAAATGCGTGGCGTGTCTGAAGAAACTACGACAGGCGTACACCGTTTGTATCAGATGCAGGAAGAAGGCAAACTGTTGTTCCCGGCATTCAATGTGAATGATTCGGTCACAAAATCTAAGTTTGACAACCTGTATGGCTGCCGCGAATCGCTGGCTGACGGTATCAAGCGTGCAACGGATGTGATGATTGCCGGAAAAGTGGTGGTAGTATGTGGTTATGGTGATGTGGGTAAAGGCTGTTCTCATTCTATGCGTTCTTACGGAGCGCGGGTACTCGTGACGGAAGTAGATCCGATCTGTGCATTGCAGGCTGCCATGGAAGGCTTTGAAGTGGTGACTATGGAAGAAGCTTGCATGGAAGGCAATATTTTTGTGACTACTACAGGTAATATCGATATTATCCGTATCGACCACATGGAGAAAATGAAAGATCAGTCTATCGTTTGCAACATCGGTCATTTCGATAATGAAATTCAGGTAGATGCCTTGAAACATTATCCGGGTATCAAATGTGTGAACATCAAACCACAAGTAGACCGTTATTATTTCCCGGATGGTCACAGCATCATTCTGCTTGCTGACGGTCGTTTGGTAAATCTGGGATGTGCAACCGGTCATCCGTCATTTGTGATGAGTAATTCATTTACTAATCAGACATTGGCGCAGATAGAACTGTTCAACAAGAAATATGATATCAATGTATATCGCTTGCCGAAGCATCTGGACGAAGAAGTTGCCCGCCTGCATCTTGAAAAGATCGGCGTGAAATTGACTAAGTTGACTCCTGAACAGGCTGCCTATATTGGTGTGTCAGTGGACGGACCTTATAAAGCAGATCATTATAGATACTAATTAGATTTACGATTTGACGATTTACTATTTACGATTGATAAATGTGGGAGATCGGTATTCTACCGTTATCAATTGTAAATATTGGATTGTCAGATCGTAATTTATTTTATATTCAAACTTCAATCGTAAATAGTAAATCGTGTCATTGCAAATGAAAAAGTTTCTTCCCGACTTAATAGCCATTCTGGCTTTTATCATTCTTTCTTTCGCCTATTTTTTTCCGGCTGATATTGAAGGTCGTATCTTGTTTCAGCATGACACGGCTGCTGGAGTCGGCGCAGGACAAGAATCGAAAGAGTATCTCGAACGTACCGGAGAACGTACGCGCTGGACGAATTCGATTTTTGGAGGTATGCCTACCTATCAGATGTCTCCGAGTTACGACTCGACAACGTCCCTGAAAGGGGTGGAGAAGGTTTATCGCCTCTTTCTCCCGGATTATGTAGTGCTGACTTTTATTATGATGCTCGGATTCTATATCCTTTTGCGGGCCTTCGGAATATCGGCCTGGCTGGCAGGATTGGGCGGAGTGATATGGGCATTTTCTTCCTATTTCTTCATTCTGATACCGGCAGGGCACATTTGGAAGTTTGTGACGTTGGCTTATATTCCACCTACGATTGCGGGTGTCGTTCTGGCTTACCGGAAGAAATACTTGTTGGGCGGAATTATTACAGCGTTGTTTATCGCCCTTCAGATTCAGTCGAATCACATTCAGATGAGCTATTATTTCATGTTTGTGATCCTGTTTTTCGTGGGAGCGTACTTTGAAGATGCTTATAAAAAGAAAGAACTGCCCCATTTCTTCAAGGCCAGCGCAATTTTGGCATTGGCTGCCGTGGTAGGAGTTTGCATCAATATCTCCAATCTGTATCATACTTATGAATATAGTAAGGAGACGATGCGCGGCAAGAGCGAATTGAAGCAGGAGGGCGCTGCGGCCAGCCAGACAAGTAGCGGGTTGGACCGTGACTACATAACCAACTGGAGTTATGGTATCGGCGAGACATTGACGTTACTGGTTCCGAACGTAAAAGGAGGAGGATCAGGGTCTACGATGTCGCAAAGCGAAGTTGCTATGGCAAAGGCCAATCCAATGTATAGTGGTATTTATTCGCAGTTGCCGCAATATTTCGGTGAGCAACCGTGGACAGCCGGTCCTGTATATGTCGGGGCATTTGTGATGTTCCTGTTCGTATTGGGTTGTTTCATAGTGAAAGGTCCTCTGAAATGGGCATTGCTAGGAGCTACTATCTTCTCGATTCTGCTTTCATGGGGAAAGAATTTCATGGGATTGACGGACTTCTTTATCGATTACGTCCCGATGTACAATAAGTTCCGTGCTGTATCTTCCATTCTGGTGATTGCTGAATTTACCATTCCTTTGTTGGCGATTTTTGCTTTGAAAGAGATTTTGAGCAAACCGGATACGCTGAAGTTGAAAGAGAACCGTGGAGGGATGATTGCCACTTTGGTACTGACTGCTGGTGTTGCGTTGATTTTAGCTGTTGCTCCGGGTGCTTTCTTCTCCGGTTTTATTACGACACAAGAGATGGCTGCTTTGAAACAAGCACTTCCAGCCGAACATTTGGCTCCGTTTGTGGCAAACCTGACTGAAATGCGTGAAGCTATTATTGCTTCGGACGCATGGCGTAGTTTCTTTATTATAATGATTGGTTGCCTGTTTTTATTCTTATATCAACAGCGGAAGTTGAAAGCTTCTTTCACATTGGCTGGTATTGCGCTTTTATGTTTGATAGATATGTGGAGCATTAATAAACGCTATTTGAATGACGAACAGTTTGTGCCGAAATCCAAACAGACAGAAGCGTTTGTTAAAACACAGACGGATGAGATGATCCTTCAGGATACTACTTTAAATTATCGTGTGTTGAACTTTATAGGCTTCCCCGGTAATACGTTTAATGAAAACAACACGGCATACTGGCATAAGAGTGTCGGTGGTTATCATGCAGCGAAGCTCCGTCGCTATCAGGAAATGATCGATCATCATATCATGCCCGAAATGCAGGAAACCTATCAGGCGGTGGCTACTGCCGGCGGACAGATGGACAGTGTAGACGCTTCCAAATTCCGTGTACTGAATATGCTGAATACAAAATACTTCATTTTCCCTGCCGGCGAGCAAGGGCAGGCTGTTCCTGTGGTAAATCCTTATGCATACGGCAATGCATGGTTCGTAGATAAGGTGCAGTATGTAAATAATGCAAATGAAGAAATCGACGCTTTGAATGATATTCTTCCAACGGAAACAGCCGTAGTGGATGTGAAGTTTAAAGAACAATTGAAAGGTGTGACAGAAGGATATAAAGATTCTCTATCTACCATCCAGTTGACTAGTTACGAGCCGAATCGTTTGGTCTACAAGGCTTCCACTCCTAAAGACGGAGTTGTTGTCTTCTCCGAAATATATTATCCGGGATGGCAGGCGACTATTGACGGTCAGCTCGTCGATATTGCCCGTGCAGATTATATCTTGCGTGCGATAAATGTACCGGCAGGGGAACATACCATCGAAATGTGGTTTGATCCACAAAGCATACAGGTTACAGAAAGTATTGCTTATGCGGCACTGACTTTGTTGTTGATCGGAGTTATGGTTCTTGCGTGGACGCAGCGGAACAAGATTGCGAAGAAGTCTTAAGCGAAATGTAATAGTCATTAACCTTCATAATGTATGGTAAGGTTATAAAATAAGGGCGGCACTCCTCCTCACAAAGAGCGCCGCCCTTATTTTACATTCACTAAAAAAATACGAAAAACAAACACTGTTCATAGAAACATATTAAGTGTGATGTTTTATGAGAGTAGTTGTTTATTGTTTGTTCATTGAAAAAGGAAAATATGAATATAAACAAATAGTTTGTGGATAGTCTTATTATGCTGTAAGCTACTAAATTTGTAGCCAATAATAGAGCATTATGTTATGAAAAGACTACTATTCATTTTTTCCTTTTTTTTCTTGTTCGTGTTACGTGGGAACACACAGGAGGTAGAGATTCTGACATTAGAGGATTGTCTCCGCATTGGTATTGACAATAACTTGTCGTTAGAAGGGAAACGTAAAGAAATACAAAAAAGTAAATATGGCGTATCTGAAAACCGTTCGAAGCTGCTGCCGCAAATTAATGCGATAGCCGGTTATAATAACAATTTTGATCCTCCGGTGTCAGTCACAGACGGTTCATCTTACGGAGTTCCCTATAATATAACGAAAACATTGCAACATTCTGCTAATGCAGGACTGGAAATGCAGATGCCGCTTTTCAATCAGACTCTTTATACTTCTATGTCCATAGCTAAAGTGATGGAAGAAATCAGTCGTCTGTCTTATGGAAAAGCCAGGGAAGATGTTATTCTTCAAATCAGTAAGATGTATTATCTCGGACAGGTCACGGCCGAACAAATCATGCTGATAAAAGCAAATATCACCCGTCTGGAAGAATTGAGAGATATTACACAGGCTTTCTTCGATAATGGAATGTCTATGGAAGTCGATCTGAAAAGAGTCAATATCAATTTGGAAAATCTGAAGGTACAATATGACAATGCGCAGGCTATGATGAAACAGCAGTTGAATATGTTGAAATATATAATGGATTATCCGGCTGAAAAGGAGTTTGTATTAACACCGGTAAATACCGATAGTATTACTACAGTGGCTTTGACCGGTTTGTCGGAAAATATTTATGAACTTCAACTTTCACAATCACAAGTACAACTGGCAGAGAAACAAAAGAAGATAATTAGTAACGGTTATATACCTTCACTTAGCTTGACGGGTAGTTGGCGATATGCTGCTTATACGGATAAAGGCTACCACTGGTTTCACTCCGGCCCATCCAACCATTGGTTCCGCTCTTACGGGTTGGGACTGACGTTGCGTATTCCTATCTTCGACGGGCTGGATAAGACATATAAAATCAAGAAGGCGATGATTGATATCGAGAACAGTAAGTTGGCATGGGAAAATGCCCGGAAGAGTCTGCAAACTCAGTATCTGAATGCCGTGAACGACTTGATGAACAATCAGCGTAACTTTAAGAAGCAGAAGGATAATTATTTGTTGGCGGAAGATGTGTATACGGTCACATCCGACCGTTACCGTGAAGGAATTGCTTCTATGACTGAAGTGTTGCAGGATGAGATGCAAATGAGTGAGGCGCAGAATAATTATATTAGCGCGCACTATAATTACCGGATCACTAACCTAATGTTGTTGAAACTGACCGGACAAATCGAATCATTAGTCAAATAATAATCATAAATATGGAAACAATGGAAAATAATATTCCTTCCGCTACTCATCAGGAGAAAGCGAAGAAGATGAAGAAACTTCGTCGGTGGCAGATAGCAGTCAGCCTTTTGGGAGTGGCTATTATCGTTTGGGGAGTGATTGAAGTGATCTGTCTTTTCCTGAATTATAGTCAGACGGAGACTAGTAACGATGCACAGATAGAACAATATGTGTCGCCTATCAACTTGCGTGCATCCGGCTATATTGACAAAATCTATTTTACCGAGCATCAGGAGGTACGTAAGGGAGATACGTTACTGGTACTTGACGATCGTGAATATAAGATTCGGGTAATGGAAGCGGAGGCTGCTTTGAAAGATGCGCAAGCCGGTGCAACGGTTATCAATGCGACACTCAATACAACACAGACAACAGCAACCGTTTATGACGCGTCTATCGCGGAGATTGAGGTGCGTTTGGCGAAGTTGGAAAAAGACAGGAAGCGATATGAGAATCTGGTGGAACGGAAAGCGGCTACTCCCATTCAGTTGGAACAGATTGTCACGGACTATGAAGCTACACGTAAGAAGCTGGAGGCTGTGAAAAGACAGAAAAAGGCAGCTCTTTCCGGTGTGGATGAAGTGTCTTATCGCCGTGTGAGTACTGAAGCTGCCATCCAAAGAGCAACGGCTGCACTCGAAATGGCACGTTTGAATCTTTCTTATACGGTTGTGGTGGCTCCATGTGATGGAAAACTGGGACGTCGTTCTTTAGAAGAGGGGCAATTTATTGCAGCCGGACAGACTATTACGTATATTCTCCCCAATACGCAAAAATGGATTGTGGCTAATTATAAGGAGACACAGATAGAAAATCTGAGTATTGGACAAGAGGTATCTGTTACGGTAGATGCGATCAGTGATAAAGAATTCAAAGGGAAGGTGACCTCCATATCCGGAGCTACCGGATCCAAATATTCATTAGTACCAACGGATAATTCAGCAGGCAACTTTGTGAAGATTCAGCAGCGTATTCCGGTGCGAATTGATTTTACCGATTTGTCCAAAGAGGATAATGAACGATTGGCTGCCGGTATGATGGTAGTGGTGAAAGCTAAACTCTAATTACCTACCACCTCCTCCCGCACTATATCTCCTTCTTTAATTTTTAATTTATAATTTTTTATTAAACCCAATGCCCTCTTATCCTAAAAACTATCCTTTTTACAGTTGGATGCCCAAGCCGTTGGGTATTATAATTCTTTTGTTCTTCTTTCTGCCGATTCTTACGGTAGGTGGGGTTTATTCGGTCAATAGTACCGAAATGATGAGTGGGCTTGGTATTATCTCCGAACATATACAGTTTGCCAACTTTGTAACTTCGATAGGTATGGCGGCTTTTGCTCCCTTCCTTTATCAACTGGTATGTGTGCGGCGGGAAAAGATGATGTGTATTGTCGGGTTTGCATTCATGTATATATTCAGCTATATCTGTGCAAAGACTGATAGTGTTTTTCTGTTGGCACTTTGCAGTCTTTTGACAGGCTTTTTGCGCATGGTGCTGATGATGGTCAATTTGTTTACGCTCATTTGGTATGCCGGTGGTATGGAAGCTACCCGCAACATTACTCCCGGTTTGGAACCGAAAGACGCTTCCGGATGGAATAAGCTGGATATTGACCGGTGTGTGAGTCAACCGGCAGTTTATCTGTTTTTTATGATTCTGGGACAGTCAGGTACGGCGCTGACGGCCTGGCTGTCCTTTGAATATGAGTGGAAATATGTATACTATTTTATGATGGGGATTCTGCTGGTATCTATTTTACTTCTTTTTATAACTATGCCGAATTATAAGTTTCCGGGACGGTTTCCTATTAATTTTCGTAAATTTGGCAATGTTACAGCGTTTTGCGTCTCTTTGACGTGCCTCACTTATGTGTTGGTCTATGGGAAAGTACTCGATTGGTATGATGATGAGTCCATCCGGTGGGCGACGGCTGTCAGTATTCTTTTTGCGGGAATATTTCTTTATATGGATGCGAGGCGCCGCTCTCCTTATGTATTGTTGGATGCGTTTAAACTGCGTACCATACGTATGGGAGCATTACTTTATTTGTTGTTGATGGTGATAAACTCCAGTGCTATGTTTGTCAATGTGTTTGCGGGGGTCGGTATGCATATTGATAATTTACAGAATGCGGCGTTGGGTAACTGGTGCATGGTAGGGTATGCTATTGGTGCTGTACTTGCTATGGCGTTGGGAAGTAAAGGATTGCATTTTAAGTATCTATTTGCTATGGGATTCTTTTTTCTGTCTTTGTCTGCCGTATTCATGTATTTTGAAGTGCAGACCGCAGGAGTTTATGAGCGTTTGAAATATGCGGTTATTATCCGTGCCACGGGTATGATGATTTTGTATGCGCTGACAGCTGCCTATGCTAACCAACGTATGCCCTTTAAATATCTTTCCACATGGATCTGCATTATGCTTACCGTGCGTATGGTTGTGGGGCCGAGCATTGGAGGAGCACTCTATACAAATGTATTGCAAGAACGGCAACAACATTATGTAACCCGTTATGCACAGAATGTGGACCTGCTTAATCCGGATGCTTCCGCTTCTTTTCTCGGTACGGTGCAAGGAATGAAATATCAGGGGAAGAGTGAGACGGAAGCCCGTAATATGGCCGCCATATCTACCAAAGGCCGTATTCAGGTGCAGGCTACACTTTCCGCTCTTAAAGAAATGGCGGGATGGACGATCTATGGTGGATTAATTTGTATGATATTTGTGCTTGTTATTCCTTATCCTAAACGAAAATTGTTAACTTAGTGCCGTTTTTAGTAGTACTCTGTTAATATGTTGTTATAATGGGAATTGGACGAGATCGTTTGCTGCAGTTTGAACGCGATTTGCTAAACGGAAAAAATATATGTAGTTCAAGAGGAATATTTGTGACTTTTCCCTCCCCGCTGCAAGCACCTTTTCGTATGAAGGGGTTGGGGGTGATTGTTTGTGGACAAGGAGAGTTTTTGTTTTTACTCAATCAGAAGAAACATTTGGCTAAGGCGGGTGAAAGTTTGTTTATTCCTGAAGATGGTGAATTTCAGATCCTCGAAGAATCTAGGGATTTGGAAATACAGATGTTGTTTTATCAGATAGATCCTATTCGGGATATTATGGGTAATCTGGTTGTTTCCATGTATATGTATTCTCGGTTGACATCTGAAGCCCCTTCTTGCGTGTGGAATACCGGTGAGGAGGAAGATATTCTGAAATATATGTCTTTGTTGGATAGTGCTTTGCAGCCTGAAGAGAATTCATTTAAGTTCTATGAACAGAAGCTGCTTCTGCTTGCACTGACATACCGGATTTGCTCTATTTATAATCGTAAACTTGTTGGTGAAAGACGAGATGCGGGAGGGCGTAAGCGTGAAACCTTTATCCGCTTGATTCAACTGATCGAGCAGCATTATATGCAGGAGCGGGGAGTCGAATTTTATGCAGATAAATTATGTCTGTCACCCAAATACTTGTCTGCTATATCTAAAAGTATCTGTGGATATACGGTACAGGAACTCGTTTTTAAGGCGATTATACGTAAATGTATCTCCTTGCTTAAAAATACTCAAAAAAATATTCAGGAAAATTTACAATTAAGGAAATTATTATCGATTCCAGATGACTGTATTATTGTGTTTTGTGCAGTTATTGGATATCCTTTATATCGTTATCAAATACCTACAAGAAAGGATATAAAATGAATATTCTATTAATACATCAATATGCGGGGAACAAAGGAGATCGTGCTGTTTTGTTTGCAATGTGTTCCATGATAAAATCGGTAGATAATTCGATAAATATCAGTGTGTCTACATCTTCCCCAGAATTATGGACCGGATATGGATATTATAAAGAACAACAAATTGAGTTTATACCGTCTGCGTGGGATTATAAAAATATTGTTAAGGCTCGATGGTATTGGAATAGCATTAATCGAATAAAGAAATATACATTTACTGTTATGCGGGAATGCTATTTGCATCATTGTTCGTGGTTAGTGACTCGATTTTTAATTAATCCAATATTTTATAAACGTATAAAAGCAGCAGATGTTATTATAAGCGTTGGGGGACATCATTTTACAACAATTTTATCGAGGGATTTAGTTTCCTCAATAAATT
>ERZ773194.3218-NODE-3218-length-14234-cov-11.504972_pt1 | contig 14234 bp, 15 predicted proteins | sample MGYA00511240_ERZ773194 | MGnify/ENA primary metagenome ERZ773194 (study PRJEB29015, sample SAMEA2737774) | human gut metagenome | biome: human gut; feature: human-associated habitat; material: faeces | place: China | collected 2012 ... | reverse complement strand
AATTGTCCAAGGTGTTTTAGTTTGTCTTTACGTTATTCAATTTACAAGGTACAGCTGCTTTCATCAAGGTGTCTCGCAGAAAGCTTCATGATATTAACACTAAATGAAGAATTTGTCAAGCACTTTTTCGCTACTTTATCATTTTTCTTTTCCTTTCTGTCTGATGTGCATCTTATTTACTATTTTTATCCTTTATTTTCCTTTTTTCACACATTGTCGGCAGGAAATACCATGCCGTCGCCGCGCACAGGGCCGCGAGCCAGCCATTTATGCGGAATCCTCCCAGAAAAAGGGCTGCGGCCAATGCAGCGGACCAGATGCGGTCCCCCGGGTGCTCCTGGGAGAGCAGCTGCGTCATCATCAGGAAAAAGCCCAGCGCCAGTCCCACCGCAGCCAGACTTTCCAGCCGCCGGACGGAACCCATCCCGGAAGCACTGCGGCTCAAAAGCAGAAACGCATTCTCCCCGACCCAGCCCACACCCGCTGCCGTTAGGCAAAAGGCAAGCGCCCACAGCCAGCCCTGCCGCCGCCCGCCCCCCGGCAGCAGAAGCGCCACCAGCAGCCATCCATCCGGAAGTCCAACTCCCGGCAGCAGATTTTCCGGCCGAATCTGGCGGAGACTACCCAGCATCACCGCCGCCAGCAGCCCCGCCTCCGCCAGGCCCAGCACGCCGGAAGCCGCCTGTACTGCCCCCGGCCCCTTGTGCGCCAGCCAAAGAGCGAGGCCCAGCAAAATCAGCCCGATCCACATTCCGTTCCCCGCGCCCTGCCAGCTTGCGCCCGCCCAGGTCAGCGCCTGGCACAGTACAAAAGCGCCAAACAGGGCCTGCACCGCCCGGAGCCATCTGGGTATGCACGCATTCCCCCGCAGTCTTCGAAGCAGCGCCGCGGCTGTGCTGACGACCAGGACCCCCGGCCAGCCGGCGCCCGCTGCGGTCCGGGCAAGGCCCGCCAGTGCAGCTGCCGGGATTCCGTTTTTCTCCTCACTGCCCTTCAAAATGCAGCTTCTCCCCCTCTGCTGTCAGTTTTGGGAGCTGCAGCTCCCTTTTTTGCAGGCGATACAGCGGTGCATCCGGACCGTGAGTCTTCAAAAAGGGGCCGATTTCCGAAAGCTCCGCCGTGCCCTCCAATTTATATACCCGGGTTCCCGGCCGCACATAGTCCTGCAGCTTTTCCATGCAATCCTCCGCTTCCCCTGTCAAAAGCACATAGTCTGCCGTATCCAAAAACAGGATTCCCGGCGCTTCCGCCCGCAGCGCATCCACGGCTTTTTCCAGGCTGTCCCCCCGGCCCGCACTGCCCGTATCCGCGGACACCCGGTACTGCCCCGCCTGTTTCTCGATCAACAGTGTTTCCACAGGCAGCAGCTTTCCAACCTCCGTGCCCCGCTGAGGCAGCAGAAGCAAAGCCAGCGCTGCCAGCCAAATCCATTTCTTCATACCTGCTTTCTCCTGTCTTCCGGATGTAGCAGCGGGTCTCGGAATTTGTCCGTGACCATGCGGTCCCGCAGCACATTGGCCTGCCCCTTGTGGAAGGGTGCCAAATAGGGCACCTCCAGGCATTGCAGCCCCGCCAGATGGCCCACCAGGACGATGAGCCCCGCCGTCAGGCCAAAGAGCCCCGCCACGGCGGCAATCAGCGCAAACCCAAGCCGCCACAGCCGCAGGGCCTCTGCCAAGTCCCGATTGGGCAGCACAAAGCCGCAGACTCCCGCAATGCTCACCGCGATCAGCGCCGCCGGGGACACCAGCCCCGCATCCACCGCCGCCGTACCAACCACAATGCCGCCGATGGTGGAGACGGATTGACCAACGGCCTGAGGCAGATGAATGCCGGACTCCTGCAGCAGCTCAAAGGCCAGCAGCAGGCTCACCACCTCTGCCGCCGTAGAAAAAGGCACATTCTTTTTGCTCTCAACGATGGCCCGCAGCAGGGGCAAGGGGATCATCTCCTGATGAAACACCGCCAAGGCGATATACAGCCCCGGCAGCAGCAGCCCCAGGATCAAGGCCCCATAGCGCAAAATCCGCAGGAAGGAGGCGCTGAGGTAGTCCCGGCTCCAGTCCTCCGGGCTCTCCATCAGGTAGCCCAGGTCCGCCGGGGCCAGATAGCCCAGGGGCAAGCCGTCCACCAGCAGTCCCACCCGGCCCTCCAGGAGCCCGGCGCAGAATTTATCCGCCCGCTCCGTGTATTGAATCAAGGGAAAGGCCGTCTTCCGGGACCCGGTGACATACTCCTCCACAGCGGAGGGAGCCAGGAAGCCGTCCACATCGATCTTTTCCAGGCGATGCTGCATCCGCTCCACCAGGCGAAGGTCCGTCAGACCGTCAATGTAGGCCACGGTCACATTGGTCAGACTTCTGCGGCCTACCTGGGTCTCCCAAAGCCGCAGGGCCGGGGTGCGCAGATGGCGGCGGATGAGGCTGGTATTGGACCGAACCGTCTCCACGAAGGCATCCTTGGGACCCTTGACGGTATTCTCCACCTCCGGGGCGGAGATGCCCCGCTTCTCCCCGGTTTTAACCTCAAAGGCAATGGCCCCGGCCCCGGGGAAGAGAACGACGCAGAAGCCGTTGACCAGCTTCAATGCCACAGTGTCCAGGTCCCGGCAGGGGTCCGCCACGCTGTTATAAACGCGCCCCCGGAGGGCCGATGTATAGAGCGCCTGGACGGTATCCCCCCGCAGATTATCCGTAATGGGCTTTATCACATACTCCGAGGTATCCGCCCCAGAGGTCAGGCCGTCGATGGCATAGGCATAGAGGGTGAATTTTCCGCATTTCAAGGGACGGACGATAAAGTCCCCGGCATCCCGGAAAATATGCCGGATATTTGGATCGGTGACCTCGCCGAAGTACATTCTCTTCACCTCTTCGGTAGGGCGCCCGGGGATAGGGGGTTCTATACCTTATCGTTCTTCCTTGCCTGGTACTTACAGCTATACTTGCATTTTTCAGGAAACTATGCTATGTTTTTGGTGCATAAAAAAAGAGGTGGTCGGTTGTGCTCGTTTATTTGTCTATGATTGACTCCGCAGATGATCAATCAAAATTTGAAAAGATATATTGGGAATATCAGAATCTTATGTACTATGTAGCCAGCCAGCTTTTAAAGAATCCGCTGGATATAGAGGACGCCGTTCACAATGCTTTTGTTTCGATTGCTGAACGGATCTCCGAAATCGAAGATCCGGTTTGTCTGAAAACAAAAGGCTACGTTGTGACCATTACAGAGCACAAAGCCGTGGACATTCTCCGCAAGCAGCGCCACTGTTCCGAATTAGCCATTGAGGACGCCCCAGCCGTCCCCATAGACCCGGAAAGTAAAAGTATCTTCACCGATTGTATGGAGCAATTGCCGGAGCGCTATCGACAGGTCATTCTTCTTAAATACTATTACGGCTTCTCTACAAAGGAACTAGCCAAGGAACTGCACATTTCCGAAGTCAATGCCGTCAAACTGGACCAGCGGGCAAAGCAAAAGCTGCTTACGATCTGCAAAGAGAATGGAGTGATTTTATGAATGATGATATCATCAAACAGATTGCCGAAGAATATATAACCGCTCTATGCGCCAGTCTCCCTGCCACGGAAGCATACAGCTACACATTCAGCCCACAGTTCGAAAAGAAGATGAAGCGCCTGATCTTCAAAACAAATCACCCTTATCGATTTGTCTTATCCCGGGCCGCATCTGTCGCCATTGTGTTTCTTCTGTTTTTCAGTTCCGTCTTGGCCGTCGATGTAAAGGCCAGGGAGGCCTTTATCGGATGGTTGGAAGAGTGCCACATTACTTTTTCTCGGTTCTTTTTTGCGGGTGAGGTCGAAGCGCAGGAAGAATTGCACTTTGACCTGGGATGGGTCCCAGAGGGATACGTGGCACAGGAACGGATCAAGATTCCGGGGGGCGAATCTGTGCTCTATACAAATACTGACGGATTCATCCTTGATTTTACCTATTCTACCGCACCGGAAAACACAGAATTATACCTTTTCCCTCAGAGTGCCATCGAGCAAACTGCCTCCGTCAATACCACTCCCGCCAAACTTTTTATTGCGCAAAGCACTGATGAAACGAGTAGTATCGTATGGCAGGACAGTATGCAAGGTACGCTCTATGCCATCTCCTGTCGATGCGGCAGTTCTGAATTAATTCGAATCGCAGAAAATATTGTAAAAAAATAATTTTCAGGTGTCCAAAATCAGCCTCCTCGAACGTATTGGTATATGAAGGGATTCGAAGGAGGTGATTATCATGAAAAAATCCATCAGCGCTATTCTGCTGCTCATTGCGCTTCTGATTCCCGTTTCCGCACAAGCAGCTTCCCCGCGAACTTCCAGAGTGTACCCCAGCCTAAGTTTTGACAGCACAACCGCTACTTGCTCTGTGTATATTTCAGGAAACAAAACCACAGACAGTATCGCCTTGACCGCCAAGCTCTGGCAGGGAAGCAAATGTATCACAACCTGGCACGCATCCGGGACTGGCTACCTGAATTTCAGCAAAACAAAAACTGTCAGTTCGGGCAGCTCCTACAAGCTGACTGCGGATGTAACGATCAACGGGAATGCGTTGGATACCGCATCGGCTTCAGGGACGTGTGAGTAGTGCTACTGTTCTCATCTCGGTAATTTTCCTTAAGATACATATTGTCAATATCTATCAATCTTTTTAAAATTTGGAGCACAAAATGTTGGATGTACATCGTTACCATGTAAAAGAAATGACTATATTCCTGCTTCTCTCTGTTTTCGTCCTATGCGGGTGTTTTGATCAAACAGTCGTCCCAGATAAAGGAGATTTTACGTTTAAGGTGCCAAAAGGCTATATTATTTCCGACATAACCGATTCGAATTGTTCGATTTACGAGGCAGAAAAAAGCAAAATGGTCGGTGGTATTGAGATAACTAAACTGAAACTAAAGGACTTAAAGGACGAAAACAGTTCAAATATCTTTCGATATTTACGCCAACGTTTCTACGGAAATAAACGAATGGAGCAGGTAACTTCTTTATGGGGCGATAAACATCCTATTGTGGATATTCATCTATGTGTACAGGACGACGAAAATTCCCGTCATGAGTATTACCACATTTTCTTTGAAAAAGATTCAGGCGTGTATCATTTGTGGCTGGATGGAGGACTTGTTGATCAGATTTCTGAAACCGAATTTATCGGGATCACAGGGGTCGATTAAGCTCGTAAAAAGAAATGGAGGATAATAAATGCAATTTACTAAAAGACTGGTATGTATTTGTGTCTGTCTCGTTCTTCTTGTGTGTATGCCGCTAAATGTTCTTGCAGAAGAACCTGCCAGAAAAGAAGTGAATCGGAATAGCTTCGTATTTGAAAGTGATCCGTCACGGATGACTGCCAAAGGCAAATTCCATTTTTCCGTTGAAAATTACATGACATCCAGTTATTTTGATGCAAACTCTGACACAATCAAGTTGACAATTTCCGCATGGATGCGGGATACTACAAAACATTCCGAGTATTACGATCCCATATTCTCCGCACCGACAGATAGCGATCAAGAAATAGAGGTTGCCTTATACAGGTTGGAAGGTCATACTGGAATATGGATTGACACCATCTACGTTGCAGCAACGGACACAACAACGACATACACATACAAAAGCATCCAGCAAGGCTCCAGATACTATCTGACATTCACATGTCGTAGCCAGGTCCCAGATAATATGATTATTGATGGAAAGGGCCGGGTAACTGATGTGACCGTGCCTTATCCAAGCTAATGAGTAACGCAACAACGGCTCGGGCGCTTGTCCAGGCCGTTGTTGCCGTCTAGAGAGTTTTCCCCGTGTCCATCAAACTGCCCTATCCCCACCCTTCGAGAGAGTAGCCTGCGGGTTTTGGTATAGAGGATTCCGAAAGATGAAACAAATCCGCCCCAGAAATCCCGTTTTCCAGGATTTCTGGGGCGGCCACATATTTACTGGGCGCTGGGCTTCACTTCCGGGCCAATGGGGCAATCGTACCCCGCCGCGGCGTTCTCGTTGAACTCCTCCCGTGCGGCTTTCAGGATCTCCGGCTTCTCCATCAGGTCCATGGCAGCACCGGCCAGGACTTTAGCGGCGTACAGCAGGCCCTTGTGGGCCATGCCGGTCTTGCCGGCGGCAACCACCTGCCAGCTGTGGCCGGGGACCTGGGAAGGCCAGGTGGCCGTATTGAACTGGGCGGTGGGGGTCAGCCAGCTGACGTCGCCCACATCCGTAGAGCCGGGGCTATAGGAATAGGCAGGATAATAGGGCACCACAAAGTCGTTGATGGCCTTATTTCCATGGTCGGACAGCTGAATGATCTGCTTTTTGAGCACGGGGTTAGTTTCCGTGCTGTGGCCGGGCAGGCCATCGTGGGGGTAGGTCTCGCGAAGCTTGGCCGCGAAGTCCCACTCCTGCTGGGTATACTCCGGCAGAGGGGCTTCCACCAGATTGTCATAGAGCAGCTGCTCCAGGACGGTATTGGACAGGGTATCGGAGGTGCCGTCCAGCTGGTGCCAGGTGACGGTGGTGCCGGTCATCAGGGCCGCGCCCTTGGCAATGTCATTGACCCGGGCCAGCAGGGCCTTGGCCTTGCGGACGGTCTCCGCCCGGACCATATAGATGAGCTTCGCCGTGGGCTGCACCACATTGGGGGAAATGCCCCCGGCATCGGCGATGGAATAGTGAATAGAGCTCTTGGGCTCCATATGCTCCCGCAGGAACTGAACGCCTATATTCATCAGCTCCGCGCCGTCCAGGGCGGAACGGCCCTCCCAGGGGTTGCCTGCGGCGTGGGCAGCGGTGCCCGCGAACTCATAGACCATCTGCAGGCAGGCAGCATTGGAGCCGGTGGTGACCTCATTGGTGTAGCCGGGGTGCCAGGTGATGGCGGCATCCAGGTCCTGGAACAGACCGTCTCTGGCCATAAAGGTCTTACCGGCGCAGCCCTCTTCTCCGGGACAGCCATAGAAGACGACCGTACCGTGGAGCTTTCCGGCGGCGATTTGGTCTTTGATGGCAATGGCCGCACTGAGGCTCGCCGCGCCCAGCAGATTGTGGCCGCAGCCCTGGCCGCTGCCGCCCTCGCAGAGGGGCTGCTTCTCGGTCACACCGGGGGCCTGGGACAGGCCGGACAGGGCGTCATATTCCGCCAGAATGCCGATTTTCGGGCTGCCGGAGCCGTAGGTTCCGGAAAAGGCCGTGGGAATACCGCAGAGGTTCTCTTCCACCTGGAAGCCCTCCTGCTTCAGCAGGGCCACATAGGCGGCAGTGGACTTGATTTCCAGCATGGACAGCTCGGCATATTCCCATATCTTGTCACTGAGGGTGAGAATTTCCTCTTTTTTCGCTTCAACGGTCTGATAAAGCTCCTGCTTGCTCATATTACAGCACCTTTTTCAGGAAGTCCTGGAGCCGGGGATGAGTGGGATTGTTGAAAATCTGCTCCGGGGCACCTTGCTCCAAAATGTTGCCCTCAGCCATAAACAGTACCCGATCGGAAACCTCCCGGGCAAAGCGCATCTCGTGGGTAACGATGACGCTGGTCATGCCCGTATCCACCAGGCCCTTGATGACATCCAGCACCTCGCCCACCATCTCGGGGTCAAGGGCGGAGGTGGGCTCGTCGAAGAGCATTACGTCCGGCTCCATAGCCAGCGCCCGGACAATGGCAAGCCGCTGCTTCTGGCCGCCGGAGAGGTTGCCGGGCATTTCATCGTACTTGTCCAGCAGGCCGACCCGGGAGAGCAGGTCCTTTGCCATCTGGCTGGCCTCGGCCTCGCTCTTGCCCTTGAGCATCTTGGGGGCCAGGGTGATATTCTGAGCCACCGTCAGGTGGGGGAACACATTGAAGTGCTGGAACACCATGCCCATCTTCTGCCGGTGAAGATCGATGTTCACTTTGGCAGGCTTGGGGAGCTTTCCCTCCTTGATGAGCTGCTTTTCCTCCTTGGTCAGGTTGCCGGTGATCTCGTCGCCCTCGAAGTAGATTTTGCCGCTCTCGGGCTTTTCCAGCAGGTTCAGGCACCGCAAAAAGGTGCTCTTGCCGCCGCCGGAGGGGCCGATGATGGAGACCACCTCGCCCTTTTCAATGGTCTGGTTCACGCCTTTGAGGACGTGCAGCTCGCCATAGCTCTTATGCAAATCAACGGTTTTGATCATTTCCATAATTAAACAGTTCCTTCCTTTTTCGCCTTGTGGCTGCGGTAGCTGTTGGGGTTCGCCATCTTCTTGCCGAAGCGGTCCACGATCTTGCTCAGAGGATAGGTCACGCACAGGTAGATAATGGCAACGATGGTCAGAGGCTCCAGGGTCAGATAGGACACGCCCTTGACCACCAGGTAAGAGGTCATGATATCGCCCAGGAAGAAGGTAGAGGCCAGAGAGGTCTCCTTCAGCATCATGATGAACTCATTGCCCAGCGCCGGCAGAATATTGCGCACGGCCTGGGGCAGGATGATCTTCACCATGGTCTGGCCCTCGCTGAGGCCTAAGGACCGGGCGGCCTCGGTCTGGCCCTTGTCCACGGCCTGAATGCCGGAACGGATGACCTCGGACACATAGGCAGAGGAATTGATACACAAAGAGATGGAAACCCACATGAACTGGCTGAGCTTCATGAATTTGAAGATGTTGGGCAGCACGAAATAGAACACATACAGCTGCAGCAGAATGGGGGTGCCCCGCAGGACCTCTACATAGACGGAGGCGACGAAGCGGAGGATCTTGGACTTGGACATCTTCAGCATGGCAACCAGGGTGCCCAGAACGGTGCCCAGGGCCACGGAGATAAAGGTCAGAATCAGGGTGTTTTTCAGGCCGGTGAACAGGAAGAGCTTCCAATACTGGCTCCAAATCTTTGCCATATTCGGCAGAAACAGGCTAAAATCCATCTTTCTAAATTCCTTTCAAATCATTATAGCATCATTCGTGCATTTTTCAAGAGCAGGGGGTGCTTGCAGGATGCTTCTCTTTTCAGCGCGGCAGCGCTGCGTTCAAAAGGAAAGCATCCGTTTTATGGGATTCTCTCCGGACATACCGTTGCGAACCAGTGGCTTTGGCCACCGGTTCGCAACGGTTTTTCGTTTCCGTAATTAGTTGGCAACGTTGCCGTTGTCGTCGTAGGAGACCTCAATGCCGGAGATGGCCTTGGCCTCTTCATACCAGGTGTTCCACTGGTCCTTGGAGGAAGCAAGAGCCTCGTTGACGGCCTCGGTCAGTGCATCGTTGCCCTTCTGGATCAGGACCACGTTGCCGGTGTACTTCTCGTCAACCGCGAACTTGAAGCCGGACATGGCAATGTCGGGGTTGTTGGCGATGATGGCTTCGCCATTGCCCTTGGCCACTGTGATGCAGTCAAAGTCGCCGTTTTTCAGCTGCAGCACACCGGTGCCCAGGTCGGTGAAGAGGGTCAGCTCGCTGTCGGGCAGCTGCTCGGTGGCCAGGGACTGCTGCAGAGAGGCATTCTGTGCGCCGATCTTGGCGCCCTTCAGGCCGTCGGCAGTGGCGAACTTGTCGCCGTTGGAGGCCAGGGTGATCAGGACCTGCTCGTCTTCGTTGTCACCGGCGTGGTAGTAGTTGGAGATGTTGTAGTTCTGGGTCCGCTCTTCGGTCCAGCTGAAACCGGAGATGGTCATATCCACGGTGCCGGCGTAAACGGCGGTCTGGCAGGCGTCGAAGCTCATGGGCATGATCTGCAGCTCCAGCCCCAGGCTCTCGGCAATGTACTTTGCCAGGGTCACATCGAAGCCGACGTACATATCCTGGCCCTGCTTGGTGGGGTCGGTGAACTCCATGGGGGCGAAGTCGGGAGAGGTGGCGACGGTCAGGACGCCGGGAGTAACGGTCTTGATCTCGGCCGCTGCGGTGGTGTCGGCAGCGGCTGCGGTGGTGGAAGTGGAGGTGGTGCTGCCGCAGCCAACCAGCATAGCGGCCAGCATCAGTGCGGCGAGGATAAAGCTAACGGTCTTTTTCATTTTCATTGACTCCTTTTCTCCGGGGGTTGATTGATGGCTGTATTATAGCGCGAATATTATGCAATTTCAATTGATAAAACATACAAATTGGAATTCTTTTTACAGCGTATCTTATGTATGTTTTGTATATCTCATTCATTTTATTCTTGCATATTTGCATAATTATATGTTTTATTCATAATATTCCGTATATCTGCATATTTCAGCATTCCGTATACAGCGTATATTATTCATATAACTATGCATATTTGCATAGAAAGGGCCGCACAAAAAGGCGAGGCCTCCGGAGAGGTCTCGCTTGATTCACTCTGTTGATAACTTTGGATTATCATAAAAAGAAGATCAGGACAGCAGCAGCTTGTCGTCGGCCTCGTCGGAGCCGGAGGCCTTGCTGAAAAGCTCCAGCAGCTGCTCAACGGTCAGGTGTCTCTTCTCCTCGCCGGAAACGTCTACGGCCACGTGGCCCTCATACATCATGATCAGGCGGTTGCCATAGGTAATGGCGTCGCGCATATTGTGGGTGATCATCATGGTGGTCAGGCGGTTCTTCTCCACAATGCGCTGCGTAGCCTCCAGAACCTTGGCGGCGGTCTTGGGGTCCAGGGCGGCGGTGTGCTCATCCAGCAGCAGCAGCTCCGGCTTTTGCAGGGTGGCCATCAGCAGCGTCAGAGCCTGGCGCTGGCCGCCGGACAGCAGGCCCACCTTGGCGGTCATCCGGTTTTCCAGTCCCAAGTCCAGGATTTTCAGCTGCTCGATATAGCGCTCCCGGTCCGCCTGGGTAATGCCCGGGTGCAGGGTGCGGCGCTTGCCCCGACGGTCTGCCAGAGCCAGATTTTCCTCGATCTGCATGGTGGCAGCCGTGCCCATCATAGGGTCTTGGAACACCCGGCCCAGGTAGGCCGCCCGCTTGAATTCCGGCAGGCGGGTGATGTCCCGGCCGTCGAGAACGATGGAGCCCGTATCCACCTGGATGGTGCCCGCCACGGCGTTCAGCATGGTGGATTTGCCCGCGCCGTTGCCGCCGATAACGGTGACAAAATCCCCGTCGTTCAGGGTCAGGTTCAGGCCGTTCAGAGCCGTTTTGGCATTCACCGTGCCGGGGTTAAAGGTCTTGCTGACGTTTTTGATCTCAAGCATTCCGGGCACCTCCCTTCTCTTTCTTCACATGAATACTGTTCTTCCAATAGGGAATGGACAGGAACAGGGCCACAATGGCCGCGGTAAAGAGCTTCAGATCGTTGGTATTCAGGCCCAATTGCAGGACGATTTGCAGCACCAGATAGTAGATCACCGCGCCCACCACCACGGAGCAGAGCTTCAGGGCAAAGTTTCTAAAAATCTTATCCAGCAGCACCTCGCCGATGATGACGGCGGCCAGACCGATGACGATGGCGCCCCGGCCCATATTCACATCCACCGCACCCTGGTACTGGGCCAGCAGCGCACCGGACAGGGCCACCAGGCCATTGGAGAGCATCAGGCCCACGGTGACGGTGACCCGGGTGTCAATGCCCTGGGCACTGGCCATGCGGCGGTTGGCGCCGGTGGCCCGCAGACCGGAGCCATACTCCGTGCCGAAGAACCAATAGAGGATGCCAATGAGCACCGCCAATGTGACGACTGCGGGAATCAGGGGATTGCGCGCAGACAGCTCCTTCACAAACCGCTGGGATACCACCAGATTGTACTTGTCCACGGAAATGGGCTGGTTGGACTTGCTGCCCATGATCCGCAGGTTCACGGAGTACAGGGCCAGCTGGGTCAGAATGCCCGCCAGAATGGCCGGAATGCCGCAGCGGGTGTGCAGCAGGCCCGTAACCATGCCCGCCAGCATGCCCACCAGGAACGCACACAGCAGGGCAATCCAGGGGTTGCAGCCGGAACGCATGAGCATAATGCACACCGCGCCGCCGGTGGCCAGGCTGCCGTCTACGGTCAGGTCCGCCACATCCAGAATGCGATAGGTAATGTACACGCCAATGGCCATAATGCCCCAGAGCATTCCCTGGGCAATGGCGCCGGGCGCGGCATTCAAAAGGGAGGAGAAAAACATAGGCTTGTTACCTCAAATCTTTCTAAAAATTGCAACACAGGGGCAGGGCGAAAGGGCCCTGTCCCTGTATTCTATTCCATTGTATCAGCCCTCGATGGCTGCGTAGTCATCGGGAACGGTGACGCCCAGGGTCTCGCAGTTGGCTGCGTTGTACTTCTTGGTGACCTGGGGTGCGTACTCCACAGGCATTGTGGAAATGTCGGCCTCGCCGGTCAGGATCTTGACGGCCATCTTGCCGGTGGCATAGCCCAGATCATAGTAGCTGATGGACAGGGTCGCCACGCCGCAGCCCTGGCAGATGCCCTCTTCACCGGCAATGACGGGAACGCCCGCAGGCAGAACCACATTGGCGATGGCCTCGGTGTTGGAGGCGGCGGTGTTATCGGTGGGGATGTAGATCACGTCGCTGGAATCGCAGGCCTTCTGGGTCACGGAGGCAACGTCGTTGGTATCGGTGAAGGCGTACTCCTCACAGGTCAGACCCGCCTGCTCCAGATAGCCCCGGATCATATCCACCTGGTACTTGCTGTTGGACTCGGCGGAGCAGTACAGCAGGCCCACGGTCTTGGCATCGGGGAACAGCTCTTGAAGCATGGCCGCCTGCTGGTCCAGAGGAGCCAGGTCGGAGGTGCCGGAGATATTGCCGCCCACAGTGCCGGTCCAGTTGTCAATTTCCAGGGCGGAGGCGTAGTCCGTCACGGCGGTGCCCAGAACGGGGATATCGGCAGTGGCAGAGGCAGCGGCCTGCAGAGGGGCAGTGGCGTTGGCCAGGATCAGGTCCACCTGGGAGGCCACCAGGCCATTGACGATGGTGGCGCAGTTGACGCTCTCGCCGGAGGCGTTCTGCTCATTGAAGGAGACGGCATCGCCCAGAGCTTCCGTCAGGGCGTCCTTGAAGCCCTGGGTAGCGGCGTCCAGTGCAGGGTGCTGCACCAGCTGGCAGATACCGACGGTATAGGTCTTGCCGGATTCGGTCTCGGCGGAAGCCTCGGTGGCTTCGGTCTCGGCTGCAGCTGTGGTCTCAGCGGCAGCGGCGGTGGTGGCAGCGGGCGCAGTACCCGTGCAGGCCGCCATGGATACCAGCAGCAGGGCTGCCAGCACAAGCGCAAGTGCTTTTTTCATTTTCATTTTCTTCCCTTCGTGCTTTCTCTACGAACTTTTGTGCTCCACCGGTGGAGCACTTCTCGACTACTATACACCCGCTTTTCCAAATTGTCAACGAGAAAAATAAATTATTTTCGAAGAAATCGTATATTTCTCAGGCAAAACCTGAATTATTCCCTCTCAAAATGAATATATGCATTTTCACATTCATTTTTCGGCTCCGGGGCGGAATTTTTTCATTTTCCCCGCTTCCGGCAAATTCGGCGCTGGAAACGTGGTATGCTGGCGGCAGTACAAACGCATGGAGGGATGGAATATGCGCAGAAAGATCTGTATTCTGGTTTTGGGCTTGCTGCTGTCCGCGCTTCCCCTGGGGGCCGGTGCGGAAAACGCCCTGGTTTTGGAAGGCGGCACAAAGGACCTGCTCTTTGCCGCCGACGGCAGCACACCCATGGACCATCTGTTCGGCAGCTACCTTGCCATCAGCCCCGGGGAAAATCCGGAAGAGACCGTGATCCTCCGCCCCCCGGCGGAAATGCGGCTGGTGCTGCAATGCCTGGACGTTACCCCGGCGCTCTCCGGCATCCGCCTGACCGTTCAGGGAGAGACGCTTCTCTATGACGGTCCCCTTGCCGGTCTGGCGGACCTGGGCCTGTTTTCTCCGGAGGAGACCCAATTGCAGCTGCGCCTGGCGATTCCGGAGGACCTGAGCCTTCAGGGCCGGAGAGACTGGCCAAAGCTGCGCTGGTGCCTGACCGCCCAGAGCCCCCAGTCCCCCAAAACCGGGGACAATATCCGCCTCCCCGCCGCCGTCTTCACCGGCGCGCTGACAGGCCTGCTGCTGGCCCTGCCCTGGGGCCGCAGATTCCGCCGGGTGCAAAAGCCCTAGGCGCAGGCCGGAAGGGTTCAGTAAATACCTCCCCTGAAAGGTATAGAGGATGTTGGCCGCTTGCGGCCTACAGACTCTTAATGCACAGCTGGAGGTGGCCCGTCAGGGCCGGAAGGGTTCTGACTGATGCCTAGTTAAAGATTTCGGCTGGGTATCCCTCCGGGGGCCCCTTTCTTGTCCCGCCAAGAAAGGGGGAAAGAATGCGGCTT